>Ga0315280_10002530_pt1 | contig 29544 bp, 21 predicted proteins | sample YL17G06_40_MG_FD_203697 | JGI IMG/M metagenome (GOLD analysis project Ga0315280, IMG submission 203697) | Sediment microbial communities from Yellowstone Lake, YNP, Wyoming, USA - YL17G06_40 | ecosystem: Environmental > Aquatic > Freshwater > Lake > Sediment | place: USA: Wyoming | collected... | reverse complement strand
TTTGCCGAGATCGCCGAAATCCTCGACTGCCCCATCAGCACGGTGAAATCACGGATCTACGCCGGGTTCGAGCAGCTTAAGCGCGTGCTCGGCGAAGACGTGGCCGCCAAGGCTGCCTTCCAGAAGTAAGTCGGCTGTAGGCCGTAGGCTGTGGGCTGTGGCCCTCTCGGCTCTTACCCACAGCCCACGGCCTACAGCCCACAGCCGGCTTGGGGGTGTCATGAACTGCGGAGAAACAAAGCAAGCATTGATGGACCTGGTACTGGACGAGGCCGGCAGCGAGGAGCGGAAACAGATCGGAGCGCACCTGGCGGGCTGCGCGGCCTGCCGCGCCGAGCTGGTCAACCTGAGATTGACGCGGAAGCTGCTGGTCCAAGGCCTGCCCCAGGAGGAGATGCCCCAGCGCATCGCCTTTATCTCGGGCGAGGCGGCCAAGCGCGGGCTGCGTGGCTGGTTGCGGAGCCGCGCCTTTGCCATCCCCGTGGGGGTGGCCGCCGCGGTGGCCGTGCTGGCCTGCGGCCTGGCGCTGGCGCGCGCCCGGCTGATGATCGAGCAAGGCCATTGGGAGCTGGCTTTCGGCCAAGCGCCGGCTGCCACCACGGCGGGGACGAAGCTTGCACAGGCTGCACAGGCAGGGATGCCTGTGCCACCGCTCACCCGGGACCAGGCCCAGCAATTGGTGGCCGCCGCCATCCGCGAGAGCGAGCAACGGCAACAGGCGGCCTCCGCGGCCAGGCTCGAGGCGGCGCTGTCGCAACTGGACCAGCGCCAGCGCGCTGCCCTGCTGGCCCTGGCCGGCCAGATGAACTACTTCGAGGCCACCCAGAACGTGTTCTACAAGGAAGCTAGCCGGACGCGCACGGCGCTGGAGTTGGTCGCCAGCCGCCTCCCGGCTGGGAAAGGAGAGCAGCCATGAAATTGCGGAATGCGGACCCCGGCGGGGCCGGGACAGGTCGCGGATTGCGGATTGTGGCCGCGCTTGTCGTCACTCTCCTCGCGGCCATCTGCGCCGGACCTGCCCCCCTGCCGCAGGCCGGCGCTCCCGGCCGCGACTTTGCCGCGCTGAAGCGCCAAATGGACCAATTCGATCGACGGCTCGGCGACGCCCTGCTGAAGATGTTCGAAGCCCGGCCATTCGTGATCTTGGGAGAGCCCAAGAGCACGTACCTGGAGGGCTTCGGCGTGGTTGTGCAAGCCGAATTGAACTTGTACCCGGTCGCCGTAATCTCCCCGTTCACCTCCAGGCAGGCATTTGACAACGAGGTCAAGATGGAGCAGGAGCAGAAGCCGTTGCGCCTCAAGGAGCTGCGCAGCCGGCTGCGAGAGATGTTGGTGGAGCAAGGCACGGCGCTGACGCTGCTGTCGAGCGAAGAAAACGTGGCCATCGTGATTCACCTGTTCAATGTCCGCCAGCAGGCCAACATTCCCGGCCAGGTCGTAGCCCAGGCCAAGCGCCAGGCGTTGCTGGAACTGACGGCGCGCGGCGGGGCGCCGGAGCCGGCCGCGCTGGCGCGGGCTGTCAGTTTGCGGGAGTTCTGATGAAGCGGCTGGGCGAAATCCTCATTGAGAAGGGCCTGCTGGGCGCCGAGGAACTGGACAAGGCGCTGACGGTGCAGTCGCTGCGCAGCGAGAAGCTGGGGAAGATCCTGTCGGATCTGGGCTTCACCGCGGCGCGCGAGGTGCTGGCCGCGCTGTCCGAGCAGTTGCAGATCCCGCTGGCCGGCCCCGACGATTTCCCGCCGGTTTCCCCGGAGCTGGAAGGGCTCTCGCCGCGCTTCATGCGGCAGTTCCACTTCGTGCCGCTGGCCGTGGAGGACTCGACGGTGGTGCTGGCCATGGCCGACCCGCTGGACTTCGACACCATTTCCGCGGTCCGCCTGTTCACCAAGCTGAAGGTGCGGACGCTACTGGCTTCGGAGCCCGAGGTCGAGTCGGCGCTGGAAAAATACTATCCCGAGGAGGGCGGAGCCGAGGAGGCGGGCGGGGGATTGCCGGCGCAGGCGGCCGACAGCGAGGAGGTCGAGCACCTGCGCGACATGGCCAGCGAAGCGCCGGTGATCCGCCTGGTGAACAACATGATCGCGCGGGCCGTCGAGCGGCGCTCCTCCGACATCCACCTGGAGCCGTTCGAGAAGGAGTTCCGCGTGCGCTACCGCATCGACGGCGTGCTCTACGCCATGGACCCGCCGCCCAAAGAGCTGCGCGCGGCGGTCCTCTCGCGGCTGAAGCTGATGGCCCGCCTCAACATCGCCGAGCGCCGCCTGCCGCAAGACGGCCGCATTAAGCTCAAGACGCTGGGCAAGGAGATCGACCTGCGCGTCTCCACGCTGCCCACGCTCTACGGCGAAAGCCTGGTGATGCGCCTGCTGGACCGCTCTGCCGGCGATTTCTATGAGCTGCCCAATCTGGGTTTCCCCGAGCGCATGCTGGCGCGCATGGAGCACTACACGTCGCAGCCGCACGGCATCTTCCTGGTGACCGGGCCGACCGGCAGCGGCAAATCGACCACGCTTTACTCGGCGCTGAAGCGCATCAACCTGCCCGACAAAAAGATCATCACCATCGAAGACCCGGTCGAGTACCAGATGGACGGGATCAACCAGATCCACGTGAACCCGCAGATCGGGCTGACCTTCGCGGCCGGCCTGCGCCACATCGTGCGGCAGGACCCGGACGTGATCATGGTGGGCGAAATCCGGGACCTGGAAACCGCCGAGATCGCCATCCGGGCGGCGCTGACCGGCCACCTGGTGTTCTCCACGCTGCACACCAACGACGCCCCCAGCGCCATCACCCGGCTGACCGACATGGGCGTGGAGAACTACCTAATCGCCTCGTCGCTGATGGCGGTGCTGGCGCAGCGGCTGGTGCGCGTGATCTGCCCGGAATGCCGCGTGGCGGACGAAGTCCGCTCGGCGGCGCTCGGCCGCCAGGTCTTCCGCGGCGCCGGCTGCGCGCACTGTTCCGGCACCGGCTATTTGGGCCGCCAGGGAATCTTCGAGATGATGGAGGTCCACGAGGAGATTTGCCGCCTGGTGGTGCAGAACGCCGACGCCACCGTGCTGGCCGCGGCGGCGCGCAACAACGGCATGACCACGCTGAAGGAAGACGGGTGGGACAAGGTGAATCGCGGCGTGACCACCGTGGATGAAGTGCTGCGGGTTATTCAAGACGTTTAATAGACCTGAGACTTGGGACCTGAGACCTGAGGCAAAGCACCCGGTCTCAGGTCCAAACCAATGGCTGAGTACTTTTACAGGGCGGTAACAGCAGCGGGCAAGCCGGTGGAAGGCTCGCTTCCCGGGGACACCGAGCAGATGGTGGCCCGCCAGTTGCGCGAGATGACGCTGTTCCCCGTCTACATCGGCACGGCCAAGCCGCAGGCGGCGGCCCGGGCGGCGGGCCTGGACGTGATGGGGCTGCTGTTCCGCGGCCGCATCCGCGCGCGCGACCGCATGTTCTTCACCCAGGAACTATCCACGCTGGTGAGCGCCGGTCTGCCGCTGGACCGCGCGCTTTCGGTCTGCGGCGAGCTGAACGAGCGGCCCGCGTTCCGCGCCCTGATCGCCGATGTGCTGAGGGCTTTGAAGGGGGGCAAGCCGCTGGCCGACAGCCTCGGCACACACCCGGAAGTCTTCTCCGAGCTGTACATCAACATGATCCGCGCCGGAGAAGCTTCCGGGTCGCTGGATGTGGTGCTGGAGCGGCTGGCGGAGTTCGAGCGCTCGGCGGACGAGCTGCGCGGGTCGATCATCTCGGCCCTGATTTACCCCGCGCTGCTGGCGCTGGTGGGCGCCGGCTCGATCTTGGTGATGATGAACTACGTCATCCCGAAGTTCGCCCAGGTCTTCACCGAATCGCGCGTGCCCATCCCCACGCCCACCTGGGTGCTGATGCGCGCCAGCGACTTGCTGCGTTCTTACGGTTGGATGGGGGCGCTGTGCGCGGCGGCGGGGGCCCTGGCCGCCCGGTATTACATCCGCACGCCCATTGGGCGCCACCAGTTCGACGCGCTGAAGCTCAGGCTGCCGGTGGCCGGCGAAGTGTTCCGCAAGGCCGAGACCGCGCGCTTCGCCCGCACCATGGCCACCCTGGTGGCCAACGGCGTCCCGCTGGTGCAGTCGCTCCAGATCGCCAAGGGCCTGCTGAACAACGTGATCATGAGCGAATCGCTGGCCGTAGTGACCCAGGGCGTGCAGCGCGGCGAGGGGCTGGCCGGGCCGCTGCAGCGCGTCCGGGTCTTCCCCGCTCTGGCCGGCCACCTGCTGACCGTGGGCGAGGAAACCGGGAAGCTGGATGCCATGTTCGGCCGCATGGCCGACATCTACGACTCCGACACGCGCGCGGCCATCAAGCGCGCCACCGCGCTGTTCGAGCCGCTGGTGATCCTGGTGATGGGCCTGGTCGTGGGAACCATGGTTTTGTCGATGCTCATGGCCATTGTGAGCATTAACGACGTCCCGTTATGAAGTTCCAAGTTCCAGGTTCCAGGTTTCAGGTTGAGAACTCGCCGACCTGGAACTTGGAACCTGGAACCTGGAACTTGCAGTGAGGTGCATGTGGATTTATTGGAGAGGAAAGTCCGAAGCGACACAGCGCGCGGTGTGACGCTGATCGAGTTGCTGGTGGTGGTCACGATCATCGCCATGTTCGCCACGCTGGTGCTGCCGCGCTTGTGGAAGAAGGTCAGCGGGGCAAAGCAGACCGTGGCTCGCGAGCAGATCAACGGCTTCATCACCGCGCTCGGCATGTACAAGCTCGATACCGGGCGCTTCCCTTCGACCGAGCAGGGCCTGCAGGCACTACGAATCCGCCCGCAGGACGAAGCCCGATGGGACGGACCGTACCTGCCCCAGGATGTGCCGCTCGATCCCTGGGCGCACGCGTACGTCTACAAGTACCCCGGCGACCACGGCGAGGAACCCGACATCATCACCTACGGCGCCGACGGGCGCGAGGGCGGCGACGGCGAAAACGCCGACATCGTGAGCTGGAAACACTGAGCCAATTGCGGAATGCGGATTGCGGATTTCAGCCCGGAGAAACGCGGAGCGACACGGACGTGCTGGCGTGCAGGCAATCCGCAATCCGCAATCCGCAATCCGCAATCGGGGATGACGCTGATCGAGATTCTGGTGGTGGTCGCGATCATTGCCGTGGCCGGCGGCTTGGTGCTCCCTTCGCTGGCGTCCGGCCTGGACAACCTGCGGCTGCGCACCACGGCCGAGCGGCTGGCCAGCACCGTCCGCTACGCGCGGGAGCGCGCCGTGCGCCGGCAGACCGTCTGCCAGGTGACCATCGACCCCGCGCGCCGAACCGTGGAGCTGGAGGATTTCAGCACGGGTGGCGGGCAGGCCCAACGGCGGAGCTGGGAATGGCCCGCCGGCATACGCCTCGATGAGGGGAACGCGCGCGTTTTCCTGTTCGCGCCCGACGGCGGCGTACCCCGGCTCGACCTCAAGCTGCGGAACGAGCGGGGCCGCGCGGCCCGCATCGAGTTCGACCCGCTGAGCGCGCTGCCCCTGGTGCGAATTGAGTAGTTTCGGAGTGCCGAATGCGGAGTGCAGATTCCGGACTGAACGGGACGCAGATGAACGCAGAAAAAACAGATCAAGCGGTTTTCGGGGTTGCACACGTCAGCATTCACCCCTCTTCTCGGGCGGCGAGTTGAATCCGCAATCCGCAATCCGCAATCCGCAATTGGCGGGGTTCACGCTGCTGGAAGTCCTGGTGGCCACCGCGCTGGTGGGGATCGCCGCAGCCGCGCTAATGAGCGGCCTCTCCGGTTCCTTGCGCAATCTGTCGCGCGCGCAAGGGTACGAGCAGGCTGTGCTGGTGGCCCGCGCGCAGATGAGCCGGCTGCTGATCGAGGAGAAGCTCAAGCCCGGGCGCCTGGAAGGCCGCTGGGATGAGCGCTACCGCTGGGAAGCAGAAGTCGCGCCGTGGGACCCCAGCGGCCGCGCGCCGGTGTACCCCGACATGCCGCCGGAAATGGCGGTCATCAAGTTAAGGGTTTTTTGGAAGGGTGTTCAGGGCGAGAAGCAGGTGACGTTTGAGACCTGCAAGTACCAGGGCTGGTCGCCGCCCCAGCCCATACGGTAAAGGGACGCGGAATGAACGCAGATGAACGCAGTTCGAAGTTCCCATGGACTCCGGGAGGCCATCGGTGCCCATGTCGCCGCGGCAACTTCGTCCGTGGTGAATGGGGCCTGACGCTGCTGGAACTGATCACCGCCATCACCATTTCCGGGCTGGTCGCGCTGGCGGTGACGGTTTCGCTGCGCATCGGCGTGCGGGCCTGGGAAAAAAGCCAGGGCGCGGTGCTCGATCTGCGGCGGCAGGCCAACGCCGCCGACCTGCTGCCTGTGCAGCTCGGCGATTGCGTGATGCGGACCGTAGCGGTGGTGTTGTTCGACCGCACGCAAAGAATGCCGTTTTTTTTCGGCGACGAAACGCGGCTGGTCTTCCTCACCGCGTATTCAGCCGCGCAGCACGGCCGGGGCGGCATGGTGGTGGCCGATTACTTTGCCGAGCAGCAGCCGGACCGCACCTGGAAGCTGTGGCTGAACGAGCATCCGGCGCTGGATGATGAATGGCTGGCGAGCTGGATAGTGGGGACCGAGGCGACCAGCGAGGGCGGGGAAAAGCCGCGGCTCAGACCGTTCGATGCCGACCGGGCCATGCTGCTGTTCGAAGGGTTGACGGAGTGCCGCTTCGAGTATCTGCGCGAAACACCGGCCACAGCGGAGTGGGTGGCGCCCTGGCCGCTGCTGGCCAATCCGTACCTGCCGCGCGCCATTCGCCTGCAACTTGCCGGAGGCGCCTCCGGCGCGGCGCGCCTTGCGCCCACGCCGGTGTACGCGCGCCTGTCGATGGGAGGGGTTGCCCGATGATGATGGTCCCTCACAGCGAACGCGGCGGCGTGCTGCTGCTGGTGCTCTGGGTGACGGCCGCGCTGTCGTTCGTCGCGCTTTCCACCGCCATGATGGTGCGCTCCGAAGTGGCGGCCACCGCCTACCGGCTGGAAGCGGAACAGGCGCGCCTGCTGGCACAGGGCGCCATCGAGCAGACCCTGTACCTGATGGGGCATCCCGGGATCACGGACGCTGAAGGCCAGCCATTGTACATGCCCGGGCAACGCCGCCTTGATCTCGCGTTTGAAACCGGGCAGGCCAGTGTGATCATCACTCCCGAGGCGGCCAGAATGAACGTCAACACCGAGCAGCCGGAACAGTTGCAGGCGCTGCTGCGCGCCGTGGGAGCGGCCGACCAGCAGGCCCTGGAGATCGCTGAGGCGATTGTGGATTGGCGCACTCCGCGCACCTCCGACGTCGGCAGCGTGTTCGACATGTTTTACGCCGCCTTGCCGCAGCCCTACCGCGCCGCCCATCTCCGTTTCGAGCGGCTCGAGGAGCTGCTGCTGGTGAAGGGCATTACTCCCGAGCTGTTTTACGGCTGGATGGAGCGTGACCGCGACGGCCGGCTGGCGCGCCGCGGCGGGCTGCGGCGTGCGCTCACGGTGTACGGCCAGACCAGCCGGGTCAGCCTCAACGAGTCGCCTTACGAGTTGTTACTCAGCTTGCCGGGGATGGACGCCGAGCGGGCGCAGGCCATCGTAGCGGGGCGCCGCGAAAAGCCATACAAGACGATGGACGACTTGCCGGTCATGCTCCCCTCGGAAACCAGCAGTGTCGTCGTTCTGTCGCTGCCGGATATGGGACATATGCGGCTGACCGCAACCGGACAGCCCGCCGGTTCGGCCACACGCGCCTCGCTTTCCGCCGTGTTCAGCCCGCAGACTGGGGCCCAGCCGAGGCGGCTGGTCGAATGGCAGCAGCAGGCGGTAGCCGAGGAGTAGCCGGAAGGCAGAAGGCAGTAGGCAGTAAGCAGGCGGCAGTCTCCCAGCCCACAGCTTACAGCCCACAGCTTACAGCCGAGGTTAACGGAATGATGTACTTCGGGACAAGCATTGGGATTGCCATACGGGGCGACGACCTCGAGGCCGTGTGCATGCGCGGCAGGTGGAAGAGGGTGGCCGTTGCCGGCTTCCTGCGCATCCAGAACTACCGCAGCCGCCCTGTCGCGGAAGTGGCCGAGCAATACCGCCGGTTCCGGAAGGCCACCCACGCGATGACGACTAGCGCGATCGTGGCGCTGCCGCGTGAGAGCGGGCTGCTGCGGATCCTGGAGTTGCCGGCCGAGATTGGACAGAACCTGGCGGCGGCCATCGGCTACCAAGTGGACACGCTCCACCCGTTTGAGGAGGGAGGTGTTTATTTCGATTACGCCGTCCTGCCGGCCCCGGGAGTGCCAACTCCGCCGACTGCCGAAACCGGCATTTCCCGCAGCCCTGTGCGGGTGGCCGTGGGCCTGGCCGAAAAGCCGTCCGTGGATGAACTCTACGACTGGTGCTGCCGCGCCGGCATCGATGTGGCCGGTTTCACTTTTTCCACCGCGGCGTTCTACCAGGCGCTGGAAAAGGGCGCCGGCCTGATGGTGCTCGACCGCCAGGGCGGCTCCACCGAGATTCTCGGCCTTGCCGCCGACGGCGGCTTCTGTTCCCGGCAATGCCACGCCGACGAGGCCCTGGAACGAGAAATCGGATTCTGCGCGGCGGAGTTGCGCTGGAGCGCGCAGGACGAGCACCCCGTGCTTTGCGTCGGAGAGGAGGGGGAGGGCGCGGCCGCAATGCCGCCGGGCGTGCGGCTCGAGCCGGGCTTACCGGCGCCGCTCCCCGCCGTGGCCGCCGGCTCCCCAGGCGGCGCGGCCGAATTCCGCCTGAAGGAATCGTTCACCGCATACGCGACGGCCCTGCTGGGGCTGGAGCGGCGCTTGCCGCTGACCCCGCCTAAGCCCGGCCTGCGGTGGAACCTGTTGCCTGCCGAAAAGCGCATTTACCGGTCGCATTGGGCATACACGACCGCCTACGCGATGGCAGCGCTGATCGTGCTGCAGGCTGCCGCCTGGGTGGCGATCGGCTGGGTGCAGGACCGGAATTACGCCGCTTACCTGGATCGGCAGATCAGCGCGCTCAAGCCGCGCGTCCAGTACGCGGACAAGCTGGACGCCGACCAGAAGGCATTGCTTGTCAAGCTGGAGACGTTGAAGCGCGAGCAGGGAGACCTCGGCCGGAAAATGGGGGCGCTGCAGGAACTGACGCACCTGCTGCCGGATTCCGTGTGGCTGAATGCGATGCAGATCAGCGATGTGCAGGTCTACTTCATAGGGCAGGCAGAAGCCGCCGCCGGCCTGCTGCAGACCCTCAGCCAGTCGGCCTACTTCGAGCAGCCGCAGTTCCAGTCGGCGGTGAGCAAGAACTCCGAGGGCAAGGAGGTATTCCAGATTCGGATGCGCCTGCGGGATGTGCCGCTGCACACCACCGCTCTGCCGCCGGCCGCGCCCGATTCGGGCGCGCCGCAACCGATGGCAACGGGCGCGCCCCGTGCCGGGGCCGGCGTCGCGCCGGGCCGTCCTTCGGACAATGCCGCAATGCCCCATGCGGCAGCGCCTGCCAAGCCGAACGGAGCCGCGGCCGCAAAGCCCACGACGCCGCCGAAAGGGGATAGGTGACCATGCTCGCACTGTTGCGAAACGTTCTAGCGCGGGAGAAGCGGGCGCTGGCCGCACTGGCGGGCGCTCTCGCCGTGTTTCTGGCGGCGCAGTTCATCGCCTTTCCGCTGATAGACGCCGCTGAGAAACGCCGCGCCTCGCTGCCGCTGAAAGAGAAAACACTGCGGAAATACCAAAACCTGGCGGCGCTGATCGGCGCCAGGGAAATCGACTGGCGGAACATTCAGGCCCGGCTGGCAGACAGCGAGCGCGGCCTGCTCGACAGCAGGACCGCGGCGCTGGCATCCGCCGAGCTGCACCAGCGGCTTCAGCAGCTTGCCGAGCAGCAAGGGATTGCGCAGAGAAGCGCCGATTTTATGGGCGTCAGGCCGCTGAAGCCGGTGGAAGCCGGTTATGCGGCCGTGCCCATTGGACTGGCTTTCGAGTGCACGCTCGATCAGTTGGCCAATTTTCTGGCGGCCACCGCGGCCGGCCCCAAGACGCTGTCCATCGATCAAGTTTCGATTATCGCCAGTCCGCCGCGCGACGACCGGCCGCGCAAGATGGTAACCGTCCGGTTGGTGGTGCATGGCCTGATGCTGCAAGAGCCAGCCGGGCCGAAATCGTAGGCTATCGGCTGACGGCTCACGGCTGACGGATACCGGCCGACAGCCAAACGCCGACGGCCGACAGCCGAGAGACAATGCAATGAGAAAACCGATTGTACTGCTCAACCTGCTGCTGCTGGCGGCCGTGCTGGGAATGGCCGCCGGCATCCGCGCTGCCTGGCAGCGCAATCACATGCGGTACGTCGTGCTCGCCGCTTCTTCGCGCCTTGCCGGCGGGAGCGGCTTCGGGGCCGGCGCCCAGGCGCCGCCGGCGCTGCTCGATTACAGCGAACTGGTCAACCGCAACCTGTTCAGCTCCGACCGCAACAACGTGCAGCCGGTCGTCAAGAAAGAAAAAAAGCAGGCGCCGCCCGTGCCGGTCGTCGTCGGCACCATGAACCTCGGCAGCGGCATGGTCGCCTTGATGGCCGACCCGCGGCAGGCGGCCAATGGCTCGTTCAAGCGCATCAAGACCGGCGACGAGATTGGAATGTACAAGGTGATCGAGATCGCCGAGCACAAAGTCGTGGTCGAGTTCGATGGAGAAAAGACAACGCTGGACGTGTACGAATCGGCTGCCAGCGTCGCCGGCAACGCGCCGGCTGCCTACTCGGCGCGTGCGCCGGCCTCGCAGGTGCAAACCGCAGTGGCGGCTGCGGCCGTGGGTCCTAGTGAGACGGGTGCGCCAGTCACCCAGGCCGGCGGCTCGCCGAGCGCCGCTCCAACCGCGGCCGAAGGCGTGACCATCGAGGGGAATCAGCGGGTCACCCGGAGAATGACGCCGTTTGGCATGATGACCTATCGTGAAACAATCGCGCCACAACAGCAACAAAAGCCACAGTGAGGCAGGAACAAAGATGAAAGCTCGTTTTCCCCACTTTTTGGTGAGTGTGATTCTGGCAGCCATACTGGGCTGCCATCCCGCCGCCGGGCAACAACCGCCTCAGCAGGCGAGCCCGCAGCAGAAAGCGGCGCCATCCCGCACGGCGGGACCGCCGGCCGAGGCGCCGAAGCCTCCGGCCGCATCACCGCAGAAGCCGGAGGCCAAGCCCGAGGAGGAAGAATACGAGATCATCGAGCAGCCGACCGCCTTCGGCATCATGCGCTACCGGGTGCCGAAGCAGAAGGGCGCGTCCGGAACTGCTCCGGCTGCACTCCCGGGCGAGCAAAAAGCGGCGACGGCTCCCGCCGCGCCCGGGTCCACGCCGGAGCAGAAACCGGCCACGCCCCAGCAGCCGGCGGCGGGGGCCGCACCGGCGGGGGCCGGACCTCCGGCGGCGCCGCCGGCCCAAGCGCCCGTACAGGCACCGGCTGCCCCGCCGCCAGCGGCGCCGGCCGAGCCGCCGGCCGCCGCCGGCAGCGCGCGCGTCAGCCTCCACCTGGAAAACGCCAACATGCTCCAGGTCATCGGCATCATCGCCGCCGAGTTGAAGATGAACTACATCGTCGATCCGAACGTGAGGGGCGCGGTCAACATCAATACGCTCGGCGACCTGCGGCAGGAGGATTTGCTGCCGTTGCTGCAAGCCGTCCTGCGCGCCAACGGCGCCACCGCCGTGCAGAGCGGCAGCTTCTGGCGCATCGTTCAATCCAAGGACGCGCCGCGGATTCCCATAGCCATCTCCCAGGAAGCGGATGCCGCCAAACTGCCGGCCGACGACCGCGTAATCATGAACATCGTCCCGCTGCGCTTCGTGACCGCGGCCGACATGTCGAAGATACTCTCCGTTTACCTCTCCGAGATCGGGCAAATCGTCACGCACGAGCCGGGCAATATCCTGATGATCACCGACACCAGCCGCAGCATGAAGCGGCTGATGGAGCTGATCAACGTGTTTGACACTGATACCCTGGCCAAGCAGCGCATTCGCGTCTTCCCCGTGGAGAATGCGCGCGCGGCCGACCTCGTCAAGGACCTGGCGCAGATCTTCTCCGCGTACGCACTGTCGGAAAAGAGCACGGCGGTGCGGTTCATCCCCATCGAGCGGCTCAACTCCATTCTGGTCGTTTCGGGCAACCCGAACGTCTATCCGGAAGTACAGCAGTGGCTGGGGAAGCTGGACCAGTCCGTCCGCAAAGTTGGAATCCAGAATTTCGTGTACAAAGTGGAAAACGGAACGGCCGAGAATCTGGCGAGTCTATTGTCCAGCCTCTATGGAGGTGGCCGGCTCGCGACGCGCGTCGGCGGCGCGGGTGCCGGTTTGGGCGCGATGGCCGGCGCACCGGGCGCCACATTCGGCGGAGCAGGCGGTGGCGGCAGTCCTGGCGGCGGGATCAGCCTGGGTGGCGCCGCCGCGACGGCTGGGGGCGCTGGGGCGGCCCCGGCCGGTATGGCGACTATGCCGGGCGCCGAGGTGAGCGGTGGGGAAATCTCCGTGGCGGCCTCCGGCGGCTCCCTCCAGGGCCCGGTCCGCATCGTCCCCGACCTGGTCAACAACGCCTTGCTGATTCAAGCCACGCCGCAGGACTATGAAACAATCCGGGAGACGCTGAAGCAATTGGATATCATCCCCCGCCAAGTGCTCATTGAAGCGAAGGTCTATGAGGTGGACCTGAGCGGCGCGCTGGCCTTCGGTGTCGAGGCCTTCCTGCAACAGCGGAGCGATACCAACCGGCGATTGGTCGGGCAGTTTTCCCAGAGTGGCGGCGGGTTCCCCAATCCCGGCCTGAGTCTCTCGGCCGGCACGCTGGTTGGGCGCGCCCGCGAGTTGCTGTTCTTTCTCAACGCGCAGGAGAATCGCGGGCGCACCCGCGTCCTTTCCGCGCCCACCGTGCTGGCCAGCGACAATATGACGGCCCACATCCAGGTGGGCGCCGAGGTGCCCATCCTGACCTCGCAGGGGGTGGTGGCCGGCGCCCAGGCCGCCGGCAGTTCCCTGTTCACTAACACCATTCAGCAGCGCGATACCGGCGTCATTCTCAGCGTCACGCCGCGGATCAACCCCAGCGGGATGGTCACCATGCAGATTCAACAGGAAGTCAGCTCGCCGCAACCGCCGACCGGAGGCGGAATCAACTCGCCCTCCATCTTGAAACGCTCCGTGAATACCCAGGCGACGGTCAAAGACGGAGAGACCATTGCGCTGGGCGGGATTATCTCCGAGAATCGCATTTACTCGAAGAGCCGCGTGCCTTTGCTGGGTGACATTCCGGGGCTCGGTCTGCTGTTCGGCAGTACCTCCTACTCGGTTTCGCGGACCGAACTGATTGTGCTGCTGACCCCGCGCGTCATGCAGACCGTGGACGAGATCCAGCAGGCCACAGAGGAGTTCAAGTCCGGGCTGAAAGGCTTGCGGAAAATGCTGCGCGACAAAACCGAATAAGGCGGCTGTAGGCCATCGGCTGACGGCTGCCGGCTGCTGGCTAGCAGCTTCGTCTCAGAGGGGTACAATGCGAGGGATGCCGGGCACAGTCGAGGGAACTCGTGCTTGACGACCGCCAGCCACCAGCCGCGAGTTGTCGCCCGGCGGTCGTGAGTCGATAGCCGAGAGCCGACAGCCGTCAGCCTGCTCTTAACAACATGCGTATTCGGAAAACTCAATCGGTTCCAAGACAGCAGTTTAAGTCACGGGGCAAGCCGGGGGCGGCGAAGCCGGGCCGGCCAACAAGGCCGACCGGCGAGCAGTCATTCGGGCGGCTGCTGTTGACCGCGTGTTTTGCTTCCGGCGCCGCCGGCCTCATCTACGAGATTATTTGGGTCAAAGCGCTGAGCCTGATTTTCGGCAGCACGGTCTACGCGGTCACAACGGTTCTGGCGGCGTTCATGGGAGGCCTGGGCGCCGGGAGTTGGGCCTTGGGGCGCAGGTTCGACCGGGAGGCGCGTCCCATCCTCGCCTACGCCTGGCTGGAGGCCGGCATTGCCGCGACTGGGTTGCTCACCTTCCTGGGGCTGCCGGTGCTGCGGCATATCTATGCGGCGGCGGGCGGCGGCACCGAACTGCGCTTCGCTGGCTCGGTGCTTCTGTTGCTGGTTCCCACATTTCTGATGGGCGGCGCCTTCCCGTTGCTGGTCCGCGTATTTCGCGAGCACGAGGCCGACACCGGCGTGCCGGTCAGCCGCCTGTATGCGCTGAACACCGGCGGCGCGGTGGCCGGCGCGGTCGCCGCCGGATTTGTGTTGATGCCCGCACTCGGAATCATCCGCGCGGCCCTGGTGGCGGCCGGCTGCAACGTGGTGGCGGCCTTGTGCGCGCGGGCGGCTGCGCAGCGCGCCGATCTCGGTGCAACCCTTTGGGCGGCGCTCCAACCCCCCAGCCCACAGCCGCCAGCCGCCAGCCCACAGCCCACAGCCCGCAGCCTACAGCCTGCAGCCCACAGCCTACAGCCCACAGCCCGCAGCCTACAGCCTGCAGCCGGCCCCTGGGCCGCCGCCGTTTCCTTCGTTTGCGGCGCCACGGCCATGATCCTGGAGGTCGCCTGGACGCGGCTGATGGCTACCCCGTTGGGCGGTTCGACCTACGCTTTCACCATCATGTTGGCCGCCTTTCTGATCGGCATCACCGGCGGCGCGCGGTTGTTCACTCGCCTGGCGCCGCGGCTGCCGGTCGGCCGTCAGGGTCTGGCCTTGCTGCAGTTAGCCACCATGGTTACGGGCGTGGCGGTGCTGGGCGCGTGGCGCTTGCTGCCCTATCTGGTCTTCTGGCTGCTGCGCGTCTCCGGGGAATCGTTTGCCTGGCTGGTGGTGGTGCAGTTTCTCGCGGCCTTTCTCATTCTGCTGCCTCCGGCTTTGCTGTACGGCATCGGATTTCCGTGGCTGGCCGCGCTCTATGCGCCCGCAGAAGAGGGAGTGGGCGGGCGCGTCGGCCGGCTGTACGCCATCAACACGGCCGGCGCTATCACCGGGACGATCCTGGCGGGCTTCTTTCTGCTGCCGCGGATTGGCAGCTACGGCGCGCTGGCGGTGGCGCTGGGCGCCTCCGGGGCAGCGGGGATGCTCCTGCTCGCCGGATGGAGGCGTCCCCTGGCCCTGGCCGGCATCGCCGTGGTACTGTTTTCCGCTGCCGCACTGGGGCTGCTCCGTCACTCCGCGGTGGATCAGCACCCGCTGGTCGCAATGTATCGGTCAGTGCACGCCCGTTCAGCGCTTTCGCCAGGGGACATCGCCGCGCTCCGGGACCTGGTTTTCCTCGAGGACGGCTTGAATTGCACGGTGGCGGTCACCCGAACCGAGCAGAACACATCGCTTCACGTGAACGGGAAGGCCGATGCCAGCTCTAACCCCAGGGACATGCGGACCCAGATTGCGCTGGCCGCTGTGCCGCTGGCCTCGCATGCCGCTCCCCGGAGGGTTTTGGTGATTGGTTTTGGCGCCGGAGTCACTTCGTATGTGGCCGCCATCTGGCCGGGCGTCGAGCGCGTGGACACAGTCGAGATCGAACCGGCGGTGCTGCATGCGGCGCCGTATTTCAAGGACGTCAACGGGGAGGTGTATCGCAACCCGCGCTCCAAATTGATCGTGGACGACGCCCGCCATTTCCTGTTCACCACCCGCGAGCGCTACGACGTCATCATCTCCGAGCCGTCCAACCCTTGGGTTGCAGGCGTCGGCAATCTGTTCACTTCCGAGTTCTATAAAGAAGCGGCGGCCCGGCTCAACAAGGGCGGCGTGCTGGTCCAGTGGGTCCAGGGGTATCAGTTTCTGCCGGAAGACCTGGCACTGGTCGGGCGCACGATGAAGGGCGCCTTCAGCCGGATTTCCCTTTGGTATGGCGAATCTACCGATTTTTTGCTGGTTGGTTCACAGGAACCCGCCTGGCCGGTGAGCGCGCAGTGGCACGCCCTGTTTCAGCGGCCCTCGCAGGTTACCGATCTGCTCCGGCGGTACCTGGCGGTGGATCGCGCCTACGCCATCTGGGCGTATTGCGCCCTTAGCTACAAGGATTTTGCGCAGTTCTCTGGCACCGGGGAGGCCAATACGGACGATCAGCCGCTGCTGGAGTACGGCGCTCCCTGGCGCCTCGTCATTCCCCAGAGCGATACCCTCTGGAAGGCTGTCTCGGAGGCCTGGACCGAGACGGCGGCGCCGCTTCTGCCGCCCGACGGAAAGCTGGCTGTCGCCCAGACGCTGCTCCGTCTGGGCAGGCCACAGGAAGCGATTGATCTGGCCAAGTCAGTCGATGAGCAACTGCACGATTCAGCGCGATTGGCCCTATTCCTGGGGGACGTACAACGCCAGTTCGGCGATTTGGAGACTGCTGTTCAGGGTTATCGCAAGGCGATCGAGAGGGGCGAAGGGGCGCGCGGACTGGCCGGCCTCGCCCTCAGCGTCCACAAGAAGGGTGACCTGGCCGCGGCCGAACCGTTGCTTCGCGAAGCCATCGCTGCGGCTTCCTCGGCGCCCGATGTCGACCTTGGGGAACTGCAGTCGGCCCTGGCCACCGTCCTGTCGCAAACCGCGCGCTTCGACGAGGCCATTTCCTGGCAACAGAAAGCGGTCCACAACGACGAGCCAAAGCGCTACTTGCGGGCCGCCGAACTCGCCCAACTTTACTGGCGCAAGGGCGACATGGCTGCCGCCCAAGCGGCCTTCCAACAATCGCTGGCGCTGGAGCCGTACGGCTATGACGCGCATTACGGCCTAGCACACCTCTTCCTGACGTCCGGGCGGATCGAGGAGGCGGTTCGCGAGTTCCGCTTCCTGCTGCGCTACCACCCCTTGAGGGCCCTCTCCGTCTGGGACTCCGCCGCCGACGCATTGCGCCGCGCCGGCCACCAGCGCGAAGCCGATCGGGTGTTGGCGCGTCGCCGCGCGCTGTTCGCCAAATAGGCTGTCGGCCATGGGCTGTCGGCTATCGGCTGACGGCGGGCGGGTACTTTTAGAGAGGTACAATGCGAGGGATGTCAGATACCGTCGAGGGACCTCGTGCCTAACGACCGGCAGCCGACAGCCGATAGGCGTCAGCCGATAGCCGACAGCCGACAGCCGACAGCCGATAGCCTGCAGCGTACTCTACTCGCTGCCGGGGTGCTCGTCTACGCGCTTCTGGCTTCGTGTCACACGCTCAAGAATTTCGATCTGGGCTGGCAGCTTGCGGCCGGGCGCTACATCGTGGAAACCGGCCAGATCCCCCGTCACGACATTTTCTCCTACACGGCGGCGGGCAAGGAGTGGATTTATCCTGTCGGCGCGCAGATTTTTTTCTATCTGCTTTACCGCCTGGGCGGGTACACGGCGCTGACAGTGCTGGGCATGGTCGCTTGCGTGTCCACCGCCGCGGTGCTGTTGTTCGGCCGACAGCCGACAGCCGACAGCCGACAGCCAGATGTTTTCCGCCTGTTTCTGGTGGCGCTGGCTGTACCGTACCTCGCGGATCGCACCGGTGTTCGCGCCGAGATGTTCACCACGCTACTGCTGCCGGTAGTGCTGCTGATCGTCTGGCGTTACATTGCCAGCGCCGGCGTCTCGCCGGCAACGTCAGCCGTCAGCCGCCAGCCGCGTCACATCTATCTGCTGCCCTTTCTGTTTGCGCTCTGGGCCAACCTGCACCAAGGGTTCCTCTTCGGCCTGGCCATTCTGGCCCTGGCGACGGCCGTCGAGCTGGGCCGCCGCATCTTGGGCTTTCGGCTTTCGGCTTTCGGCCTTCGGCTCTCGGGCTGGCGCCGTCAGCCGCCAGCCGGCAGCCGACAGCCGACAGCCGACAGCCGACGGACCTCCGCCGTCCGCCGTCAGCCGTCAGCCATCAGCCATCTTCGTCCGCTGCTCGTTGTCTCGGCATTGAGCGCGGCTGCCGTGTTGTTGAACCCCTGGGGCTGGCGCCTTTACTCTTCTCTGTGGCGGGTGCAGCAGGATCAAGCCTTCCAGCGGGGCCTGATCACCGAAGCGACCGGGGTGCCATGGGGTTTGTGGCGGCTGAAGGACGTGATCCGCTTCGATGATCCGAATGCGGGGTTCTGGACCTTGCTGCCGCTGGCCTTGCTCGGGGCGGTTCTCGCGGTCTGGCGCCGCCAGGTTTTTGCGGCCGTGGTGCTGGGGGGGAGTTGCTGGCTGGGCCTGCGATTTTTGCGCGGCCAGGTTTTTGTACCGCTGGCCAGCGCCATCCTTCTGCCTCGGCTGGCGGCTGGCGGCCTCCCAGCGGCTGTCGGCTGTCGGCTGTCGGCTTTCGGCTCTTGGCTGAGGGCTGCGCTGCTACGCCAGAGGAGTGATAGGAGGCCGCCAGCCGCCAGCCGAAAGCCGATGGCCGAAAGCCGAAAGCCGAAAGCCGATGGCCGATGGCCGATAGCCTACGCGCTGGCCGCGCTGCTGGCCTTGATGCTGGTGGTGCGCTCGGCGGATCTGATCAGCGACCGCTACTACTTCAAGCACGGGGAAATCACAAGTTTCGGCGTCGGCCTGTCCTGGTGGTTTCCGGAGCGGGCCTTGAATTTCATCCAGCGGGAGCGCCTGCCGGGCCGCCTCTACCACGACTACAACCTGGGCGGGTGGGTGATGTGGCGTTTGTGGCCGGGCTATCAAGTGTACATTGACGGCCGCGCGCAACCCTATACTCCCGAGGTCCTGATCGAGGACAACGCGCTGGCTGGCTGGAAGCCAGGTTCGCCGGAATGGCGCGCGTTCCTGGACCGCTGGGGAATCAACACCGTGCTTCTTTCACTGGCGCGCCACCAGGGAACCCGTCTGACGCCGGCCGAATTCTGCGCCGCTCCCGATTTCCGGCTGGTCTACCTCGACGAAGTTTCCGGAATCTGGATGCGCGCCACGCCGCAAAACCAGCCCTGGCTCGGCCGCCTGGCCGTCCCCTGCCCGCCGCCGCCCATTCCCGTGGCCGGATCATCCCCGTCCGAACGGTACATTTTTCTGGCCAACGCCGGCGAGCTCTACCACGCGTTCGGCCGCAACGACGATGCGCTGGAAGCGTATCAGCAAGCCACGCAGATTTTCTCCGGCGACCCCGCTTTGCATTACGCCATTGCCAGGCTCTGGATCAGCCTGGGGCGTCCGGCTGATGCGCGCCGGGAATATGAGAGTTCTCTGAACCTGGGCGAGTCGTCCGGGGCCTGGCAGGCGCTGGGCTGGCTGGACGCCCAGCAGGGCCGGCACCAGGAGGCGGTCGAAGCTTTCGCACGGGCGGCCGCGCGCGCGCCGCTTCCTCAGGAATGCTACCGCCTCCTTGGTGAAGCGTACTTGCGAATCAACCAGCCGGCCCGGGCCCTTCAGGCATTGCAGAAGGCGCGCGAAACCAACCGCTTCCGCGGCCAGACGGCATGGTTGGCCGCCCGCTGGCTGGCGCAAGTCGAGGATGGGGAGCGGCGCGCCCGCGCGATGCTCGGCCGGTAGCGGCTTTCGGCTGTCGGCCAGCGGCTTTCGGCTGTCGGCCATCGGCTTTCGGCTGTCGGCTTTCGGCTGTCGGCTTTCGGCCGTCGGCCATCGGCTGTCGGCCATCGGCTGTCGGCCATCGGCTGTCGGCTTTCGGCTTTCGGTTTTCGGCCGTCGGCTGAGGTGTACACTCGCAGCATTGGAGGAGCGTAATGCGAGATCATACCAAGCTGAAGGCGTTCGAACTGGCTGACCAGATGGCACTCGAGATTTACCGACTGACCAAGCGTTTCCCCAAAGAGGAGTTGTTCGGTCTGACATCGCAACTCAGGCGTGCCGCTGTATCGGCGGCATCGAACATTGTGGAAGGATGCGCGCGGGGCAGCGAGGCCGACTACATCCGCTTCCTTGATACCGCATATGCGTCGGCCTGTGAGGCGCAATATCAGGTGTCGCTGGCCCACCGGTTGCACTACCTGACCGATTCGGATTATCGATCCGTTCAGGAAACCTGCGATCACGCTTCGAAAGTGCTCGGCGCGCTGATCAAAGCTCTCCGACAGACACCTCACCCTTGAAAGCAGCGGCTGTCGGCTTGCGGCTTTCGCGTAGCCGCCCGCCGACGGCCGATGGCCGACAGCCGAGAGCCGTTAGCCGACAGCCGAAAGCCGAAGGCCAAAGGCCGAGAGCCGAAAGCCGAAGGCCAAAGGCCGAGAGCCGAAAGCCGAAGGCCGAAGGCCGAGAGCCGAAAGCCTGCAGCCGAGAGCCGTTAGCCCATCCGGCACCGCCTTGCAAAAAAAGCTTGACAATCCCCCCGCCGCTTGGTATTTTTGCTTCGCCTTCTGTGGGTTGCAGCTAAGGAAACGTTTGAACCCGGTTTAGCTTTGAGAGAACCGGAGCGAGAGCGCGCCATCCCGCCTCCGGCCGTCGGGGAGAGGAACGAGAAAAAGCGTTGACAAGGACCTGCGCATGCTGGTAAAAAGAGCGCGGTCATCTTTCCCGGACGGTGCCCCAGGTCAAAACTGGAACGAGAGGTACAAGCGGTGATTGACGTGTACCGGGTCGCCCAAGATTTAAATCAACATGCGAAGGAGGTGATGTGGCGCGTTTTGAGCGTTTCATGAGCCGGTTGTAGTCTCGCCGGCCGGGCCCCTTGTTCGGAGAACCAGGTTGAGGAAAAACCGACGAACCAAAATCTGACGTGATCAACAAGGAGAAGGAGATGAATCGATTCACTCTAAGAAGCGCTCTGGTGCTGGCAGCGGTGTTGCTGCTGGCGGGCGCGACCACATCGTTTGCTCAGTTCACAGGCCCCGCGGGCGGCATCGGCTTCGTTACCGCGTTGTCGTCCACCAACCCCAATCCCGTCCGCATCGCGGGCGGGGCGGAGTGGGTCACGGACATCGTAGCGACCCAGGCGATTGCCCCGCAAGCCGCCCAGACATTGACGAGCGGCGCCGCTACGTCGACCCTCACTTACCAATTGGCTTACAACGCTCCCATCAGCAATAAGGTGCTCGGCTACGTCCCCACCGCGGTGAACTGCACAGCCCCCGGCAGCCCGTATGCGGGGACCCCTCTGAACCCTGCCCTTACGGTAGCGCCAGCCGCCCCTAGCCCCATCGGCATCCAAGTGGTCATCAGCAACATCACTTGCAGCGGGAACGTGGGAGGCACGACCGGCACCACGATCAGTTGGACCGTGTCGGGCTCGGTGTTGAACATCGTGATTAGCACGCCCGCCACTTTCACGGTGACGTTTGGCTCCGCCGCCACCAGCGCTGTCATCACGGTGAAGGGCGTGCGCTTGAACGTGGCCTCGCTCGGCGCCGTGCCGGCCGTTACCACGCTGACGTCCACTCTCGCCACCTACCCCACTGGCCTCGTAAATCTCTCCGTCGGCTCATTTACTGTCGCCACGTCCATCGTCCAAGGCCTCGGCAGCGTCACCCAGATGAGCCCCACCTCGGACGGTAACCTCTGGTTCATCAAACCTACCGTAGGCACCACCAATACCAGCTTCGGTCCCTGCAACGCGGCGGCGGGCGACGTCTGCAACACAGCGATACAAATTCCCGCGCGCGCCACTGCCGCATGCAACATCAGGGGGATACCATCGAGCGGTGCGGCCGGGAGCAGCGTTTTGCTCACGGGTGACTCTAACTTTAACCGCACCGGCAACAACGACTTCGGTGGCAACGGCGCCTCCGCCGGCGCCATCGGCATTAAGATCATGGAGGGTTCCCCCGGCATTCTGAGCACGAAGGCGGCGGAACTAGCGAAGTCGACGGGCGTCACCGAGGTGGATACTGGCGTCCGCATCCGCTTCGACTTCAGCGGCTTGCCCTCGAACCTTGTGGTGGGGGCCGCCGAGCAGGTGTCCGCTGCCAACAACAACAATACGTCGTTTGTCTCTGCTTCGGGGCTCACAGTGGATCTGGTCGCCGCCAACTTCTGCACGGCCGGCGTCACCTGCGCCGCAGCCAACCAGCCGATCATTGACGTCCGCGCCCAGAGCAGCGGCGCCGTCACCTTCGAGTACGAGGTCTCGGCCAACACCGGCGGCACTACCGGGGTCGCGTCCTCGGTGATCATCCCGTTCTGGTTGTGGAAGACGTCGGGGACGGTGGACACGAGCACGGTCAACATCGCGATCCAACTGGGCCCGATCCTGGGCGGAAACATCGTGCGCTTCAGCCCAGCGGTGCAAACCGCGCAAACAGCGACGCAGGGCATCGGCGCATGCACGACCGATCTCTTCTACCCGTGGCTGATAAACGCGTCTGGCTTTGACACCGGCATCTTGATCCTGAACGGCACCAGCGACCAGCAAGGCACCTGCTCCGTGGTGTTCAGAGAGACAGTCGCCGGCGACGTTAAATCGAAGACGACCACGACCCCGATCATCAAGGCAAGAACGAACTTCGTCTTCACGGTGTCGGACAGCACTTATGGCAACCCCGGCATGGGCAACGGCTTCGCCCGAATCACCTGCGGCTTCCAGGGTGCTCACGGCGTAGCCTACATATCGGTCGGGTACGGCGTCGGGTCCACACTCACCTCGCAAATAGGCCCGGCGCCTATTGGCACCGCGTATTTGGCGCTCGTGGGTACCGAGACGGACTCGCGCAGCAGCCGTTAACCACTACACTCGGGAGTTTTTCCCGGCGGGGTGGCCCTTCCTGAAGGGTCACCCCGTTTTTCTTTCTGCGGCACGCCCATCCCCCACCTGATTCTCGAGACGCGGGTACCATCTCCATCACCCCGTCCGCCGACCGCTACAGCCCACGGTCTACGGCCCACAGCCTACGGCCCACAGCCTACAGCCGCCGGCCTGCATAAAGTTGCATTGCAGGCCCATCTCCGATGTATAATCGCTTCGTGCCAGCACACGGGAAACTTCCCTGAGGAGCTTTATATGCGGGGATCGCCTCGCCTTTGGTTTGTACTTGTCGCCTGTTTGCTGTTTTGGTTCGCTGTTCCGGCGCGGGCTGCGGTCGCGCTTTCCGTCACCGGAACAACGACAACGCCCTGCATCACCGGCGGAACCGCCGCGCTGGGCAACGTCACCGTGCTGGTCAACTCGGCCGGCGTCATTACGTCGGGGACCTCTTTCTACATCACGGTGAGCCCCGCAGTCCTGACCGGCGCTCCGGTGGCGGGCGGAACGTTGGCCAGCTACGGCACGCTGACCTTGGTGAACAGCGGGATGCTCCAATTCACGTTCTGGGTGGATGTGCCGGTGTCGGCGGGCAATACCCTGACCATTAGCGGCCTCACAGGCCTCATCTCATATGCGGGGGTCGTGACGGCATCGATCAGCGTATCGGACTCGTCGATCATCCTGTTAAGCAACAGTTGGACGATCGCTTACGTGAGCGCCGTTTGCGGCGCGTTCGGCCATATCGCCCCTTCGGTTACGTCGCTGATTTTCGGCGGTCCGGTGCTTGGCAGCATCCCCCCCCAAACCTTTACGGTGATCAACTCGACGTATTCCGGCCAAAACCTGAACATTTACGTGTCGCCCGTGTACCCGCTCGGCGCGCCTTACGCTTGGATGTTCCCCGTGGCCGGAACCGAGACTGGCGGCGTGACCACCGTTACCGTGTATGTGGATGCCACCTATTTGCCACAAGGCGACTACACGGCGCAGGTGCGCATTGACAGTTCCTATGCCGATAACTCACCTCAGCACGTTAACGTCAGTCTGAAGATCGGCAAGCCGGGACGCATCGACTTGAGCGCGGCCAGCACGGTTCCCTGCTCCATCACCCAGAGTGACTGTGTCTTGTGCATGGCTTTCGTGGGGTCCCCGGGGAGGAACCCTCCATCGCAAAACCTGACCGTGAAGAACGGCGCCGCCGGCGTTCTAGCGCCCAGTGCCTCGGCCATGTCCATCGGGGGCGGCTGGTTGTTTGCCGTTTCTCCTGCCGACCCGCTCGAGGAACCCGCGGTGTTCCAGGTGATGGTGCGGAGCGCGAACTTGCCGATGGGAGCCTACACGGGCAGGGTCATCATCACTTCGGATAACGCCTATAATTCGCCCCAGACGGTGGGTGTAACGCTCACGGTGAAGAATCCCACGCCGACCATCGCCCTCAGCCCGCAATCCATGACTTTCCAGGCCGACCAGGCAACGAGCCCGGCAGCCCAGACTTTGACCATTAACAATTCCGATACGGGCGACCTGGCCTGGCAGGCCCAGGCGACCACGAGCGGGGGGGGCAACTGGCTCTTGGTTTCTCCGGCCAGCGGCAACGCCCCCTCCACTGCCAGTGTGAGCGTGAATTTGGCCGGCGTGCTGCCCGGCACCTACACCGGGACCATCACCATCAGCTCGGGTAGCGCCGATGTGACCAACTCGCCGCAGACGGTCTCGGTGACGTTGACGGTGGCGTCCGTGACCCCAGTTATAGGGGTGACGGTATCCTCGCTGTCCTTTGCCGCCGATGCGGGAACAAATCCCCTGGCCCAGAGCTTCACGGTGAACAATACCGGATCGGGCAGCCTTTCCTGGACGGCGGCCGCAACCACCGCCAGCGGCGGCAATTGGCTCTCGATCACGCCTGCCAGCGGCTCGGCCGGCACCAGTGTCCAGGTGACGGTGAGTTCCGCGGCACTGGCGATCGGCGCGTACAACGGAACGATTACCATCACCTCCTCCAGCCTCGGCATCAGCAATCCGACGGTGACCATCCCGGTCAGCCTGCTGGTCCGCAGCAGCACGCCCTTGATGGCGGTGACCCCGGCTTCGCTCTCCTTCTCTGCGACGCCGGGAGGCGCCGCGCCGCCGGCCCAGACCGTGTCCCTGGTGAACACCGGCGCGGGCCTGCTGAACTGGGCGGCGACGGTCACCACGACCAGCGGCGGCAATTGGCTAATCGTCTCGCCGCTCAGCGGCGCCGCACCCAGCACCCTGACCGTCTCCATCGACACCAGCCGCGTCGGCGCCGGCAAATTCACCGGCAGTATCACGCTCAAAGCCAGCGGCGCCCCGGATGTCACGATTCCGGTCGAGTACTCGACCGGCACGCCAAAGATCATTCCGAACGGGGTGGTCAACGCCGCGCACCTGGCCAGCGCCGGCCTCTCTCCCGGCGGCCTGATCACCATCTTCGGTTCCAATCTGGCCAACGCCCCCAAGCCGGCGCTGCCCATCCCCTACCTGCCCGACGAGCTCGGCGGGACCTCGGTGCAGATCGGCACCTTCAAGGCCAAGTTGCTGTACGTGTCGCCCACGCAAATCAATGCCCAGGTGCCCGTCGAGTTGACCAGCGAGTCGGCACAGGTGAAGGTCCTGGTCAACAACTTGGAGACCGACGCGGTCACCTTGAAAGTGCTGCCATACGACCCGGGCCTGTTCACCGCGGACGGGGACCCGGCCGGCCTCGTAGCAGGTCTGAACCCGGACCTCACACCCATCACCGTTGCTTCTCCCGCCAAGCGGGGCACTATTATCATGCTGTTCGGAACGGGCTGGGGTCCGGTGATCCCGGCGGTCGCTTCCGGGCAATTTGCCGGCACCATGGTGCAGACCGTGCAAAAGCCCGACGTGCAGTTGAGCGGCTGGTCCATCCCTGTTGTCTATTCGGGACTGTCGCCGGGCTTTGTCGGCGTTTACATGGTGCAGTTCCAGATCCCGGCGGATGCGCCCACCGGCGATGCCGTTCCGGTAGTGCTCGGAATCGGCGGGCGCGGCACCAACTACGCGAAGATTGCCATTCGCTGACGTTAGGCTGTAGGCTATAGGCTGTAGGCTATAGGCTGGCGGCGTGCGGCCTATGGCCTGCAGCCTTATCCTTTTGCGCCTATGCTCCGTAATTTCGTTGCGCTTCTTTATCTGGCCCTGGCCTGTTGCGTTGCTTGCGCGGCGCGGCAGGCTTCCTCCGCGGCGAAGCCGTCGGCCAAGCCCCAGCTTTCTTCCGCTGAACTGGCCAAGCGCAAAGACGCTCTTACCTCCCGCGTCACCGAGCTGTACAACCTTGCCAAAGCCGGCGAATGGCGAAAGATGGAAGCTTTCATGACCGAGGATTCGAAAGACATTTTTTTCGGTCAGGCCAAGAATCCTATTGCCGACTATGAAGTAAAGCGTGTCGAAGTCGAACCCGACGGCAAGATAGGATTTGCGGCGGCAGAGATCAAGTTTTTCCCGGCCGGCTTTCCCACCCACATGGTGATGCCGCAGCGCAGCCGCTGGGTGTACGAGGGCGATACCTGGTTGGTGAAGCTGGAGAAACCGGTGGCGCACCCGCTGGCGGCGTTCATGCAGGGCGGCGCGGCCGGTCCCCCATCCGCGCTGCGTTTCGAAAAGCGGGAGATCGAGATCGAGCGCGGCGTCCACGAATACGTCATGCCCTTCCAGAACACAGGGCAGCAGGCCCTGACCGTCCGGGCCAGTCCCGATCCGTGCGAGTGCATGGAAGTCTCGCTGGACAAGGAGAAGTACGCTTCCGGGGAAGCGGGCAAGCTGCGAATCAAGACCCGAATCGATACACAGATGGAGCCACGCACCTTCCGCATCCAGGTGCTGGGCGAGCCCGGGAATAATTGGGCATTCATCTTCCTCCAACTCAAGTAAACTGCCTCCCTAAATCGGTTGGCGGCTGAGGGCCAAGGACTCCAGCAGCGGTATACTTACTGGGAGCCATGCCTAAAAGGGACCGGAGGAAACGCCAGAAACAGACTGGGCGCTTGCACGTGTCGCCAGGCGCCGGCCGTCAGCCGTCAGCCGGCGGCCGTCAGCCGTTTTCCGCGGGCCTGCTGGAGCGGCACGCGCTCGTGATTGCCATCGGCTTGGTGCTCATCGCCTCCGTGCGGATCGTATCAACCTATTGGGTGTTCAACCACACCAACGATGAGCCCGCACACATCACGGCCGGCGTCGAGTACTTGGACAAGAAAACCTACGACTACGACCGGGAACACCCCCCGCTCACCCGCATCATGGTCGGACTCGGCCCCTATTTAGCGGGCGTACGGTACGTTGTCCCGCCCGGACTGAACATAGTCCACGACCCGCGCAAGGGCCTGGAAACGCTGTACAGCAGCAAACATTACGGCCGGACTGTGGCCCTGGCCCGCCTCGGCGTATTGCCGTTGTTCTGGCTGGCCTGTGCGGTGACATTCATCTGGGCGGCGCGCTACTTCGGCAAGCCGGCCGCCGTGATCGCGGTCCTGCTGTTCACTCTGTTGCCCCCGGTGCTGGCCCATGCCGGGCTGGCGACCACCGATATGGCGCCGACGGCCCTGGCCCCGGCCGGGTTCCTGATGCTGTTCTTCTGGAGCGAGCATCCGGTTGTGGTTCGCAGCCTCGCCCTCGGCCTGGTGGTCGGGCTGGGCATCGCCTCGAAATTCACCATGATGCCGTTCCTGGCGGCCACCGTCTTAGCGGCCCTCGCCCTGCGGCTTTTGGTGGCACGCCCGGCGTTCGGCGAAATCCGGGCCTTCCTGCGCTCGCACACGCCGCCCTTCGCGCTGGCCGCCGTGGTCTCGGTGCTCGTGGTCTGGGCCTTCTACCGCTTTTCTTTTGGCATCCCGTCGGAGGTGCTCGGTTTCCGGGTTCCCGCACCCGAGTTTGTCTGGGGCCTCAAATTCATCTGGGAGCACAACCAGGGTGGACATCCGGCATTCCTGCTGGGCATGGCCAGCAGGACAGGCTGGTGGTACTACTACTTGGTGGCACTGGCGGTCAAGACGCCTCTGCCGGTTTGGACGCTGCTTGGCTTGGGCATCGCGCTGGCCATTCGCCGGCGTCGTGCAGCCGCCTGGCGGTTGCCCCTCGCCTTCCCGCTGGGCATCCTGCTGTTTTCTATGACCAGCCACGTCAACATTGGCGTGCGGCACGTCCTGCCGGTGTATGTCGCGTTTTCTGTTCTCGCGGCGCTCGCGGTTCTGTGGCTGATGGAATTGTCCAGGACGGCGAGGTGGGCCGGCTGGGCACTCGCTGCTCTTCTCATTTGGCTGGCCGCCGGCGGCGCCTGGAAGCATCCGGACTATATCGCCTACTTTAACGAACTGGCCGGAGACGAACCGGAAAAGGTTTTGGTCGATTCGGATCTGGACTGGAGCCAGGACATGAAACGGCTGGGCCGGCGCCTCCGCGAACTCGGCGCCCGCCAAGTGTGCCTGGTATCCATGCCGGACATGTTTCCGTACCTGGAATCCGAGCATGGATTTCCCCCGCTTGTGGAGACTGACCCGCAGGTGCCCCAGCCGGGCTGGACTGCCGTGGGACCCACCGCCTGGAAGGCTGTATGGCCAAACTTGAAGCACTACCAGGGTGACATGAGCCTCTGGTTCGACCAGGAGCGGCCGCGCGAGCGGGTAGGATCGATGCTGCTCTTCTATGTCCCGCCGCCGAAGGCAGCGGACAGCAGCCAACAGACAGAGGATGTGGCGCCGGCGTCCCGCCGGCAACGCTGAACAGGGCATCCAGAGGGTTGCCTGCGGGACTCCGGCGGTACAAGAAGTCAACCCGCGGCCTTGACGTCGATGGGCTCGAAACTCGGCTGGCTGCCCGAGAGCTTCACAAACCAGCTTTCCACCGCGACGCCGCCCAAGGCGCGCTCCACCTGCTCGCGGGCGTGGCGCAGGTCAGCCACCTGCTTGGCCTCCAGCTCAGCGTGGGTGCCGTGCAGGTGTTTGTACCAGCCGCAGTCTTCGTGGCCGATGAGCACCACCCGCTTCAGCCCGTGGCCCTCGATCAGAAACTTCAGCCAGCGGTTGCCGGCCCAGGCGAACTTGGGCAGGTAATCGAGCGCGGCGAGAAACTGGGGGCCGCCGGGCACCGCGATCAGGTCGTAATCGCTGATGCCCAGCCGTTTTTCGACCAGTTCCTCGGAGGCGGGAAGAAAGCGGTGGTCGCTGCAATGGACCACCAGGGTCGAGGCCACCAGCGGCGGAATCATGACTTAAGCGCCTCCCCCGCCGGGGCAGCAGCCGCGGTCCTGGTTTGCCCCTCCGTGCCGCCGGTTTCAATGCCGGCCTTGGCCAGCAGACCGCGCAGGTCGATGCCCATCGCTTCCGCTTTCTGCATCAAGTCGAACAATACCGCCGGGACGGTGCCGGCAAAGCGGGCTACCGAGGTTTTCCCGTCGCCGCCCTGGCCGCTGTCGATCATCACCACCTTGTCGATGTTGCCCATGGGCGCCGCAATCGCGCCCATCACCCCGGAAAACTGCCGGACGATGTCGGGCAGGCGGTCGAGCACCAGCATGGTCTTGCCGGCCTGGTCGAGCTTGGCGAAGGCTTCGGCCTTGCGCTCGATGCCTTCGGCCTCGGCCAGCAGCTTGGCCTTGAGGGCCGCGCCCTCGGCTTCGCCGCGGGCCCGGATGGCCGCGGCTTCGCCCTCGCCGCGGGCCCGGATGGCGGCGGCCTCGCCGGCGCCCTCCATTTCCCGCTTGGCCTTCTCGGCTTCGGCCGTCGCCACCACCGCCTGCTTCTGGCCCTCGGCTTCCAGGATGGTGCGCTGGCGGGCCGCTTCGGCCTGCAGGATGGTGGCCTGGCGTGCGGCGTCGGCCGGCTTGATCACGGTTCCGATCAGCTCGCGCTCCTTGCGCAGGGCCTCGGCTTCGGCCACTTCGGTTTCCTTCACGGTGCGGATTCTCTCCACCGCCACCTGCTGCTCGACCAGCT
>Ga0315280_10002529_pt1 | contig 29563 bp, 29 predicted proteins | sample YL17G06_40_MG_FD_203697 | JGI IMG/M metagenome (GOLD analysis project Ga0315280, IMG submission 203697) | Sediment microbial communities from Yellowstone Lake, YNP, Wyoming, USA - YL17G06_40 | ecosystem: Environmental > Aquatic > Freshwater > Lake > Sediment | place: USA: Wyoming | collected... | reverse complement strand
CGGTTTGATCGCTGAAAGATATGGGCTAAGACTATCATTCTTAATAGGCATGTCAGGGATGACAGCAGAAGCCTTTCTCCTCCAGATTTTCTTCAAGGAGGAACGGACTTCCGGGTTTACTCTTATGTCAAGCGAAAAAGCAGGTGGCCAACAACGTGCATAAATCCACGATCTATTCTCTCAGTTTCAAGCTAGCGTTCTCAACATCCTCGGAATCTGCCTCAACAATTCCTCTTTTGACCAAAGATCGTAGTACAGCAAGCAGATCTCGACCTTTCAGAAAATCCACATTTTTCTCTATCTGGGAAAAGGTCATGGACCTTTCAGACTTCTTCAGTGTTTCTATTACACCATTCTTCACATAAGTTAGCTTCTCAATGTGTCTTTTAATTTCATCATGTGGATTCTCAGGAATCAAGCCGTGACCGGGCAAAAGTACTTTGATATCGAGGTTCAGAAGTTTTCGGAGCGATCGTATCCAGTCGTCTGGATTTCCCATGAAGAGGACAGGCATGGTTTTTGTGGGATATATGGAATCACTTGCGAAGAGAATCTTTTCTTTCGGAAGGTAAACAGTCACAAGGTCTTCTGTGTGTCCCGGTGTGTGGAGAAGTTGGATGGTTGTGCTTCCGAATTTCAGAGTGGTATCGGATGGGATGGTTTTTGATGGTAGAATAACGTTTATCATTTGTAAGTATGGTCGATAATAAACTGTTCGTGCATCGGCTTTTTGCATCAACCGCTTTGGGAAACTCTTTGAAATGTCTTCGCCGGATTGTGCAGCCCAGCCTTTTAGCGTTTGTAGGAATTTTTCATGCGCTATAATTTCCGCCTTAGGAAATCTCTTAATGAATGTTTCATTTCCAAAATGGTGGTCACGGTGAATGTGCGCGTTGATTATGGCGCTTATCTGCTTGTCTGGATAGAGTGCTTCTATTATTCCGAGGAAAGTTTTTGCAGACGTCGGCAACATGGTTGTGTCGATTACCACGATTCCTTTTTCTGTAAGGATGAATCCTGCTCCAATGTCGTCTTCAAAACCTGCAAAATAGTAGACATTATCCGCGATTCTTCCGAAGTCTGCATGTTTATTCATTGAATCCAACTTGGTTGTGTAGAATTTGCAAATATGAAACCTTGTCTATTGCAATTTTTCCTTCCTCTTCCATTTCGTATAGGCATCCTGTTTCATCGTAGCCTTCCAGAATCGCCTTTTCATTTCGTCTGCGGTTTTTGGTGCGAGAGGCGTGAGGTATTTGCCTGTTATGCATGCAAGATAAAACTGTTCACGTTTGAAGCCAGTTACCTTCAAAGTTCCCTATCGACTGGTAGCATTCGGCATTTGCGCTTACTTTCAATTCCCTTTGCTTGGGATTTTTCCATGCATCTAATCCCTGCGTTCATAGAATTCGATATATCCACATTTATTGCAGACGTAGATTGCGACTTCTTCGGCATCTAGCAAGCCTGTCCCCATAATTCCTCTAAGTTTAAGATGTCTCTTTCTAAATTCATTTGATCCACATTTCACACATTCCCATTCATTGGGATTTGTCTCTTTCAAACAATTCGCTCCAAGCTTTCTTAATGAACCAACCAGTAATTGGAATAACGAGCCTTATAAAACAAATGGCGTGTGACCAACTGCCAACTCAATTCCTAAACGCTAATCCAGTGAACCACTGTGAACACCACATTTGTAGGTGGCTTGGGAGAGATTTGAACCTCCATCAAGAATGTCGCAAGCATATTTTGCTGGTAAAATCGTGTTCCGATATAGCCGAGTACTTCCAATTCTCGTGCACAGCAGCAAAAATATCGTGAGAATGTCGAAGGCTATAAAATGCAGCCTCTTAAGGAATGTTCTGTTTCGTAGCATAGTAAGATTAAATCATCGACCCAACTGTGAAGGCCATAGGCGCTAAAACAGACGACATTCTGCGAATAATTAGAAAAGTCCAACAGCAGGCGAAAACTTGGCACACAGGTACGTAGTAGAACAGTTTATTCTGTCCAAGAAAACACAAATTCACAGCTGTCTTAGATCCCTTTACCAACGAAATTTGAAACTCTGCAATGCACAAGACTTAATAATTTTCCCATCAGTGTTGAAACCATTTTAAAGGTGGAAGTCTTGAAAGCAGTAGTGTACAGAGGCCCTAGAAACATTAGAGTTGAAGAAGTTGCCAAACCCCAGCCTGAAGATAACGAAGTTCTTGTAGAGTTCAGAGTGGGAAGCATCTGCGGAACAGATCTACACTTTTACAGAGGAGAATGGACTTGGATAACCAATGGTCGAATAATTGGACACGATGCGTGCGGAATAAGAACAGACACGGGTGAAAGGGTTGCGATGATTCCTGTAGTAAATTGTGGTTCATGCTATTTCTGTCAAACCGGATTGCCCACTTTATGCGAAAATGGCAAAACGATGGGTTTCAGTAGAGACGGATTCTTGGCAGAATACGTGGCAATTCCCACCAAGAATGTTGTTCCAATTCCGACAAATGTTAGCGATGAGGAAGCAGCAATTCTTGAACCCGTTGCCCTTGCTATTCGAACATTAAACTCTCTTCAACCGAAACTTCAAGATTGGGTGACAGTTATTGGACAGGGACCAATCGGACTATTGATGACACAAGTCGCCAAGCTCAAAGGATGTCGAGTCATTGCCATAGACTTGCAAGATTACAGACTCAAGCTATCCGAAAAATACGGAGCAGATGTTCGCATAAACGCCGGAAAGGAAGATTCTGTCAAGAGAGTCAATGAGATCACTGGTAGGGGATCAGACATCGTGATTGAAACGGCTGGGAGAGTGCAAACTGTAGAGCAAACACCGTTACTGGTCAGAAGAGCAGGCAAGGTCGCACTGATAGGCGAATCAAAGGGTTTTCTGGATTTAGGAAAGGCAGATGAAGTTGTGTTCTTTACAAGCTATATTTCCCCAATCGAGTATCCTATGGCCATGGACCTAGTATCGAAGAAAATTCTGGATGTTAAAAGCATGATCACGCACAGGTTCAAGCTCGCGGACTTTCAAAGGGCAATACAAACTGCAGAAGACTCCGCTGAAAAATCAGTAAAAATCGTTATTACAACGTAGTATCAATACTCATGCAGACTCTGGCTATCATTACTCCAATTGCTTTTACAACCGCCCCCACTGTGTCACCAATTTTTATGTTCAAATCCTCAACGGCTTCTCTTGGAATCAACGAGTTAAGCATCTGAAGAAAAGAAATCCTATTGGTCTCTATAAAAGCTGAAGACATGAAACTGGTTTGTCTCGCGATCTCAAAACACTATTTTGCAAAGTGCATAAGGAGCAGTTCGTTGAGGGTTTTGATGGGCTTTAGCTCAACAGAAGACTGTATCACTCCTAGGCGATCAATAAGTATTGGTGTTATTCCGACGGCCTTAGGCCCGATTACGTCCCACTTTGGTTCGTCACCCACAAAAAAGCAGTCCTGAGGAAGAGCAGATAGTTTCTCCAATGTGTAGAAGAAAATCTGTTCAGCTGGCTTTCTCCACCCAACGTCTGTGCAAAACACAACCGCGTCCATGTACGTGCCCAACCCCAAACGTGTCACCTCTTCTCGCCAAAGATAGGCTGGGCTTCCCCAACTCGTGTTGGAAACGATGGCAGTTCTATAACCTCTCGTCTTCAGCTCCGTTAACGCAGGCACGGTGTCTTCATAGCAGTAGCCACGAGCAAATATGGGTTTCATGAAACACTTGCACATATCCATCGCAACCTTGCTATCATAGCGCAAGTTGTCAAGTTCAAAAATTCGGGCTAGACGCTCTTCGAGCGGCCTGATTCGGCAGTCGCTGGATTCGTGATCTTCTTCTCTCACTCTTCGCCACAAATCATCTTCAGAGACATGAAGAAGTCCGTTTTGAGAAAGATACTCTTGCACTTCGAGTATGGCGTGCTTGAGAATGGCTGGAAATTCGTGCATATCATAATAATGAGCCAGTGTATTGCCGAGATCAAACAACAGCACATTCCTCAAGTCGGAACCACCCTTGTTTCCGTTCAGAATCCATCGCTTACTGCAAAGTCAATCATAACCTTGCTCACATTGTCCCGCAGGAAATCTGCAAGTTCCAAGAGCATTGTACTCTTCCATGTCTACCTATCATTTATCGTATGAACGCAATCAGAGGTCATGGCGGATACCGCAGATCTGAGTAGGAAAACCCGCGTTTTGCTCTTTGTTCTTGTTCGTTTACCCATCTTTTGGTTCCTATTTTCTTCAAGCGTTTTCCATCTTGAATCAGCGTTGGGTAGCGTTGTGCGAACGTTTGAATGTGTCGGCATGGAAATTCTTTGCATTGTGGGCAGACTTCTATCTTATTCTGTGTGGCACATTGGCGGATTCTGCAGTCGGGAGGCCCACCCTTGCCCGTTCTACATGAGCAGTCAAACGTTGCCAGTTTTTGGAGAAAATTCCAGAAAGGTGGAAAGACTTCCTTCATTTCAGGCATATACTGATAGAAATCGTCAAATCCCTCTTCATGCAGGGTTTGTTCCAGTTGCTGGGCTTGTTGTGGAATGCGGTTGCGCTGAGCGCACAGACCACAGTACAAGCCGCAGTAGGTAACTAACCCAGTTGAATCTTTGCCAGACATACGCTTAACCTTCAACGTCCACGGATAAATATTCCTATAGCGAGCGTCTATATCTGTGTTGTACCGCAAAATGACGGCTACCTGACAGTATCTTCTCCATCTTGAAGCTGATAGTGTATGTGTGGTATTCCAGAAGATCCCGAGTAACCTACCAGCCCGGGAATTTCACCTTGAAAGACTTGTCTCATACTTCGACTTTCAAAGAGTGTTGCTTGAAATGAGCAATGCGCTATGTTCTCTCGTTACGTGGCCAATTAGCGCGCCGCCGCTTGTTATGTTGTTTCCATATATTTTGTTGTTGCATGAAACTGATCCAAGCGCAATGCCCCGCTGTTTACCGTTATGTTGTTTCCAGAAACGCCGTTATATCTTGAATAGTAATCGAGCCTTATGCCAAATGTGCTGTTTGTTATGTTGTTTCCAAGTATCGCGTTGTTCAAAGACTGGTAAAGATAAACGCCAGTGTCGAATGACTTGATGTTTGTGTTCTTGATGGTTACATTGTTTCTTCCTGAAAGGTCTATCCCTTTTCCACTCCCTGTTCCTTGAACAGCGTATCCTGCCCCATCAAAAACTATGCTGCCCCTCTACACAACAATGGAATCGTTAACGTCGCCCTTGAAGGTGTAGATTCTTCCGTTTCGCTCAATAGGCGCAGTTACAGGATCAATGCTTCCATCAGCCCTTATGTAAACCGTCCCGCCTTCTTTCACCACCTCAAATTTGAGCGACAAAACTGACATGCCCATGAACACAAAAATCAAAATCATCAGCAAGACAATTTTTGTATTCATGATGATCACTGCCTAATATCACTGCTTCAACCCTTATAGTTTGTGCAAGTCCCGCGCACGCTCAATTTCGGTGCTACTCGACTTGAATAGAGCTATCCTCTTCGGAATCCTCGGGAAAACCGACGGCTAATCACGCACAAAAAAATCCTCCTAATTTCCTCTTTCCTGTCAAGATTGGTGCCTCTAATACAGGTAGAATGTGGTGCGATGTGGTGCGCGCAGAATCCAAAAAATAGGACTCATCACAGAAAATGCGGAGGTACGGGCTCGGTATTCGCACTCAATCGGGTGCGGCGAACACCTCAGGGTCCTCCAACTGTCCTGAGCGGACACGTTCCAGCCAAGACAATGGGAAACCGAGCACACTGGGGCTTGGGAAAAAAAATTTGAGAACTTACCTTGTCTTCTTTTCAAAGCTGAAGCATAAGTCTTAATTATCACTGCTGTGTATACTTTCTGGGCTAAAGCACAAGCGACCCTACAATACAATTAAATCACTAAAAGAAGACTCGTTAGCAACGAAGAAATCATCATCAAAAAACACGCCAAAACCACACAACATCATAAAGCTTTTTCTCGGATTGCCCTAAAGCCTTTCCCGTTCACCCACTTATTACACGCCAAGAAAAAACAGGACTACAACAAAACGAAAAGAAACTGCGTTACAAAACCCTTTGCACGAAACTTACCAAGTGGGCACATGTTTTACACCCATATCATTTCTTCAAAAAAGGATTTCTGAAAATTAAATCTACCGCATTGCAAACAAACAACTTTTCCGACTGACCAGACAAATCAACACCAAGAAGCCTTCATCTAATCCTCAACATGAATCAACAACCTAATTGTCTTGACAATTGCAGCGGGGAAAGCTTTGACTATAGTACAGGCGTTTCAGCCAACATAGTTTATCAGAAACGAGCACGCGCTTACTGAAAGCATGGAAATACATGGATAATTGTAGCAGAAAAATGTAACAAGACTTTGAAATAACACGCTCACTAGCGCAAGCTCCTCGTAGGGTAAAAAAATAGACGGGGGTAGTCAACTATAACAGGTCGAACGACCTTTAAAGTTGATAGCCCTACGCGCGACGCACGTTCTTCATGATCTGACAGAAGAGCAAAGATCTTGAGACACTTCAAGCACGTATTTGTCACAGATTGAAGTGCACGCGTCATGGACATCTGCACAAAACTTATCTTATCAGGCGCACGTGAAATGAGAATGGGAGAAGCATTTGAAGAGACTTGTATACTTCTTACTTTTCTTAGTGATTGCCGTGCCCAACATTCCAGTCGCTCCAGCAGAATCCCTTCCAAATGAAAGCTTGACACCAACTGAAAACAAGGTCCTAGCGCTTATCAACAGTTCAGAAGCATGGTCATATGACATGCATCTTGAAAGCATAGCCCTCTCACATTATGCTTTCCGCGCCGCAGGCTCTGCTGGCGCCAATGAAACGGCAGATTGGATAGCTGAACAATTCGAGAATTTCGGTTTAGAAACAAGAAAAGAGGAGTTCCAATTCATGAGCTGGGATCTGCTCAGCAAACCAACATTAATCATTGATGATGACGGAAACAGCTCGACCACCGCCGATCAAACCGTGATAAACTCCTTCCAATGCGAACATTACAGCCTACCTGGAAACGTGTTCGCAGACCTCGTTATTCTACCCTTGCCACCCGCTGCAAACCATACTAAAATGGGTGCAACCCCCATAGGAACATTGTGGAATTCAATAAATACGAAAGGTAAAGTCGTTCTAGTCGGCAGAGAGGTCCGCCTCAACATTGGCTGGCAAGCAAGTTTCAACGAAAAGCTACGGGCACAACCACCAGCTGCAGTCATCCACACTTGGTGGTATGATTGGATGTCATTCGTTCCAGACTTTTTCTCCTCAGCCGGCGGCCGCCCAGTGGCCTTCGACCACTACTTTTGGGCGCTAGGCATTCCTGTCGGCTTCGTCAACTATGCCGACGGATTACTGATCAGAAACAGAGAAAGCAGCCTCAATGTCTCCGCAAAGGTTGTCATAAACTCAGTCGCGAAAGTAGGACCACAATACAACGTTGTTGGAAAGCTAAGGGGCTTTCAGGAACCTGACAAATCTGTGATTGTCTGCGGCCACTATGACACCATAATGTCTACAGGATTCTGTGACAACGGAGCCGGCACTTCTGGCGTGATTGAGCTAGCCCACGTTTTCACCGAAGCCGCAAACAGAAGCATATACTATCCTAAATACAGTATTCTATTCATCGCCCTTTCAGGCGAAGAAATCGGCTTGGTTGGTTCGATATACTACGTTGCCCAACACAAAGCCGAGATGGAGAAGATAAGGGCAGTCGTAAACCTAGACTGCATCGGCAGCGACACTCTAGAAGTCACCGAGACAAACACAGACAACGGAATAAACCTTGCACAAATCGTGCTAGAAGCCGCAGAAGACTTAAGCGTTGATGCTCGGTTGATAGACCGAGATCAATCAGATGAAGCGCCATTCTTGTATCCACCAAACGGCGACAACATCCTAACAAACTGGTGGGACATGAGCTTGGGCATGGAAGACACACATCAAGTCGAATCAAGCGTAATGATCAGTTCGTTCCCGCTTCTATACCAAGACCAGTGGAACACGGGCACACCAGGCTGGATTCACACGTCGTATGACAATTCCACCTCAACCCGCACCCTGAGCTGGGTTGAGACCCAAGACTTTGAAGCACACATAAAAGTGACAGCGCTGACAGTCATTCGTGTTTCGCCTTCGGCAGTTTTCAACACAGACGTTAACAAAGATGGAAGAGTAAACATCATAGACATAGCCATAATAGCCAAGGCCTTCGGAACTAGGCCCGGTGAACCGCGTTGGAACGCAGCAGCTGATCTGGACAAAGACGGAATAATAAGCAGGACAGACTTAACCATTGCTGCGATGGACTTTGACAAAAGGGTTTGAACAAAGAACACCTGATCAAGCTGGCGTGCCGAAATGCGAGTAGAAACTCAATGCCAACTTTAACGCCCTTGAAAATGTAGTTGGCAAAGGGCAGAGGTTTCGGCGACCGCTACGTTCAGAGTGATCCTGCTGCGAGGCTGCAACTGTGGTGCCTAGTAGGATTTGGCGCTATACTGCTTCCATTTTTCCAGTCTTTCTAGCCGAGCGTTCAAATGCTTGAAACAAGAAATATCCCAGCATCATTGAAGCTAAGCCTACTGCCAACTGTTGACCTAATACAGGGGAAATGTCGATCAGCGTGGCGCCGGCAATAGCATTTCTAGCTGCTGTAACACCGTAAGTCAATGGAAAAATATAGGAAGCGACTTGAAGCTGTGGTGGCAAATCCTGAACTGGAAAATTGATGCCACAGAATATTAGCAGAATGAATGTGAATATATTGGCGAATACTAGTGGGTTTCTGAAATGAAACGAGAACCCTCCGATTAACAAACCGAATCCAGACATTGTAAACGAAGTTAGAACAACTGCTACGGCTAAGGCTAACGCGTTTGTTTGCCCAAAATTCACTCCGAATATGAATGCGGCAAAAAAGAATGATATTGCAACGCTGAGCAAACCATCAAGCACGTGAATCATGGCTCTGCCAATGAACAGTGGTAATCTGCTGGCAGGAGTGGCAAGAACCAACGGCAGTGTTCCATCCCATTTGTCGTGGCCTGTTATGTTAATCACCGCGAAAACCGTGTTCCAAGAAAGGGATTGCAAAGCATTGCCAATGGCTATGAATGGAATTGCCTCTGGCCCCCTGATGAACAAGCCGACGAACACAAAGAACGCCATCTGAGACAAGGACAAAACGAATTTCATTGTCAGATACATGGAGGGGTTTAGCCAATCGAACTGTGCCCGAAAAGAAAATACAGCACTGCTCAAGAAAATCCTTAAATGATTCATGCTTCAACCAGGGTGCCCTTTATCCGAGCCCTTTTTTCAACCACTTTAAACAGAACAGCGGCCATAACAGCGTACACCAACGTAATTAAAAGCATCACTGTCAAATCTAAAAATATCGCAACGTTTACGTTCATACCCGCCCAAAAACTCTGCGAAGCATACTCTGAACTGGTCGCTAACCTGATTGCGTCCACTCCCCATGTTGGCCCCAACACGTAAGCCGCGGGATGAATCCAAAACGGAAGCAGGGCAATCGGAAACATTGATCCTGAAACTATGTACAAGGGAGTTTCCAATCCGTTAGTTAACGCCTGCGCCGACCTAGAAAGCACAAAAGCAGAAGCAAAGATCAAACCGAGAGCCGAGACAGAAAGAAGCGTCAGAATCAACGAAACAGTGAACAGAAACGGATCGGCAATCCCAAGCGGAACCCTGAACCCAAAGGCCGCAATTAGAAGAACGGCCACCATATTTGTCAAACCAAACAGCGCGTTCGAAACAGCCCTCCCAGTAATCACGTGCAGCAGTTTTGAAGGAGCAACTAGGACCTCTTCCAAAGTCCCTTGCCACTTCTCAAACTCAATAGCATATCCTGAAGAGTAAATGGTATTACCCCACATGCCCATCATTCCTCCACCTAAAACTGCATACAAACCGAATGGTCCAGTGGAGTCCTTGAAAAGTGTCAGAGCCACTGTGGTGAAAACGAAAGGCGCGATAATGTTTGGAATAATCCATTGCGGATCAGCCATCCAATGAAGCATCGCCATCCTAAAGGCACTGAAGATTACTCTCAACGTTTTCGGCATTCTTGATCCATCTCCTTCAGTCTGTTACAAGCTTTAGATAAGCGTCTTCCAGCGTTGGTTCCTTAATCTTGATGTCATAAATGCGGCTGTTCCTCAGTATCTCTTGCACTTCAGAGATTATTTCAGAGCCTTTCGGAGTCTGAATCTTCAAAACCTGCTTGTTCTCACCCAGATCGGCGCTGACTGAGAGAACGCCTGTAAGTTCCCTGAATCTGGCAACTTCCTTTTCAGTGATCCCGAAACCTTCAACCTCGACCACGGAAGTATCCATCACGTATTTCTTCAGTCCTGAAGGTGTGTCAAGTGCCACGATTTCGCCGTTCCTTATGACCGCCACTCTATTGCAGAGCTCATCAGCTTCAAACATGTAATGCGTCGTCAACAGAATAGTCTTCCCCTTCTCAACCAGCTCCTTGATCATTTTCCTCGTCTCAATAGCGATTTCAGGGTCCAACCCGATTGTCGGCTCATCCAAAAAGAGGAGTTCCGGATCATTAATCAACCCTCTTGCCAAGTGAAGCCGTTGCTTCATACCCTTAGAATAAGTTTCCACACGATCGCGAGCCCTATCCCAAAGCCCCATAAACTCTAGCAGTTCTTTTACCCTCTTATCTCGAACGTTTGGCGGTACCCCGTAAAGGTCAGCGAAGTATCGAAGGTTATCTATGGCGCTTACTCTTGTATAGAGCCCTCTTTCCCCGCCTAAGACTATGCCAATTCTTTCCCTGATTTTTACAACATCCTTTTCATTATCAAAACCCAACACAGTGGCCTTGCCTGAAGTCGGAATGAGCATTGTGGTCAACATCTTTATCGTGGTTGTCTTCCCAGCCCCATTTGGACCCACTAGCCCAAAAAGTTCTCCATGGTCAACGTCGAAAGAAAGATCCTTCACCGCCACAACCTGAGTCTTATTTCTCCGCAGCATCCCCTTCGTAACATTGAAAACCTTGCACAGATGCTCCGCTACAATTGCCTTCCCTGAAGCGGAAGCTTTTTGTGAGGCTGATTCAACCATGATTGTTCAAACCTGGAAATTCCATACGGTCTAACACATAATGCGAAACTTTTCTTTATAGTTTGTTGTCTGCAACGACTTCTTTCCATACAACACCATGTTCGAGATTATGAAACGGGCTGTTCGAAAACATAGCTTAAATTGGATTAACCTCAATAAAAACAGTCAAAGAAGGACAATTGAAGGTAGCCTACGTTGTCTTTGGAACACGATAAAGAGCAAGTTGAACTTACCGGTAGCGCTTTGCTCGTGTATTGGTACCTTCTAAGGAAAAGACAAAGCTGCGGAGTTAGAGAAATTCAAAGAGCATTAGGCTTTTCAAGTTCAAGCACAGCCCATTATCATCTAGAAAAATTGACAAACAGAAGCATTTTAACCAAGGACCAGCATGGAAACTACAGGGTCAATGAAAAGGTAAAGGTTGGGCGAATAAGTCCTTTCGTTTTTATTCGCAGCTTTGTTTTTCCAATGCAACTCATTTATGCGACTGCTACCACTAGCATGTGTCTTCTTTTCTTGACGTTGTTTTGGAACTTTATCACCTTGACGGTTGTACTAGCTTTGTCTCCTGGGATTGTTGCCTCCATCATTTTCTGGTGCGACGCAGTAAAAGTTTGGCAAAGCTTGCCCTCGTTCAAGAGGAGTGTTCGATGATTTTGAAAATTGTTCGAATGCATAGATTAAAGTTGAGCGGATACGGGTTAATTGGTGGTGAATAAAATGAGAAGGACAATTTTCGTGATAGTAACGATCGGCTTGCTACTAACAGCTATCATGACCTCCGCAGAAGTTTGGCATGTGCCCCCGGTAATTGCAAGAGATTCCACTGGCGAGGTGGATATAGATACAAACCTTGAATATTGTAACGGAAGTATAAGCTCTCAAAATCCAGATCTGCCCTTGTGGTACGATTGGGTCAACGCAAGCGGCACTCAGATTATCTTCTTGGCTTATCATTCATACGTAGTCAACCCACCGATAATCACTTTTTTGGGTCAACACTATTACAGTGAGAACGACACAGAAGTCTTCGTTGGAAACACCTTAACCTCGATGGAAATATACAATGATACCAACGGAAATGACCTACCAGACGCAGATTATGTCTCGGGAAAAAGCGAAATACTCTATCATTTCGATGTCAACAGCTCAGTAAGCTTCGAAATCATGCCTATTGAAAAGACGCAAAAAGATGGCTTGCCCCACTACACATGGGGTATCCGATACCAAACTATCGATGGCTTCATGACTATCGGCTACACTCCGGTCGCAAGAGTCATCGTTGACTTCATGGATTTCTCATATGACTTCTACGTCCAAAACAACACATCTTATCTGAAAACGAACTTCAGAATTGGAAAAATATCGGAGACAACCCCCCCTTACAGCGTTCCCAACGCGCCCGTATCTTTAGATGGCCTCAGCTTGGCACTTTTCTACGGAACTTGTGTCATAGCTAATAGGCCATACGTTACATTAGTCAACGGAAACCCATACAATTCCACAACCGCTCCTGCTTCTGTGCAGCCAACCGACCTAGGCGAAATCAAAATTGAAAATGCTAAGGCCTACGATTTTGTGTTTGGACAGGATTACACACTTTCCCGGGATTCGGGACAGGAGAGTCATAAGTCAAAGTCAACTGCAGTATCTAATCAAAGCGTGCCAAGTGATCTGGAACGCTATGCTTGGGTTTTTTCCATTCTGAAAGCTGCGGTATCCAGTTTGTTTCCGAAAATAAGCAGTATGAAATCGGCAATCAACCTTGATTACAACGTTTCATCTTTCTTATATCGGATATGTTATCCTGTATGGGATGGCTGTGAACTTCAGCACGATCCCACCTACATAGCTTACCTTAACGCTACGATTGTGCCAGAAATAGGTCCTCCCTTAATGTTCATAATAATAGCATCGATAGTGAGCGTAGTCGTTCTGACAGCTGCATTGATTGATCTGAAGAAAACAAGAAAGATGTTGAGGTACACCGCAAAAATTCTGCAGACAACTATTTGTTGATTATCCCTCTTTTTTTGTTGAAGCAACGATGGCAATGTCCTGGATGACTATTCATATAAACTAGGAGCTGCTGGGTAAGAGGTGTTTCACGTTCACTTGCATGTTATCCCCAGATTCAGAGGCGACGGTTTCGGGGTAAAATTCGGCCCTCAATATGGTCTAAGAACAGACAAAGAAGAGCGTGACAGAATCGCTCTAAGCATCAAAAAGGGTATGCATTAGGGCAGCCAGTGCTTCTGCGGCTCGCTTTCGACATGTTTCTTTTCTTCAAGTTTCTCAACCACCGCTTTTTTGGCCATTTCATAAGCCATTTTATAGTCGAATATTCCCTTCGGCGCCTCAGCAGCTCTCTTGATAAGCGCCACTTCAATCTTGTTCTTGAGCTTCCCAATGGCCAATGCACCCACACCGAGAATGCCAAGCAGCATTTCTTTGCCATCACTGTTTGAATCAAGCCCTTCAACTCCCAAGGGCGGAATTGCATTAATATCAGCCACTACCTTACATTTTTTCCCAAGCTCTTTAAGCACTGTTAACGGAAGAAGTTCAGTTCCAGCGGCTCCAGCTGAAAGAATAATCTCCGCATTTTCAATAGCCTTTCCAACTTCTTCAGAGGTTTGGGCTTCAACGCTCTGGACCCTATGTCTTCCAAGTTCCTCATTTATCTTCGTCGCCACGGATGAGGCTCTTTGAAGGGAACGAGAAGTGATAGTCACAAAAGCCTTTTCAGACGCATAAAGCCTCGCAGCAGTCTGTCCGACAGGTCCAGTGCCTGCTAATACAGTAACCGCCTTATTCTCCAGGATTCCCAGACCTTTTTTCGTCGAAAGCCCTAGAGTCTTCGCTACGGCAGCTGACGCTGTTGTGTAGGCGCCGCGAGGGTCAATTATAACTGCAAGCTCAAAAGGAGGAAACATACACTTCTGAGCCCGCATCAAAATGTCATTCACACGTTCAAAGTCGTGCCCGTTGAGGAAAATCTTCGTATGCTTTGCTCCTTCAGGGCCTCGCGGAAACATGGCATCATAAACGATTTTCTCAGCGTCCTCAGCTGTAACCGCTTCATATTTCAATATTTCAGCGTCTGGAAAAGCATCTATAGTCGTGAGTATGCCAAAGGAGCTTGCGTGTTTATCTGTGTCTAGAAAAATGAACACTTTCTTGAATTGCGACATTGACAAGATTATACCCGCTCTTAATCTTAAGAGCTTAAACGTTTAAGAATTGTCATCACTTGCGCTCCCAGCATGATAACACATGCAGAAGACAGCTTATCGTGTTTATTTTTTGCTGCGCCCCTCGCCAAGTAGCTTTAGTTTGAAAATGCTGATCAACAAAGGTAAACCGACGAGAAATGAAACGGCTACGACGATGAGATCTTCAACGTACGAATCTATTGCAAATCCAACAAACATTAGATAAAGTCCTTGGAAGCCTTCGAAGAACAGGCCATACAAACCGGATGGAACAAGAAGAAAGACCCTCACAAGCGAGTCTGTGGCTATACAAACAAACGAGATCAAGAGCAGTGCAGTTGCCGAACGTTTAACATTGGATCTGAACAGGTTATTACTGAACTTCGCAGCAGGATAAACGAGGAGCAGGGCAAGTAGAACATCAAATATTGTCCAGAGAGGAAGGGCTCTCCCAAATGGATGAATGAAATAGGCTGAAAGCATTACAACATATGTTGCTAGAACTGGTTTCCATTTGGCTTTAGCCAGAAGCCCTGCCATCAACACGCTTAAGGGTTCAGCGATTATGCCGAACATCCAAGAACTGTCCGGTTTTGCCATCCTGGCGACTGAACTGCCTATCAGAGCTGCGAAAAAGCCGATTCTCGGACCGAGAATTATTCCCTCAATAGATTCTATGTAGATTGCCCAGTTTCGCCACAACCCAAATGAGACGAAATAGAGCACGGCGTGTAACGCTGCAAAAACACCAGTAAGGCTTAACATTAGACTTTTCCGCATTTGACCACGATTCAGAATACCGGATGCCATAGAAAAGTTTTTGCCAAACTCCGTCAGGACAGATTTCACTTACACTCTTTTTTTGAAACACTATCACAATTCTTTAACACGAACACGAGATTCGCGCGTGCAATCAGCAATTTCTCAGCTATTTAATCGAATCCTGTAGAAAAAACCTTAAGTCAAAATTTATTTAAGAACAGTGAAGATCATGTAGCGAATGCTTTGGGTTGACATCAAGGTCGGATGGATGTGAAGTCTATGGATGGGAAAAATGTGCTCGGTGAAAAGGCTGTGAAATACTTCAAAGGCGGTTATAATTGTTCTCAAAGCGTTTTGCTGACCATGTTTGAATATTGGAATGGTAGAAACGAGTTGATTCCAAAGGTTGCGACGGCCTTTGGCGCTGGAATAGGAAGATGTGGATCTGTTTGTGGAGCCTTGACTGGAGGTGTGTTAGCTATAGGAATAAAATATGGAACTAACGAACCCGTGATGGAAAAGCGGTTGAAAGCCTATGAAATTGCAAAGCAATTTTATAAACAATTTGAGAGGAAAAATGGAAGTGTCTTATGCCGAGAACTCGCGGGATATGATTTGTCCGACCCCGAGGAGTTGGAGAAGGCCCGTGAAGCGAATGTGTTTGAAGAAAAGTGCCCTGTCTTCGTAAAGAGAGCTGTTGAGATTCTACTGGCGCTTAGTAAAAGTAGAGTCTAGTTGCTGTCGATCTTTTGGCTAGAGCTTTCAATCGGATGCAAAATTGTTTTAAAATAAAAAGTTCAATATTTCTGTGGTTAAATAGATGCGTGAGAAAAAAGGGTTCGAGTTTCTAGAGCATACGGCGGATGCCTACATTGCTGCTTATGGAAAAGATCTAGCTGAGGCTTTTGAAAATGCCGCAATCGCAATGTTTGATGTCATGACCGAAGTTGAAAAGGTCAGTCCAAAAGTTGAGGATAAGATCGAAGCCGAAGGGAAAGATGAGTACGCTCTGCTTTACAGTTGGCTTGAAGCCCTGCTCGTAAAGTCTGAAATAAACAGAATGCTTTACTCCAAGTTCAAAATTTCCCGCATAGACAGAACCTTAAGTGGTTTTAGAGTTAGGGCGAAAATTTGGGGAGAAAAATTTGATTTGAAAAAACATCTGCAGAAAGTAGGTGTTAAGGCCGTCACCTATCATCGAATGGAAATAATCAAGGAAAGCGGGAAAGTTACGCTAAAATTTATTCTTGACATATAAAGCCACTCTAGTGCAGGTTTTACAAAAATCTTAAATGTTTAGAAACGGCTACTATGCAACAGAGAAAGGAGACCGGACGCGTCGAATTCATGAGCAATTTTAAAAGTATTGTAGAGCGAATTAGAACCTTGGAAACTGAACGCAAGAATCTTCTGCTGGAAATCGAGGAACTCAAGAAGATGGCTGATTCTAAGGCTAAAGCTTTGGAAAGTGAAGTTGGCATGTTGAGGGAGGAAGTAGAATCGCTCAGAGTACTGCTGGGCGCAGAAGAACCTGAGGTCGATGCTGGGCAGAAGAAGAAGCAGATGCGTAAATAAACCAAGATTGAGATTAACTGTTAAATCTCTGCGATGAAAATGTTTAAAGCAGTTAGCGATGGCTTTAACATTCTACAAGGAATGCGGTGGCTGATGAGCAAATGCATATGACAAAACTTGGGGAATGCATTTTTTTGGTTGACGTTGAAACGGGAGGGTTGAAGAATTTCATTGCCAGCTACGTTTTGAAAGGAAAGCGCGTGGCAATTGTTGAAACGGGTCCGACATCATCTGTGTCAAACTTGCTTTCTGCCTTGAAGCAGCTGGATGTTAAGCTGGAAGATGTGGCCTACGTTGCGGTTTCGCACATTCATCTGGATCATGGGGGAGGCGCTGGAACCCTGATCAAGAATTTGCCAAATGCAAAAGTCGTGGTTCATCAAAGGGGTGCCCCCCACTTGGCAAATCCGGAAAAGCTTTGGCAACAGTCAAAAGAAGTTCTTGGAAGCATAACGGAATTGTACGGCGAACCTGAACCTGTTCCTGCTGAAAGAATTATTGCTGCGACGGACGGCATGATCTTTGATATTGGAAACGGTGTAAGGCTGAAAGTCGTAGAAACGCTTGGACATGCTTCACATCATCAGAGCTACTATGAGACGTTGGGCGGAGGAATTTTTCCGGGAGATGCTGCTGGCATCTACCTGAAAGAATTCGATGCGGTTGTGCCTACGACGCCCGCGCCTTTTCGTTTAGACAGCGCGTTGGCTTCTTTGGACAAGCTGATCAGCTTGAAACCAAAGGCTTTGTATTACAGTCATTTTGGGGAGGCGTCCAATCCTGTTGAGAGGCTTCAAGGCTACGCAGATCAGCTTAAGCTTTGGGCGAAAATTGCAAGGCAGGGAATACAGAGAAAGCAAAGCTTGGAAGCAGTACGGGAAAGGATACTTGAGAATGATGAAAATATTCGAAGAACCGCAGAGGTTCTTAGAGCCCATCCAGTCTTGGGCGAAACTGTGCTTGTCAATAGTGTGCAGGGCGTTATGGAGCTCGCTGAAAGACACGCAAGCCTTGCTGAATAGCCTTTTTGGTGTAAACGTCAAAATCGTTTATATTTCTGCTTTCTTAACTCTTGTGTAAATGCAGGTGAAAAAATGGAAGAGGGAGAAAGTCATCCTCCTTCGGGGAAGGTTCCGCTTGAAAAGATAGACGATTACTCTTGGCGCATTCCAAAGTATAAGCCGGGGATGAGGGTTAATGGCGTGGTTTTCGCTAATAGAGGCTTACTGGAGAAAATGCAAACGGACAGAACGCTTCAGCAATGCGTGAATGTTGCTCATTTGCCCGGTATTTACAAGTATGCGATAACCTTGCCAGATGGACATGAAGGCTACGGTTTTCCAATAGGCGGCGTGGCGGCAACAGACTATGAAGAAGGCGTGATTAGTCCTGGCGGAGTGGGCTATGACATTAACTGTGGTGTTCGACTTGTAACAACGAACCTTTCGGAGCAGGACATACGGCCGAAGCTTGGTCAAATTGCAGACGCCATTTTTAGTAATGTTCCAAGCGGGCTTGGCAGCCGTCGAAAGGACTTCAAAATATCGGAGCACGACTTGGATAGATTGGTCACTGAAGGTGTTCAATGGGCGATAAGTAAAGGGTTAGGCTGGGCTGAAGACGCTGAGCACTGTGAAGAGAATGGATGCATGAAGAATGCTGATCCTGATAAGGTTTCAGCGAACGCGAAAAGTAGAGGATTAACGCAGATTGGCACTTTGGGCTCTGGGAATCATTTCTTAGAGATTCAAAAAGTGGACAAGATTTGCGATTCTGCAACGGCTAAAACGTTTGGGATTGATCATGAAGGACAAGTTACTATTATGATTCACTGCGGCTCAAGAGGCTTCGGTCATCAAACATGCTCAGACTATCTGCGAGTCATGGAAAGAGCGGTTCAAAAATACAAGATTGTGCTACCGGACAGAGAGCTCGCATGCGCGCCTGGAAAGAGCCAAGAAGCAGAAGACTATTATCAAGCAATGGCGTGTGCGGTTAACTACGCGTTTGTTAATCGACAGACAATTTTGCATTGGGTGCGGCAGAGTTTCCGGCAGGTTTTCAGGGAAAGCCCGGAAAGGTTTGGGCTGAAGCTTGCCTATGACGTGGCTCACAACATTGCGAAGATAGAGACTCACAAGGTCAATGGGGATCAGAAGAAGGTTTGGGTTCACAGAAAGGGCGCCACGCGGGCGTTTCCACCTGGGCATCCGGAGATTCCAGCGGATTATCGTTCTGCAGGGCAGCCGGTGCTTATACCTGGCAGTATGGGGACAAGTTCTTGGCTTCTAGTTGGCACAGAGAAGGCCATGGAGGTCAGTTTCGGTTCCACTGCCCACGGTGCTGGACGCATGCTAAGTAGAAGCGCTGCAAAACGGAATTTCTGGGGTGGAGACATTAAGAGGGCCTTGGAGCAACGGGGAATCTACGTTCGAGCTGCAAGCGCTGTGGTTTTGGCTGAAGAAGCGGACCCGGCTTACAAGAATGTTGATGTTGTTGCAGACGTGAGCGACAAAGTTGGGATTGCCACGAAGGTTGCTAGGACCGTTCCTTTGGCGGTCATAAAAGGCTGAACTTTCGAACTCTTTTCTTTTGTTTTTTGGTTATTTTTCTTTTATTTCGTTCTTCTTTTCGGTTTTTAGTTTTTGTTCTTCCAGCGAGTGGGCTCTGTGCAGTTCTTTCATGTACCATGTTCTTTCTCTTGCGTAGTGTACTGCTAAGACTATTCCTAAGATTAGTAGGACTGTGCCCACAGAAGTTAGAGAAAGGCCTAAGAGACTGTAGGGGTGTGGTGTTAAATGGTAGGGGATTATCAGGAACCATTCTGGATTTTCTACGGTTATTACGGTTTCAAGTAGTCCTCCTAAGAAAAATATTGAACCGATAATGACTATCAAGTAGCCGATGGTTTCGTTGTGTCTTGATTCCTCGGCCTTCTCATGCAGGTATTCGCTGAAAAGCAATTGGATTCACGATTTTTGTTCAGAGTAGGATGTCTATAAGGTTTGCGTAGGATTTCGGGCAGCCTGAAGCTTGGTGAGGTTTATATCAAATGCTTAGTATTGATTAGTTGATCTTACTTGGCGGTTGTTAGTGATTTAGATGCCGTTTAAAGATGAGTGTGGAATTTGCGGCAGGGTTCTTTCATACAGCTATCTTAGGCGATGTCAAAGATGCGGGCGGCTTTATTGCAGGGACTGCATGGTTCCTGATGTTGTGACCAGTGATCCTACTAGGCTATTTTGTCTTAACTGTGCGAGAAGAACTGTTTCGCCAAGAAGTGTTTCGAAGTATGGTGGGCTTACGAGTTATTTGCGGTTCAGAGGAGGCTTTACTGGCACTGTCAAGCTTAGCTTTGCCCGTATTGATGGGATTATTGGCGAAAACTTGCCTATGAGCGCCTATCGCAGCGAGAAGTGGTGGGATAATTCGCCTAGCATTCCGCATGCTAAGGATTGGCTAGATGCGGGTTGGGAGGTGCGGGAGGTGAACTTGAAAGAGGGCTACGTGGTTTTCAAAAAAGTGAGAGAAGTGCAAGCTAAAAGAAAAGGCTCTGCAAGCGAGATTAAGAAACCATTCACGCCGGTTCACGTGCGCATCCCAAAGCCCAAAGCGCCGTCAAAGACCAAGGTTTCGAAGCTTTACGCTCGGATCAAGAATTTGGAGAGGCAGAGGGCTTCCATGCCTAAGTATCATGGCAGTTTTAAGCCGAAGCCCAAGTGTGAGAGGAAGCTTTTCAAGCCAGACGAGAAACCGCAGTAGGGTGAAAAGAAATCTTATCTAGCTCACCTTGACTATTGTAGTGCGATAAGCTGGGCGGTCGTCGTCTAGACTGGTTTAGGACACAAAAGCCTTTCACGGCATGTGTAGGCCTTCCAAGCTTGCGATCCCGGGTTCAAATCCCGGCGACCGCACCAAAAAAGCTTGATTCTGACATCTATTGCAGCATAGTGTAGCTCCGTTTGCATTGATCTTTTCGGCATTGTTGATTTCTGGGGCCTGTGGTATAGTCAAAGCATTTCCTGCTGCAATTGTCAAGAGAATGGCATGTTGATTCATATTGAAGATTGGATGGGCAATTCTGGGCGCTGATTTGTCTGGGCCGCGGAAAAAATCGTTGTCTGGACAATTTCGTGGGGTTGACGCGTGTTTCGTTTGATACGTTTCCATGTCAATTTTGCGACCTTCCGGACCTCTCAAAATTGATAGACCCCCCTTATTTTTCTCCAACACTCTTCGGCTCAGGCGTGCTGGCGCTATGCGGGGCAGGAACTTTGACAGGTCTGAGCCTGTTTATAGTTCGTGGGCTCCGTCTTCTTTTTAGAGTCTTCGCTGGAGTGCGTGAAGTGTTCGCCGGTTTTACGGGTCTATGGTATAGTGAACACTTTTTGCGGCGGCAGACAGACCTGCATTATTACACTTGATAAGAGACAGCGGTGCAAGAACAAGGGGAACTTGAATCATAGAAGATTCCTATAGATAATTCTTTCAGAATGTATATTTAATAGAAAGCCTTCAAGGTCAATAAAGAGGAGAATGGCTTAACCTCAAGGCAAAGGGAGAGAGGAGAAAAGGAGAGTTTTCTGCAGACTTTGTCCCCGCCATTCTCCTCTTCTGGCTCTTTAGAATACCATGGCATTCTGTTCATAAAACCAATGTTCTGTTTTACCTTCAAGACAATTAGGTTGTTGATTCATGTCGGGGATTAGATGACCGCTTCTTGGTGTTGATTTGTCTGGTAAGTCGGAGAGGTTCTTTGTTTGCAATGCGGGAGATTCAATTTTCAGAAATTCTTTTTGGAGGAATCATATGGATGTGGAACATGTATCCACTTGGTAAGTTTCGTGCAAAGGGTTTTGTAACGCAGTTTCTTTTCGTTTTTGTAGCCCTGTCTTTTCCTGGCGTGTAATAGCTGGGTAAACGGGAAAGACTTTAGGGCAATTCGAGAAAGAGCTTTACGATGTTGTGTGGTTTTGGCGTCTTTTCTGATGGATGATTTCTCCGTTACTAACAACTCGATTTTTCAATGTAGCATGCGATATGGCGTTCGACTTGGATGCTTAAATCAAATTCTGCCATGAAGACAAAAATCCGTTTCAAGAGACACATTCATATATTAAGGTCCCAAAGGAAGAGAGAGCGGAGGCGGTCAAGAGCAAGATTAAAATTCAGGAAGCAACTGACAAACAATGCTGTGAAAGAGGTTATTGGCTAAAATAGGGTAGAGAAGAAGGAGGACAAGAGCAAGCGAAAACTTAATTATCAAGCTTCATGTTTTATTGTTGGTTAGTATATGAAACTCCTGTGGATAGGAGTTGCTCTTCTTTGTTTTGTTTCGATATCTCCTATTTTTGTAGCTTTCTTCAACTCGCGTGCTTTGGTTTCAGAGGCCATTTTTCATTTGCCAGATATGACAGACGGAGACCATTTGTTGAGGGAAGCAGTCTTTGACGCGTTTTGGAAAAGTTTAGTTTTTGAAATAGTGCCGTCGATCATCGGCATATTTCTGTTGGTTTTCGGATACCGGAGAGGTCTTGCTGACGAATTGGATTTGTGCAAAATTCCACTGTTGATAGCAAGTGCATTTCTACTTTGGTGGGGCATTTTCCGAATTCGGGCGACTGTATCTTCGTTACAGCTGATTGAGAATGCTTCCTCAACCTACTTCTCAGCATACCTCAGAAACCTCGTTCTACAAATCCATGTAGTGTGGCTTCTCACAGACGCACTAATAATCTTTTCAGGCGCAAGCATAATAGGAATAGTGGTTCACAAAATCTGGCGAGAAATATATCTACGCGCGCTCTAAACGGATGGTGCTCGCGAGCAGAAACCTTAAATGCTGACACAGCACAGTGTATACGACCTACAATGAAACTCGCAAAATGTCTGTTCTTTGTTCTGGCAATTATAATAATCTCTTCTCTAGAAATTATTCCTCCAGTGAAGGCTCAAGAACAATACTGGCAGGCTCCATGTAGATTTTATCCTGCTTGGGGTGATGATAGGCATCCTTATGTAGCAGGGTTCGTGTCGAATGATAATCCACTGCCACCTCATGAGAACATGACAAGGCCAAGGGCTTTGCAAGTAACTGTATGTTTCACGGAGGCCACATCGATACCTAGCAATATCGAATCAGACAACTGGGTGGGGAGCGGCATCGTCACCACTGGATTTGATAATCAATCCAGTTTTCCATGGACCATCGATTATGGCTATAGTTTCGTGGCGTACTTGAACGCCAGTGGAGGACCTTACTTTCAAATTGAGGTTTGGAAAGTATATGAATGGTGGAATTACATCCCCGGATCCAAGCCGCCACCGAGAATAAATCTTCTTTCTATTGGTTATTATAACAGTGCTATTTCCATCGGGACGGACATAAAACTTATGATGCAATGGGGGGATGATGGAAAATTATACTATTGGGTCAAAACCTATTCGCTTGAGAAGCTCGTATATATCTATACGCCGAACTATGGTCAGAGTGCTTATTTTGCTGAAGGTTGCTATCCAAAACAAGGCATTCCAGGCTTCCAAGATGGAGGTGTTGTTAAATATTTTCAATTCGTTGGCGCTTGGAGCAAGTACGTTCCGCGATGCCAGGGATGGAAGACAATTCTGCGTTCTCCATGTTTCATGCTTCCCAACGAGAATGAGTGGAGGCGTGCTAACTTCGCTTTCATAACTGAAGGTGACGAGTCTTTTATGGATCACTACTATGGCTGGGGAGGAACGCAATATTCGGGGGTCTGCGACCTTGATTGCGGAAGTGGTTTTCAATTCTACCCGCCTGACTTGGTTTATTTTGCCTGTAACGGCTCTACAACCTACAGCTTTCGGCAAATGTGGAGCACAGGGGACTGGAATCCTCCAAGTGGGGGTGGCGGTGGAGGCGGCGATACATGTCCAACACTTCTTGTTTGGGACGGCACAGGCTACATGGACTATGGCATCTTGAACATTCACAATCCTTCTGGCGAAGACGTTGTACGGGAAGTGCCTGTTCGGGCTGAGGACATAAGCATATGCAAGCATAAGGCTGTGTTTAGGCTTCGGGAGGGATGGGAAGGCTTACACTTTGCAGAGTCGCTTATAGACCAAGTGAAACTTTACGCATTGGATAGCTTTGGAAATCGTTACTTGTGTCCATTGACAAACGCGGTGCACAGCAGACTTGGAAACGTGTTGCCCCAACTGCTACGCAGCGACGATTTGAGAGTTCAGACACTGCTCCTAGAAACAATAGATCTTGAGTTCAATGTGCCGTGCCAGAATGCCCAAGGCTTCGTATTTGTGATCGAAGGATTCAATATGCACAAAATGTGAGAATCTCCAAAAACGATTTTCCCCTTTTTTTCAACGCATTTAGTTCATGTAGCAAGGTTCAAGACTTGCATCGTCAACGGGTTCTTCATAGCTTCACCCTCCAGCCCAAGAATCTACACTCAAGAGATGTTGCCTAGATTGGAGATCTCAAACTGTCGTCGTCGGCCGCAATAGTATCAGTTACGATGGAGGTAAGGAATCCAATGGACCTTATTTGCGGTTGTTAAACAAAGAAAAATGGGATTATCCCGGAAAGTCACTACTGTATCCATTGAAAGGAGTGTGTCCGATTTTGCCGTTGTTAATCACAACAACAATAGTAGTGGTCACAGTCTATAGAGGAAAACATTCCAAGTCAACAATCTGGCTTCATTGAATGAGGCTCTAGGTAACTTGCTTCATTGGGTTACTCGTACTCAGCCTTGCAGCGGCGGGTCACTATACCCTTGTTTCTTACGCGCCACCCTAAAGATACTCAAGTTAAGTTTCTCGAGGTATAGTTATTGATTTATGCAAGTCTGGAAAAAAACAATGCATAGAAAATTTAGATGCTGTTCAAGGGCGTAGAGACTTACGAGTCCAATTGTTCTGAGATTACAGCCATCGACCAATAAGAATATGAAGATCACTATTCGGTCGTCTTGCAGTTTATGAGTGAGAATATGTCGTACTTGTTTCCTAGATTCTCTCTTCCGTGGAGATAGCCCAGTTCTATCAGGAAGCCTATGCCAGCAACTTCTCCGCCGAGCTTTTCCACTAATTCAACGTTGGCCTTGATTGTGCCGCCTGTCGCTAATAAGTCATCGATGACTAAGACTTTCTGACCACGCTTGATTGCATCTTCGTGAATTTCAATTGTGTCCGATCCGTATTCTTTGTCGTAGGTGAGGTCTACCACCTTTGAAGGTAGTTTACCTTTCTTTCTTATGGGAACGAAGCCTGCTCCAAGTTCATAGGCCAGTGCTCCACCGATTATGAAGCCTCTGGCTTCGTTTGAAACCACGAGATCTATCTTCTTACCTCTAAAGTGATCAGCTATCCGTTTGACACATTCTCTGAAAGCTTCTTTATCCTTCAGAAGGGGGGTTATGTCCCAGAAAACAACGCCCTTGAACCCGGGTATTCTCCTTATTTTCGACTTGAGATCCAAACTATACCACCCTTTATTGTTGAGTCGCCACCTAGACTAAGGCGTTTTTCATTGCGCCCTTGCATTCACATTTTCTTTCTTTCGGTATTTTCAAGACTGCTTTCATTATTATATTCTTGACTTTCTCAAGATTTTCTCTCATGGTCTTTACAACTTCATCTGCGGTGACTGGATGATCTCTCCAAACGTCATAATCAGTTACGGTTGCTATTGAAGCATAACATATCTCAGCCTCTCTGGCCAAGACACATTCGGGAACAAGCGTCATACCTACGATGTCTGCGCCCCAGCCTCTGAACAACTTTGACTCTGCTTTGGTCGAGAATCTCGGACCTTCTATGCAAACATAGGTTCCGGTTTTGTGGTAGCTGATCTTCATTTCGTCAGCCATTTTTATCAGAATCTTCCTCAATTTAGGACACATGGGCTCAGCCACAGATATGTGGCATACTTGCGGTCCTGTGTAGAATGACTGTTCACGCTTCGTGGTTCTATCTATGAATTGATCAACAAATACCACGTGTCCGGGTTTGAAATCTTCCTTAAGAGAGCCAACGGTGGTCGGAGCCAGAATCCACTGAACGCCTAGTTGTTTCAGGGCGTATATGTTTGCTCTTGAATTGACGTCAGTGGGCCTTATCGTATGTTTCTTTCCATGACGTGGTATAAACGCTATCGTTTTGCCTTTCAATCTTCCAATGGTAATTGAATCAGAAGGTGCGCCATAAGGGGTGTGGAGCTTTACGTCCTCGCTATTCTTGAGAAATTGTGGATCGTAAACGCCTGTTCCACCAATGATTCCGATTTCTGCTTGCATAGGCATTTACTAAAATATCTCGATTTATAAGAATAGCGGGGCAAGAAAGTTAGGCCAGCGAGGCTATTGCAATTATTGTGAATGGGGCTATTATGGTGAGTATGAAACCGCTTGAAAATGCTACAATCAATACGTCAGAACCGCAGTAACGCACAAGTATCGGCAGTGTTGTGTCCATAGTTGTGGCTCCGCCCGAAGCGATCGGAGCATATTTGTCAATTTTAACCATCAAAGAAACAGTGACTATTGTCAAAAGCTCCCTGAGGAAATTCAAAACAAACCCCAACGCACCCCATTCTGCCCCAAAAATTTGCCCCACCAAAGGTCCTGTCAACGTGTACCAGCCATAACCAGCGCTTGCAGCCATCGAAGCTAAAGGATCGAGTCTAAGAATCAACCCGCCAACCAATCCGCCCAAGATGCTGCCCGAAGCAACTGCAAGAGGAACAATTAGAATCTTGGGACCGGTTCGCCTTAACTTACCCATCGCCTCCTTGTCCAACCCGAAAGATAGGCCCATCACAAGTAACAATAGAATCAGAGAAGCATTGAATAGATAATCGGATACCCGATTGTTGGCAATGATGCTGAAGTTGTTGTTTAAATAGCCGGCAACAATTCCAATGGCAAGCGCGGTTAAAATGTATTTGATCATTCCATTAGCAGCCTTCTTCTAGCTAACACTACAAAAAGCACGCTAAAACCTATAGCTAATATGGACATTACAAAGGCACTCATTCCAACCTTAGGCATCGAATTCAACAATTCACTGTTCGATCCAATGCTGAAACCGAGAGAAAAGATCAAAACAATGATAGCCCCAACTGTGACTTTCCCAAGGTTAACGTGTTTTCTCTTTCGGAAGAAAAAGCCCAACAATATGCCTGCAATTAACGGAATTATCAGGCTTAAGGCTGAAAGGTTAATCACTCTTCGACACCTTCAGTTGATTACAAACTGTATTCTCGGTTTCAGATTTAATCTTTGACTCAGGAAAGGAAAGATGGAAGAAATTGGCAGATACGCAATATCTAATTTCATGCTTCTTCGTAGAATTCTTCTGGTCTCGGCGGTGTTGGAGCCAGCCCTCTGCGTTCGCGGATCTGCTTTATTATTTCAGCCTGCATTTGTTCTGGAACTGGAGCCCATCTGCTGAATTGTGTGGCCCAGAACGCTCTGCCTTGAGTTGACGATCGCAGTTCTTCAGCTAAACCAAATGATTCGGCGACCGGCATTTCTGCTTTGACAATTATCATATCTTCCTCGTTGATCATGTCCAAGATCTTGCCGCGGCGTTTTTGTACTATAGCGATGACGCTGCTTACGAATTCGTTTGGCACCTTGCATTCGAAACTGATTAAGGGCTCCAAAAGTTTGGGGTCGCTCAGGAGGAAAGAGCACCAGATTGGACGCCAAGTCATAGGCAATATCTGTGCTGGACCTCGGTGTACTGGGTCTTCGTGAACCGAGACATCTTCTAAGTTCACTTTCAACCCGTATGCAGGTTCTTTTGCTAAGACTGAAGTGAACACTGCCTCGCGAAAGCCTGATTTTATGTGGTCCATTATTTCTTCAACGTACTGCCTACCCTTTATTCTGTTGACAAGGATGTTGTTGCCTTCAATAGCCACGACGTTACGTGCGTCATCGGTTGACCAACCGAATCCTTTGAGAATCTTCTGCCTCTCATCGCGCGTCTGCATTTCACTGATCTTACCCGTCTTGATCGCTTCTATTACCTCTTCCGGCAGCTTTTCCATCGTCACCCAGAGCTTGTTGTGCTTGTTAGGGCTTTTACCCATCATCGCTGGGCCCTTGTAGTCGTGGCTGATTGTTTCACGGTAGATCACAATCGGTTCGCTGATGTTTACTTTCAAACCAGCTTCCTGCATTCGGTAGGCTGTGATTTCCAAGTGCAACTCACCCATGCCGCTGAGCAGATATTCCCCGCTCTCCTTGTTTATGATAAAATGCAGGTTTGGATCTTCAGTCGTCAACCTGTGCACGACCTTGTCAAATAGGGGCAAATCCTTGACATCGGCAGGCTCAACTGCCACCGTTACCACAGGGTCTGAAACATACTTCAACCCTTCAAACGACTGCGTTTCCGAGCCTTCTTCTGCCACGGTCTCGCCTACATGGATTGACGGCAAACCCGAAAGTGCAGCTATGTTTCCAGCAGGGACTTTGTCGATTATCACTCTGTCTGCAGCCATGCTCATGTAAACCTGTTGGATAGTGCCTTTCTGTCTGCTGGTTATAAGTTGGACAACTTTCCCTTTTTCCACCGTACCACTGAAAACACGTCCGATGGCGACAACTCCACTGTGGGGGTCAACCTCAATTGTTGAAACGCACATCAAAAGCGGTCCGTTCGGGTCAACCTTCGCCATTGCTTTGCCCACATCACTGTTTGGGTCACCTGGCCAGATCTGGCTTTGTCTGTAGGGTTGTGCCTGTAACGGGTTGGGCAAATGTTCAACGAACATGTCCAATATCGGTTTATACACTGGCGCTTTCTTACTTAACGCGTCAACCTTTCTATTAACCTCTTCATATTCTCCCGTATAGGCGTCGATAATGTCGGCAAAAGTCACGCCTTTAGCCTTCATGTGGGGCAAGTTTAATCCCCACTTGTGCAAGGCTGAACCAAAAGCCACACAGCCATCTTCAACTTTGACCTGCCAATCCTTCTTATGCTCTGCCGGCGCATACTTTTCGATAAGATTATTAACTCTCGCAATAATTTTCGCAAATCTACGTTGTATGTCCTCCGGCGTCAGTTTTATCTCTTTTATAAGTCTGTCAACCTTGTTTATGAAAAGAATCGGCCTAACCCTTTCACGCAGTGCTTGCATCAAAACCGTCTCGGTCTGAGTCATCGGCCCTTCCACTGCGTCGACAACCACTAGGGCACCGTCCACGGCGCGAAGGCTTCTCGTCACTGCCCCGCTGAAGTCTATGTGCCCAGGAGTGTCAATGAGATTTACGAGGTACTCCTTTCCCTTGAAGGTATGAGCTAGGCTTATGTTTGAAGCAAAAACGGTCATCTGCCTCTTCTGTTCAAGTTCCCAAGAGTCGAGGACAAGTTGCTGTCCAGCCCTCTGCTCGCTTATTATCCCAGCCGCAGCCAGAAGGCTGTCTGAAAGCGTCGTTTTCCCATGATCAACATGGGCTATGATACTCGTGTTCCTGATCATCTCTGGATAATTCATTAGTCTCTGAATTTCTTCGACCTGCCTATAGCGTACCATAATCAAACCTTCTCTGCCCTAGCCGAACAATCTCGAACGCAGTTATCCCCAGTGAAAGGTTTTGCCTTGATTTTCCGAGACATTCTGGTTTCGACTGCTTAAAGATAAGCTACATGCATGTAAAAACCGCAACCTATTAACTTTTTGCCGATTGTTTCAGCGATGTTTGTGGATAGTCTAAGTACTGTTATTGTTACGCGTTTTCTCAGAGTAGCATACGTTTCGTGCATGGGGCGTTGGGGATAGTTAACAGAAAGGTTAACGGTTAACTAAATAG
>Ga0315280_10002528_pt1 | contig 29591 bp, 23 predicted proteins | sample YL17G06_40_MG_FD_203697 | JGI IMG/M metagenome (GOLD analysis project Ga0315280, IMG submission 203697) | Sediment microbial communities from Yellowstone Lake, YNP, Wyoming, USA - YL17G06_40 | ecosystem: Environmental > Aquatic > Freshwater > Lake > Sediment | place: USA: Wyoming | collected... | reverse complement strand
CTCCGCGTGCCGATGGACGAGGCGCGGCTGAGCATTGATCCCGGCCATATCCAGCGATGGCTCCTCTGGGAGTCCGACTCGCCCGTGGCGGTCCAGTTCCGCCTCGGCACGCCGATGCTGGCGCCGTTGATCACGCCGGGTGGCCCCGTTCTCACGGAGACCGGAGACACCATTCGCCTCGACAGCAAGAACGCGCATTACTTCGTTTGGCGAGGGAAACCGACGATTCTCATCACGGCCGGCGAGCACTACGGCGCGTTGATCAATCGCGACTTCGATTGGAGACAATACCTGGACACCCTTGCGTACGACGGCATGAACCACACGCGAGTATTCGTGGGCTCGTACGTCGAAGGGGAGCGGGACATCCCTTGGATGAAGTACAACAACACCCTCGCTCCCCGGCCAGGGAAACTGCTCGCACCGTGGGCACGCAGCGACGTCGCCGGCTACCACAACGGGGGAAACAAGTTCGATCTGGACAAGTGGGATGAGGGCTATTTCGCGCGCCTGAAGTCGTTCATCCGAACGGCCTCGAGGAAGGGAATCGTGGTGGAGGTGACGCTCTTTGGGAACCTAGGGATAAGGATCTTACCCGCAGGCAGGAGGCGATGGTTCGGCGAATCGTCAGGGAGTTGAAGGACGCCGACAACGTCATTCACGAGATCGCCAATGAACCGTATAACGCAACGGACGCCAAAGCGGTCAACCAGTGGCATAATCATATCGCCGCAGTGATTGTCAACGAGGCGGAGGCACTCGGCGTGAGACACCTCGTGGCCGCCAACGAGGCGATCCATGACGACCCCAACGTTTCGATCCTGAACTGGCATTACGTTGCCAACCTCCCCAAGCTGGACCATGAGTACGTTCTGGACAAAGCGATCGCGCTGGACGAGACCAACGGCTCGCTGGTCCACGCCAGCGTTGACGACGTCCGTGTCGAGGCCTGGGAGTGGATTTGCGGCGGCGGCGCCTGCTACAACAACTTGAGCTGGGATTTCACTCCGAAGGACCCGACGGGAAAGGCCGGGGCAGCGGTTCGCGGTCAACTCAAGGTGCTGCGCGACTTCGTTTCGACGATGAACTTCATCAAGATGAGACCGGCACCGGACATCATCTCCGGCCCACTGGCTGACGGCGTCTTCGCTCGTGCGCTGGTCGAGCCGGACAAGGTGTACTGGATCTACCTGCACCACAGCAAACACAGGAAGTACGGCTCGTTCATCACCGGCTACGAGGCGCAGAATGGCAGGCACCGGGAATCGCTGGAGGTGGCGATTCCGTCAGGGACTTACCGAGTGCAGTGGCTCCGACCTTGCGACGGCAGGTTATTGCGGGAAGAAAAGGTCGATCACGGTGGCAAGAAGCTTCGGTTGGCGTCGCCAGACTATGACGACGCCGACATCACGGCCGTCATTCGCGGCGGGGGCCCGCCCGTGCCCAGCGTCCGAACGGACAACTGAATCATCGCGACGATCCTCTGGGCGAGAGAGCCGAAAACGACCGTGATGGCGGCGGTTCCTGCCGCTTCGGGGGACGGCCGCATCGTGTTTGCGCAACTGAACCTCAAAGACCGCTTGGACCGGTCCAAACCCAACTACGACCCAGTGGCCGAGCGGGTCCTGCTGAACCTGCTTGATCGAGGGAGCTACTAGGACTCCACGTTCACGGAGAATGAAGTGAGGAACCCAATCGCGACGAGGTATCGGTGTACGGCCGCGTGTCTCCTGCCGCCCGCACTGCTGGCCGGAGACGCCGCAATGGGGAATGAATACTGGGTGTCGACTGGGGGGCAACGACGCCGATGCGGGCACAAAGGAGAAGCCCTTCGCCACGCTGGAGCGCGCGCGGGACGCGGTGCGTGAGGCAAGAAAGGGCGGCCTGCCCAAGGGTGGCGTCACCGTATGGCTGAGGGGCGGCGTCTACAGGACGGACAAGACCTTCAATCTGGGCGTGCAAGATTCCGGCACAGCGACAGCCCCGGTGGTGTATCGGTCTGCTCCGGGCGAGGAGGTGCGGCTGGCGGGTGGAAAGCAGATACCCTCCAGCGCTTTCAAGCTGGTAGCGGACGTTGAGACGCTCAATCGCCTGGATCCGGCCGCTCGCGGCAAGGTCGTGCAGGCGGACCTGAAGGCCGTGGGGATCACCGACTACGGCAGGCTCACGCGCCGGGGCGGCATCGAGAGGAACACTCTCCCCGCCGCGCTGGAGCTCTTCTTCAGCGACCGGCCCATGCCCCTGGCGCGGTGGCCCAACAGGGGCTGGACGAAGATTGCCTCCGTTTCGGCCGCTGGGCCCAAAGGCGAGCGTTTCAGCTACGAGGGCGATCGCCCGAAACGCTGGAGCAAAGCGGAAGACATCTGGGTCCACGGCTACATGAACCGGAACTGGTGCGACACCTACGAACAAGTCGCTGTTCTGGACTCTCGGAGCCGCGAGATTGTCACGCGCGAGCCTCACGACTACCGCGGCTACGAGGCCGGTCAGCGATTCCGCTTCCTGAACGTGCTGGAGGAGTTGGACGAGCCTGGGGAATGGTATGTGGACAAGGTCGCCGGAACTCTCTACTTCTGGCCGCCTGAGCCGATCGCGCAGGGCAGGGTCTGCGTTTCGCTCCTGGAGACGCCGCTTGTGGCGCTGCGCGGCTGCGAGCACGTCACGCTCAGAGGACTCATTCTGGAGTGTACGCGCGGTTGCGGCGTGGAGATCGTCGGCGGGAGTCATAACCGCGTCGCCGGCTGCACGCTGAGGAACATCGGCACGGTCGGGGTGACGATCGGCGTGGTGGAGGCCGACCTGGAGCGCCGCGTCTACACGGACACCACGTTCAAGGGAGACGCCGGGACGGACAACGGCGTACTCTCCTGCGAAATACACGACACCGGCGAGTATGGCATCATCCTGGGAGGCGGCGACCGCAAGACGCTCGAACCCGGCCGGAACCATGCGGTCAACAACGAGATCCACCGCTTCGGCCGCTGGGTCCGCACCTGCCGCCCCGCCGTTTTCCTCTGCGGCGTGGGGAACCGCGTGGCACATAACCGGGTGCACGACGCGCCGCACACCGCCGTCCTGTTCTGGGGCAACGACCACGTCCTCGAGTTCAACGAGGTCTATCGCGTCTGCACGGATACCGGCGACGCCGGGGCGTTCTACATCGGACGCGACTGGTCGCAGCGCGGAAACCTCATCCGCTACAACCACTTCCACGATCTCGCGGCAACCTTGGAGGAGGAGCAGGGCTTCAATGGGGTGATGGCCGTCTATCTCGACGACCAGGCCAGCGGCACGACCGTTTTCGGCAACGTCTTCAGCCGGGTCAACCGCGGCGTGATGGTGGGCGGCGGGCGGGACAACACGGTCGAGAACAATATCTTCGCCTTCTGCGGCCGCGTCGTGCACCTCGATGCCAGAGGCGTTGGCGAAAATTACTCCGCCGGCAATACGCTCTTCGACCGCTTGAAGCCGGTCGACCATGCCCGCCCACCCTATAGCGAGCGCTATCCGGGTCTGGCCCGAATCCTCAGCGACGATCCGGGACATCCCAAGGGCAACGTGATTTCGCGCAACATCTGCGTCGGGGGACCGTGGGACGTCTTCTACTTGTCGAGTGAGAATCAGTTCGTGCGCAAGCTGGTGAAGATGGAGAACAATCTCACCCACGGCGACCCCGGCCTCGTTGCGCCGCAGACGGGGGACTTCCGGCTGAAGGAAGACGCTCCGGCGCTGAAGCTGGGGTTCAAGCCAATCCCCTTCGACAAGATCGGGCTGTATCGGGACGAGTATCGCTGATATCCTGTGATATCCTGTGTGAAAACGGGGAAGACGGGTCAGGTGGCGCCCAGGGCCTGCCGACCACGGACCGGGGCGGATCGAGAAAGGAAACAAGACGTGAGCACAAGCCGCGTTGGGTGGATGGTATGGTGCGCATCCGTGGCGTTGCTGGCTGGCGGGGGACTTGCCGCCGCAGAGCCATGGCCCGCCGTCGAGCAGGCGGAGCTGAAGCAGGCCCTCGAAAGCGCGCCCGTCCTAAAGACCGAATCGCTGGGCGAGCCGGCGCGCGGGCTGAATGTCTGGGAGCGATGGATGGTGCCGAATCCCGACGGCAACGCGACGCTCTGGTACCGCACGGGCGAGGACGCCGCAAGCGCCCGGCCAAAGGGAAAATCGCCGCGCCGCGCGGCCGCCGACGCGACGCCGGAAGACCTCGGTTGGAGAGCGATCCAGGTGAAGGGCGTCGAAACCTATCCCCATCGGATCAATCCCATGACGCTCCTGCCTGAATGCCCGACGCAGTCGGACATTGGCCGGCTGTATGGCACGGGCGACGATTACGTGGGCTCGTTCATCTTCGATCCCAGGAGCGACAAGACAACCTACCTCGGCCCCCGCACCGGGCTGGCGCCGTACACGACCATCGTTTGCGGCTGCAGACTCTATCTCAGCGGCTATTCCGGCGGTCATCTCTTTGTCTTCGACCCCGCGCGGGATTGGAACCTGGGCAAGGGCGGACCTCCCGGCAATCCAGCGCGTGACCAGGCGGACGGGGGGAGTAACCCTCGGTACCTGGGGGACTTTGACAGAACCACTCGTGTCGGGCTCATGCACAGTTCCGCGCTCGGCTCCGATGGCAAAGTCTACTTTGGCGGGTTCGGACTGCGTCATTACACCGGCGGCGGCTTGGGGTGGTATGACCCGAAGACCGGGAAAATGGATGGCTTCTGGAGGCCGCTCAGCGGCTACGCCGTGCGCTGGGTTGCCGCCGCGTTTGGCGGTCGGCAGATCGTTATTTCCACCACAACGGCGGCGGACGAACTGAACAACCATCGAGCACCGGAAGAAGCCAAGCTGTTCGTTTACGACGTAGGCGCAGGGAAGATCGTGCGCGAGATCGTGCCCGTCGTGAACGCACGGACCACGGGTCTGGTGGCCGAGGTTGCGCCCGGGCGCCTGCTGGGTTTGACATCGGAGCGCCAGCACGCCGACCGCAGCATCCTGTATGGTGTGGACGTGGCCACGGGCGACGTGCTCTTCCGCAAGGCCCTGCCCTGGCCCGTCTCGACCGACGCCTATTGGCCGCACTGGGTGGACCCTTCCTACGAGTACGAGCATTTGACGCTTGGCCCGGACGGCTTCGTTTGGACCTACCTGAAGGACGTGCTGGTGCGCATTGATCCGACGGACGCCAGTGTACACGTCGTGGGCAAGATCGCCCCGGTCGGCTACCCGACGTTCGTCGGCAAGGATGTCTACCTATCGGGGCCCGAGCAATTGCGGCGGATCCGAAATATCGTTCCCGGCTCCTAGCGAAGGAAGGCTGTGCACCATGTTGTCGTGCCCTGTTCGTTAGGGCCCGGGAAACAATAAGTTGGGCAATTTTATTGAAGGAAACGCGGCCCGAGAAAGGCGGTTGCGCAGAAGCGAGTGGTCAGCCGGGGCCGCGTTTCCTTCAATAAGGATTGGGAAAGTCGCAACTTTCCAGTGGCTGCAGCAATGGGAAAGCAAGGACCGCTGCGCGGCCTTGCTTTCCCATATTTGCCCAACTTATTGTTTCCCGGGCCCTTAACGTTCGTTTTCAAGGAGAACACCATGACACCGCATAACCTCAGGACACTCCAGCGCAGGCAATTTTTGCGAACCGCGAGCGGTCTGGTCGCCGGCGCGTTGGGCGCGGTTCTTGCGCGGGCCGACGAACTCCCCAAGAACACGAACCCTCGGGCGATCTCTGGTGATTCCGTCGAACCGGACTGGCAACGGCGCCTGACGATCACGGTCGGCCCCAAGAAGGCGGACCTCGTCGGCGTCACGGATCGAGTGATCCAGGCCGCGGTGGATTACGTCGCGCGGCTGGGAGGCGGCACGGTGCGCGTTCTGCCGGGCACGTACCGAATGCGCAACTCGGTTTTTCTTCAGTCGAGAGTCCGCCTCCTGGGGAGCGGGACCGACTCGGTGCTGGTCAAGGAACCGTCCGCCACCACCAAGCTCATCGTCGACGGCGACCATTGGGACCAGGAGGTCACCCTGGCCGAGCCCAAGGGATTCCAGGTCGGCGACGGCGTCCGCCTTGTCAGCAAGGATCCCTACGGCAAGGGCACCAACATCGTCCAGCGGACGCTCGTGGCCTCATCCGGCAACCGCTTCAAGCTCGACAGCCGCCTGCAAGAGCGTTTCCACCTCGCCGGCGAGCCCCAAATCGCCACCAATTTCTCGCTTCTTCAGGGCACCAGCGTCGCCGACGTCATCATCGAAAACCTCGCACTTGGTGGCAACAAGGCCCACAACGAGATGCTCGACCGCGGCGCGTTCGACGACGGCAGCATCCGCCTGGACAGTTCCAATCGCATCACCGTGCGCGAGGTGACCGTGCGCGAATTCTACTGCGACGGCATCGTCTGGGGGATTTCGCACGACGTGGTCGTGGAGAACTGCCGCCTCTACGACGGCGCCCGGCTTGCACTTCACTCGGGTTCCGGGTCGCAACGTTCGATCGTCCGGGGCAACCAGGTGCTCCGCAGCGCCGAGGGCATCTACTTCTGCTGGGGCGCGCAGCACGGGCTGTACGAGAAGAACGTGATCGAGGACTGTACCTACGGCATCACCATCGGCCACCGCGATTCGGACAACCTCATTCGCGACAACGATATCCGACGAAGTCGCCAGGCCGGCATTCACTTCCGTGACGACGATGGGAAGAAGGCGTTTTCGCCGCACCGGAACCGCATCGAGCGAAACCGCATCATCGACAGCGGCCCGGAAAAAGGCGTTGCCATCGACATTAGCGGCGAAACGGAGTCCATCACGCTGATCAAGAACGAACTTCGCGAGACCCGAAAGCCCGCCTCCCGGATCGGCATCCGCATCGGGGCCAAGACCCGCGACATTCGCTGCGTCGACAACCAGATCGAAGGATTCGCCACGGCGATATCGGATTTACGGAAGACGTGACGTGAGGCAACCCCCAGATGAACATCACCGATCCCATGTCCCGGACGTGCTTGGCCATGGTCGCCGGTCTGGTTCTTGTTTCGGTCAGCGTTGGGGATGACCGCGGGCAGGGGCGCGGGGACCAACCTCTGCGCTTCGCCGGCCCACTGGCGGTACATCCGAGGAATCCCAGGTACTTTGTCGGACCGGCCGTCTTGTACCTCACGGTGGACAAAGAAGGCAGTTCGGACAACAAGGGAAGCTGAACATGAAGCGAACCTGGTCGCACGCTTCTCATGGACCGGTCACTTCGCGATCGGGCCAATGTAGTCGGTGGCCACCACGATCTGATCGAACCAGACTTTGCCGACGTGGCCGGGCATGAACTTGTCGTAGACCCACTTGCCCTTGGGAAAGCCCTTGCCGAGATGGCTCACCTGCCGGCCGGCTGAAGTTTTGCCAGCCGCTCCGCCGCCACGCGATCGATCCACGAATCGCGGTACTCGCGGCGCAGACGGGTGAACGCGGCGATGGCTTCGGCGGTTTTTCCCTGGCTCGCCAGCGCGGCGGCCGCTCGGAATTCCTCCTCGCCGACGGTGAGGACTCTCTGGGCCACGCGCACCGCCTCTTGCTCCGTGATGGTCGCGGGCACTTTGGCCAGCACCGGCGGGTTCGGCGCGCTGAGGATGGCGAACGCCGCCGGGTTGCGCTCGCGAAAGAGCCTGGCGCGCATGTCGCGCTGGTAGTTCATGGCATCGCCCCCTTCGCGCCCGCCCAGCGGATCGACGTCGGCCACGGCAAGGCTGTCCGCGCCTTGGGCCTCGGCGATGATCTTGCCCTGCGGCGAAACAATCATGCTGCCGGCACCGCGTTCTGAGACCACGATATAGACGAAGTTTTCGACCGCGCGGGTGCGAAATGCGGCGCGACTGATGTCGCCATCGCCGATGGCCGCGCCGCCGAGCGTCGGGTGGAAAATCACATCCGCCCCGCCAAGGGCGAGGGCCCGGGCGGTCTCCGGGAAAATCATGTCGTAGCAGATCAACATGCCGACGCCCCCCAGATCCTTCGTGTTGAAGACGGGCAGTGTATCCCCCGGCGTGCAGAAGCGCTCGTGGATCGTGGGACAGACTTTGCGGTAGCGGCCGATTTCTTTGCCGTCGCGCCCCAGCAGGAAGGCGGTGTTGTAGATGGCTCCGTTGGATTCCGCGTTGTTATTGCAGCAAACAACGTACATCTTGTGCTTCGCCGCGGCGGCGCCGAAACGGGTTATCATGCGGCTGACGGCCTGCGGCAAGACCTCACGGCTGAGGGCTTCATTGCCGGCCTGCCAATGGCCGAGCCCAAGCGTGTCTTCCGGTAGCGCGATGACGTCGCAATGCCGGGCGGCCGCCTGATCCAGAATGCCCTCCAACTCGATAAGGCATTGATCGACCTTGGCGAGAACGTCCTGGGGGTTCTTTATATGCCAGTCGATCAGCCTCGCACGCGGCTGAGCGGCGGCGATGCGAACCGTGTTGGCCGGGGGCGAAGTTGGCTCGGCGGCCGGCGCCGCGCAGGCAACGAACAAGGCCAGAAGGGGTAATCTTGGAGCGCGCATGGTGTTCCTCACTTTCGAATCCGGCCCACGGGTTTGTAGCAGCCGTAGCTGCGTTTGCTTAAGGGATAATTTCCACGTCATCCAGGAGGATGCGATCCGCGGCTTTCCCCTGGAACAGGAGGATGAGGTTGTCCAGCACGTCGCCTTCGAGGCTCGGACCGTTGCGTGCCTAGCCCAAGCGGGCCTCGATCACCCGGAACTCGACCTGCGTCCACTCGCCTTTCTTCAAGCCGCCGATTGTGTAGCGGCAGTTGTCTTTGTGCTTCTTCGAGCAGATCATCACCTGCAGCTCGCGGCCGTCGCCCAGGGGTTTGACCTTGAAACGGATGGTTGTCGAATCGCCAACTGGCGTCGAAAAAGCGTTCCATACGTTGACGCCGCCCGGCGAAATGGAGTATGCCTTCGAGCCCGACACGCCGCCATCGACGACGCTTCGGCCCTTGAACTTGCCGGGCCGCTCCTCGAAGCGCTCGGTGAAAATCGGCTTGCCGGGCAACGGCACCAGGAGGCCGGGAGTCAACAGGACGCTCTTCGAGGGCGTGGCCTTCCTTTTTCCCCCGGCGGGTTTGCCGCGGATCGGCCCGACGTATTCGGTGGCCAGGAGTCCGAATACTCTCGTCTTGGGCGAGATCATGAGCTTCTCCCTTCCCGGCCTCTAGGTTTGGACAGCAGCAGGTCGATCACTTCCTGCCGCGCTTGGTCCCAAGCGGCCTGGTCGTAGTTCCACATCGGCCTGGCTGGGTCGTAGGCGCCCGGCGCCCACCCAGCCACATGCCGTTGAGTTTAGCCGTAGCGGCCTCGAAAGCAAGTCATGAGAATCCGCCCCCACATCGCCGCCGTGCCGGAATCGTCGAGCCCGGTTTTCCTCGGTGCCTGTCGGCCGCGTCCGAGTCGGTCTCCGTCCAGGAATTGATCCAGGGGTCTCGTGGCAAGCAGTGAGAGTGCCGTTGCCGCCATCCAGAAAGCGTTTGTGGTCTGCAACGGTTGTGGCTGCCGGGCGCTCCCGGCAATTGGAGCGTAAGGCTCAACGGCCGGTTAGCCGAGTTTCGTGATGCCAGGCAGGATCGCAGGGTATCGGCCGTCGGGGCCGGGCTTGATCGGCGGTTCTACGTCCCAACCGTACCGCGGCAGGGCGTAGCTCAACTTCGACTTCATCGCCTGCTCCCAGGTCATTTGCTGGCCGGTGCAACAGACCATCTCCCCGAGTATGGAGAGCATGGAGCTAAAGCACATGGAGTCGCCGTCGTTGACCGCCTTCCCGGTGCGGACCGCATTGAAAAGCGCCTTGTGCTCGTTGTCGTACATCGACTCGCCCGATTTCACGCCTTTGTAGCGCCAGGGCGTTTCGCCTTCGATGTACGGTCGGGACGGCATGAACGCCCGGCCTTTGGTCCCCAAGGCGACGACGGTGCCCTCATTGTAGCAGCCGGGGATGTGGCGGCCAAAAGCGCAAAACCGTTTGCCGTCGGCATACTGGTAGACGATGGCGTGGTGGTCGAACTCGTCGCCGTAGCGGTCGGGGTCGGTGCAGACCTGCCGCCCGCCCATGCCCCACGCCGTCGCCGGCGGAACGTCCCCCAGCACCCAAGCGGCGTTGTCGATCTGATGGACCAGGTTCTGCACGGGATCGCTGCCGGAGAGCCAGTTGAAGTGATACCAGTTTTGGAACTGATACTGCATTTCATTCCAGCCGGGCTGGCGCTCGCGGAGGACGTACGGCCCGCCAAGACGCGTGGCCTGGACAGCCACGATCTCGCCGATGGCGCCGTCGCGGATGCGCTGGACCGCGTCGCGAACGCCTTCGTCGTACCGCCAGCAAAAGCCCGAGACGATACTGAGATTCTTCTTCTTGGCCTCCTCACTGGCAGCCATGGCGACCCTCACTCCCACCGGGTCGACAGCCACCGGCTTCTCCACGAAGACGTGCTTTCCGGCGTCGACCGCGGCCTTCACGTAGGCGGGATGGAAGTGCGACGTGCAGGCAATCAGCACCACGTCGACGCCGCTTTGGATCACCTTCTGGCAGGCGTCAAAACCGACGAACGAGTGCGCGTCGTCCACCTGGAACTGGTCGGGATACATTTTCTTCAGTCGCGGCCGGGCACTTTCCATCCGTTCGGCGAACACATCGGCCACGGCCACCAGGCGGACGTCCTTGCCGGCGTTCATCGCGTTGGCGGCCGCGCCGCTGCCCCGACCGCCGCAGCCGATCAGCCCGACCCTAATCACGTCGCTGCCGGCGGCATGGGCGCCGCGGGCCAGCGACAAGGCCCCATAGGCCGCCGCCCCCGAAACCGCAGAGTGCCGTAGAAACTCCCGCCGTGACATGCTGTGCGCTGCCATGATGATCGCCTCCAGGAAAGGAAGGGTTGAGGTGGACAACTCAAAGGGCCGGACGCGCAGTATAGGCGACCGGACACTTCCGAGCCAACCCGTCGGTGTCCCAAATCCGGATCCTGTCCTTACCTGGGCCTGCAACCGGCAGTATGGCAAAGCCCTCAAACGGCTCGCGGAGTGACGCCGTGGGGCCGACGTTTCTCGCGCTTGACGAGATCATCGCCATCCATCGGGATCAGATTGCCCGTTACGGCGGATCGGAAGGCGTGCGCGATGGGGGCCTGCTGCAAACGGCCATTGCCATGCCTGCCGCCACCCTCGGCGGCCGGTTCCTTCATTCGGACCTGTGCGAAATGGCGGCCGCCTACTTGTTCCCTATCGTCCAGAACCACCCGCTGGTCGACGGCAACCAGCGCGTTGGCGCCGTGGCGGCCTACGTCTTCCTCGCGCTCAACAACGTCCGGATGACGGCCGACAACGACGCGTACGCCGACCTGGTCCTCTCGGTCGCCCGCGGCGAGACTGCGAAGTCCGCGGTCGCCGAGTTCTTCCAGGCTAACACGGCTGGAGTCTGATGTTCGGGCACCAGCCGCTTTCCTGAGCATGTCTGCGTGCGGTGCGACGCCATTGGCGACAGCGAGTCGTCGCCGGGGTGACCGCGCTGGTGGCAAGATAACGGGCGCCGCCTTTCTGTGTCGGTCCCTCTGGTTGACGGCAGGGTCACCCTTCTGTTACCGTAGGATCGAGCCCCATCAGCCGGCTACGGACGTGGCCGTACGGAATACCACAGACTGAAACGAGCCGTAGCGCCTTGAGTGTGACGGACTCGAACGCATCCTTGTGGGGAAATCCGCGAGGTATCCGATCATGGGCTTCTATCTGCGAAAGTCGATCCGTCTGGGCCCGATCCGGCTGAATCTGTCGAAGTCTGGCGTGGGGTTTTCCGCAGGCGTCAAGGGTCTCCGCTACGGGGTCCGTCCCGACGGTCGCGCTTACGTCCATGCTGGGCGTTACGGCGTTTACTTCCGACAAGAGTTGGGAGGTCGAAGGCAACGTACTACAGCGCGGGGCGGCAAGCGACCCTCGCCAGAACGCCGACCGGATCCAGTCGCAGGTCCGACGGAAGTCTATGAAACCGTTGCGGCCGCGATGCTACCCAGAGCCTCCGACTCCGATCCGGTTGAGCTTTTGAAAGACTCCTACCACCGGTTCCGCCTGGATTATCTGACTGCCGTCGTCGGACTGGCGTTGGTGGCAGCGTCGTATGCGGTGAGTGTGTTGCTGGGATCCCTCGTGGCAATCTGCGGCGTCGGCGCGACTTTGTGCGTCGCGCGCTGGGAGACGCAAAGGCGAACGGTATTCCTCACGTACGCGCTCGAAGGTGGCGCAGCACGCGTCTTTGAACATCTTGTCAGTGCTTTCAATTCCCTCTCGTCGTGCTATCGCATTTGGGCGATGATAAGCTCGACTCGACTGGGTGACCTACACGAATCCAAGCGGCACGCCGGCGCCTCCAGCCTCGTCGACCGCGCGACCGCCTGTCTTGGGAGCGGCCTCCCCCCGTGGGTCGAGGCGACGATTCCATTTCCGGCCATTCAAGCGCGCGGGCAGACATTGTATTTCCTTCCGAACGGAATACTGATCTATGACGCTAGCGGGATCGGATTCGTCAAGTATACGGAGACAGCGATGTCCGTCGGGTCGGTGCGATTCATCGAGAAAAACCCAGCAAGCGACGCGAAGATTGTCGATCACACGTGGTTACACCCAAATAAGGACGGAACGCCCGATCAGCGGTTTGCCACGAACTATCGGATGCCGGTCTGCCTCTATGGTGAGGCAACTATCAGTGTTGGCTCGAGGCCGCTGTTATACATACAGACCTCCAGAGACGAAGCAGCACGACCAATCGACGCAGCGCTCGACAACGCCCGTCGCGCCTTGCTCAGTCCGTCAACCCACTACCCAGAGGACCATTTGCAGAGCGCCGCGCAGCCGTGGGTCGAGGTCAACAGAGAACGCTTCCAGTCCGGGGCGGCCGCAATCGCGTCGATGCTCAGGGGGCTGTCGCGGTCTTTCCGCGCCATGATTGGATGGGTTGACAGGCGGCTGAGCGGCGTCGCTGACGAAGGAAACAGAATCATCCACTGGTTGCTGAGATGCTTGTCACTTGCAGTCGCCGGAATCGTGCTGGTCGTTCTCGTTTACGCGGCGACAAGAATCCCCTGGCGGTGAGACGCCGGTTGCGGCTCAGCGCACCACCCGTCGGGGGGCGGCGTATCCTGTTACACCGAACTTCAACCATAACCTTCGGTGCTCACTCCCCTTCAGCAACGAGCCGGCAGGTTGCGGCTAACGTCGAGCGGGAGATCGCGGGGCGAGGATTTCAAGGTCGGGCCGCTGCGGCGCTTCGTCGAGGCAGGCCGCGGAACACTCGGTTCGCTCCCCTTCGGCCGAATCTTGGACAATTCAGCCCGGCGTCGTCCTTACACTGGTTGCGGGGAGGAAAGCGGGGCCAACTCCAAAATCACCCGGTTTACGCCCTCGCCGAGGACCTCGGAGGCGTCGAGGATCTCCAGTCCGGCCAGTTTCCCGTCGGGACCGTAGTCGGCCGTAATGTCCGGCGTCAGTTCCCGGCACTCCGCAGTCCCCGGCTTCAACTCGCGCAGCTCGATGTACAGCGCGTCCACTTCGGCGTCATAGCGAATCTTCATTGGGATTTCTTCAGGCGCCAGCGTGTTCCTAAGCCAGGCGATTCTTTCGTCTTCCCGCTCCACCAGGCTGACCCTGCGGTCATGGCCGATCGCCAGGAGCCGCCGTCGACTCCGGCGCGTCGTTGGCGATTTTGACTCGCTCATAGAGCGTCTCAGGGGCGATGTCCGCCCCGTTGGGCCATGCGATCGTGCCGCCCTCGATCCGGGCCTGGCGGAAGAACGCCAGGTCTCTCAGGGGCTCGAAGACCGGGCCGCTGGCGATGTACTCGGCCAAATCCACCTCGCCCTCCGAGCCATCGTCAAACGCGATTCCATACGCGTAGTCGTGCCTGTACGCGATGGAGGTAACGTCATTCAGATTCCACACGGTCCACCTCAATCCATGGGCGCGATCCTGTTCAGTTCCCTGATATCTCGGGCATGTCGCCGCTCAGGGTTCACGCGAATTGACTCTACCGATGTTCACGCCCGTCGTCAAGGATCCATCTGGGCATTCTGCCCGCAAATTGCCGGCGGGGTCGAGCGGAAGGTCGCGAAGCGGGGTGATGATTTCGAGGTCGGGACGCTGGCGGGCTTCGCCGAGGTAGGCGGCGGAGCAATCGAGTTCTTCGAGTGCGAGCGTGTTCTTGATCCAGAGAAGTCTGGCGTCGGGCGTCTCGACCAGGCCGATCGAGCTGAGGGCTGCGTCGAACATCTCGCGGTCGGTCTCGTAGTCCAAGGGGAGCATGGCCGCGGCCAGGTGGCTGGCGGTGATGGCGTTCAGGCGCGTGGCGTGTAAATCGGTCTCCCGCAAAAGCTGCGATCTACAGAATTCGGCGATTCCCAGACCCACCGCGTTGCCGTGGGTCGCCTCCGTGAGCCCGCGCAGGGCGATCACCTTGACTTTGGGGTATTCCCCCTCGACCGCCTTGTGGTCGTCGAACTTCCGGCCCACGACGTTGGTGTCCAGGCCGGTGCCGCTGATGTCCTTGCCGATCTGGTCGATCAAGAGCACGTCCACGTGCTTGAAGGGGAGCTTGGCCATCCACTCCTTTGCCAGCACGAGGAGTTCCTTCTCGCGGCGTTCGAAGTCCTCCGGGGCGACCGCCTCGATCCTGGCGGTCTCGTCCCGGGCGTTCTCCACGATCGCCAGCCCGGCCAGGATTCGGCACCGCTTGATCACCTCGCCGGCCACGGAGCGGATGATCTGGCCAAAACTGTAGTCCTGGATCGCCCGGTGGTAGACCGTGGCCCCGGCGCACTTGCCGAGGCCGATCAAGAGCATCTTCATCACGCCGCTCTCGATGTCGCCGGCAAAGCGGGTGTGCGGCTTGACGCGGTTGCAGACCACGACGTGATCCGCCTCGAAGGCGTTGCGGTCGAAATGGACCGGGAAGCCTTCCGCGGTCTGGCAAACCAACACGGTCTCCATGCTGGAGCGGATCGGGCAGCCGAGCGAGGCTTCGGTGACGCCGTAGCGGTGGAGCACTTCCTGCTGCCCTTCGGCCGTGGCCCCGCCGTGGCTTCCCATGGCCGGGACGACAAAAGGCTGGGCTCCCTCCCCTTTGAGGTAGTCCACGATGGCCCGAAGGATGATGGCGATGTTAGCGACCCCGCGGCTCCCGGCGGTGACCGCCACGCTCTGTCCGGGCCGGACCCGGTGACCTAAGTCCAAGCGAGTCAATTCGTTGCGCACTGCGGCGGCAACGTCCCCAACCCGGGGGGCATCGAACTTCTGTCTTATGCGGAAGACCTGCGGGTAGCGGTTGGTCACGGGAGGCACCTCTAACAGCAGGTTAGCATACCAAATCTTATCGACGAAGTGTCGGCAAGCCAACGCGGCGAGGAGCCATTAGCCATCAGCTATCAGCTTTCAGCCTTCCGGCGTGCGTTCGCAAGTGTTCACCGGCTAAAGAGTTGCACATTCCGTCTCGGATCACGTCGTGGGCGATGGAAGCGACCTGGTCGCCAGCGGCTGATCGTTGACCGTCGGCGGCTGATAGCTGATTGCCGAGAGCTGATGGCTTCACTCAAGAGTCGATCTGGCAACGATTTGCCGTTCGGACTAAAATGCCGCACCCCTGGAAGGAAACCGCGCACGGAGTATGCCGTTAGTGAGTGAGGCAGGTTGCCAACCTGCCCCACATGCGTCGGAAGGAGACCACCCGCACGGAGGTACGCTATGGCCACCATCACGGAACCGGAACAGAACGGACTGCCGCTACCCGAAGAGAGCCGGGGCCTCAAGACCGCCCCCACGCCGCCCAAGAAGCGGCTGCGGCTGAAGGGCTTCTCCTGGCGGCGGCATTGGCCGATCGTGGCGGTGGCCGCCGTGCTGAGCATCCTCTGGCTGCTACCGGTCTTCATCGCCCACACGCCGATCATTGACAATATGGTCCGCAAGGCCGCCGCCGACCTGAAGGGGACCGTCCACGTGCAATCCGCCTCGCTGGGCTGGTTCTCGCCGTTGGTCCTCCGCGGGGTCGAGGTCCGCGGCCCGGACGACCAGCCGCTCCTGGAGATCCCCGAGGCCCGCGGCGAGATATCGCTGCTCGGGGCCCTGTTCGGCAAGGCCCCGCTGGGCCATTTCCGGCTCCACCAGCCGAAACTGAACCTGGTGCTCCGCGACGGCGGCAGCAACCTGGAAGACGCCATCGCGGCATATCTCAACTCGACCGAGCCGTCCACGATCGACGTGGCCGTCGAGGCTACCGACGGCACCGTCTTGGTCCAAGAGGCCCGCACGCGGCGGAGTTGGCAGATCGACAAGTTCCAGCTTACCTGGATCGATCCGCTGGACGCGGGCAAGCCGGTGCAGTGGAAGCTCTCGGGCGTTGTCGCCGACGGCGGGCGGAGCGGGAAGATCGATGCGGCTTTGAGGCTCGGGGGTCAGGGAGACGAGGCGATCCTGAAGACTGAGAACGCGCCGCTGGGGCTGTTCGACTCGTTGGTCCGCCGCTTCGTGCCGGGAGTGCGGCTGGACGGCCGCATTTCCTCGTCCCTCGAAGCCCGGTGGGATGCCCGGAAGCCTGACGGCCAGACGGTCGTGCGCGGCACGCTGTCGGGCGAAGGAGTGTCCGTGAGGCACCGCGCGCTGGGGAGCGATCAGCCGCGGCTGGAGGGGCTCCGGGCAAGCGGCCAGGTCGCCTGGCAGAAAGGGCGCGTGCAGTGCGACAAGCTGAGCGTGCAATCTGATTTGGGAAATCTCTCGTTCGACGGGAATCTCGACCTGAGCGGCTCGGCCGGCGGTCTGGCTGCCACGCTCGGTCAAAGCTGGGATCTCAACGGGCAGTTGGACCTGGCCCGGCTCTCAGCCATCATTCCCAACACGCTCTCGATCCGCAAGGGGACGGAAATCAGCTCGGGGCAGGTCCAGTTGGCCCTCTCCAGCCGCCGCGCCCAGGAGGGAATGGTGTGGCGGGGCCGGTTGGAGGCGAGCAATCTGGCCGCGGTCCGCGATGGCCGCCGGTTGCTGTGGAAGGAGCCGATCTCGATCACCCTGGCCGCCCACGACAGCCGCCAAGGCCCGATCTTCGACAGCCTGAAATGCGAAGCGAGTTTCCTCTCGGCCTCGGCCTCGGGGACGCGGGACGCGCTGAGCGGCTCGGCCTCTTTCGACTTCAGCAAGTTGGCCAGTCAGACGGCCGACTTCGTCGATCTCGGAGGGCGCCGCCTCACCGGGGACGGCTGGGCCAACTTCAACTGGAAGCGGCTGAGCCAAGGCAGTTACGAGGGCAGCGTGGAGCTGCACGTGGACCGCTTTCAGTGGGGGCTCGCCGATCGCGCGCCTTGGGAGGAAAAGCGATTCCACGCGAGCGTCTCCGCGACCATCGGGACGGATTTCAGCCGCAAGCACCGCATCGAAACCGCGGTCGCCACGCTGGAAACCGGCGAGGATCAGTGGAGCGTGCGCCTGATGCAGCCGGTGGCCGACCTCCAAGCCGGCCGCCCCTGGACCCTGGAAGTCCACTCCACCGGGGAGCTGGCCCAGTGGCAGCCTCGCCTGGGCACGTGGCTGGCAGCCCATCAGTGGAAACTCGGCGGCAAGTACGACCTCCTCTCGGAGGTCTCGTGGTCCAAGGGCGCGGTGGGCCTGCGGCAAGCCCAATTCAACGTGGACCAGTTGGTGCTGGAGAGTCCGACGTGGAAGATCCGCGAGCCGCGCGTGGAGATGGCGGCCACCGGGGGATGGGATCGCGCGGCGCGGCGGATCGAGCTGCAATCGGCCAGCCTGAAATCGGGCACCGTCGTCGCCGAGGCGAACCGGTTCCTGGCGATGTTCCCGCAGCAGGGCCCCCCGGAACTCTCCGGGACGATCACCTGTGAGGCGTCCCTGGAGCGCCTGCAACCGTGGATCCGCGTGGACCTGGCCAGCCAGTCGGCTTGGCGCATGGCGGGCAACTTCTCCGGCCGCGCGGAGTTCCAGCAGAGTGGCGGCCCGGTCTTTGCCCAGTTCCAGGCCGTGCTCAGCAACCTGGCCCTGACGCACCCCTCCGGGCAGCGCTACCAGGAGCGGGAGGTGCGTCTGCTGGGACGCGGGAGCTACAACCACCTCAGCCGCTCGTTCGTGATCGATCAGGCGCAGCTTACCTCGGGCACCATCGCCGGGAGCGCGTCGGGGAGAGTCACGGCGGCCAACGGGAAGACCGAATTACAGGCTTCCGGAAAGATCGACTATGACCTGGAGCGGGTCGCAGAGCTCTTGCGCTCCCGGTACGGCGACGGGATCCGCCTGGCCGGACGCGGATCGAGCCCGATTTCCTTCCGCGGTCCGTTGAGTCTGGACCAGGCGACGGCTTCGGCCAGCCTGAACTGGTCCGGGGCCGACCTCTACGGCTTCCAAGTAGGGCCCGCGGAACTGCAAGCGTTGCTCAGCCGCGGGGTCGTGCAAGTGCAGCCGCTGATGCTGAGCGTCAACGAGGGGCGAGTGCAATTGGCCCCTCGGGTCCAGCTCGCCCCGAAGCCGGCCTCGCTGGTGCTCGGCCCGGGCCGCGTCGCCGAGCAGGTCCGGCTGACGCCCAATATCTGTGCCAACGCGCTGCAATACGTTGCCCCGGCGCTGGCCGGGGTGGTGAGCGCCGACGGCAGGATCTCCATCGACCTGGAAGGTTGCCAGATCCCGCTGGCCAATCCGGCCGCCGGGGAAGTGGCGGGCCAGTTGACGATCCATTCCGCCCAGATCGGGCCGGGATATCTGCTCCGCGATCTGGCCGCCATCCTCGGCCGCTCCGCGCCGGCGCAACTGGCCCGCGAGTCGGTCATCCCCTTCCGCATGACCCAAGGCCGCGTCTACCACCGCGACCTGAGCCTGGCATTCTCGGATCTGACCGTCAGCACCTACGGTTCCGTGGGCTTGGATCAGACGCTGGCCATGGTGGCCGAGCTGCCGATCCCGGCCCAATGGCAAAGCGGGCTGGTGGGAGCGGCCCTCAAGAACCAAAAGATCCAATTGCCGATCACCGGCACGCTCCGCCAGCCGAAGATCGACCGCACCGCGCTGGATCAGCTCGCCCGGCAATCGGTGCAAAGCGCCGCCCGGAACGTCATCCAGGACCAGATCAACAAGCAGATCAACAAGCAGCTCCCCCAACTCCCCGGGTTCCTCCAACCCCCGGCGAAACGCTAGTCCTCTGCCACGTTGACATCGGCACGGCCCCCGCCGAAAATGGCGGCTGGCTGTGTCCATGGTCCTGTTCTAGAGGAGGTCAGGAGGATGATGAGAACGAAATGCGCTGGGTTTTTGACCGTCGTGGCAGCGCTGGCGGCCACGACCTGGTTGGGCGCGGCGGAGTCGTCCGGGGCGGCGGCCAAGGCCGGCCGGCCGAACATCCTTTTCATCTTGGCCGACGATTACGGCCTGGACGGCGTCAGCTGCTACGCCTCCGACCGGTTCAAGACGCCAAACATCGACTTGCTCGCCAGCTCGGGCTTGCGCTTCGAGACGTGCTATTCGACCCCGCTCTGCGGGCCGACGCGATGCCTGTTGAACACGGGCCGCTATGGGTTCCGCACCGGAGGTCTGACGAATCAATCGGCGGGCCGGCCCTTGCCCCAGGACGAGCCTTCCACTGCAAAGCTGCTTAAGAAGGCCGGCTACGCGACCGGACACTGCGGCAAGTGGCGGCAAATGGGTGCCACCCCGGGCGATTGGGGGTTCGACGAGTATCTCACCGATCCGACGGCAGGGGGCTACTACTGGCAAAAGAGCTACACCAAGAACGGCAAGCTTATCGCGCTCGATAAGGAGATCTACTATCCCGACGTGGCCCACGAGTTCGCCGTGGACTTCATCCGGCGGCATCGCGAAGGGCCGTTCTTCTTCTATTACGCGTCGCACCTGGTCCACGGGCCGATCCTTCGCACCCCCGACAGCAAGGACGGCGAGGGCGGCAAGACCGGGGCAGGCGGCAAGGCCGGCGCGGGCCCGAAACAGGAGTTCTACCCCGACAACGTCGCCTACCTGGATAAGCAGGTCGGGCTCCTGGTGGCCGAGCTGGATCGCCTGAACCTCCGCGAGAAGACCCTCATTATCTTCTCGGCCGACAACGGCACGGCGGGTCAGTCGGGCACGATCGGCGGGCGGCAAATCCACGGCGCCAAGGGCTCGATGTGGGAGGGCGGCTCCCGGGTGCCGCTCATCGTGAACTGGAAAGGCACCACGCCCCAGGGCACGGTCGTCAAGGACCTGGTGGACTTCAGCGACTTCCTCCCCACCTTCGCCGACCTGGCGGGGACCAAGCTTCCTGAGGGGAGTGCCTTCGATGGCCGCAGCTTCGCACCGCAAGTCCGCGGCCAGCGGGGCACGCCGCGGGAGTGGATTTTCGTTCAACTGGGCGCCCAGTGGTACGTCCGCGATCCCGGCTGGAAGCTCAACCAGGCCGGGGACCTGTTCGACATGAAGGATGCCCCGTTTGAGGAGAAGCCCGTCTCGGCCGATACGCAGGATTCCACGGCCGTCGCCGCCCGCAAGCGATTACAGGGCGTGCTCGATACCCTCAATCCCTCCGCCGGCAAGAAAGAACCGCCCGGCGCAAAAAAGGCCAAAGCGGCCAAGGCGGCGAAGGCGGCCCAGAGGGCCCTCAAGAAGAAGCTGCAGACCCCGGAGAAGTGACGACCGAGGCCACGACCGCCGAGGGCATGGGGGGCGGCACTGCGGCACAAGCCGGCGCGACAAGGCGGCCCATGGGGTACTCAGTACCGAGTACTCAGCAGCACTGGGAGCGTGCGCAATGCAACTGGTCCTCTTGGGAACGACGGGATATCACCCCAACGATCGGCGGCACACGCCCTGCCTGCTCTTGCCCGAGTGCGGCGTGATGCTCGACGCGGGGACGGCCACCTACCGCGCCGCCCGCTACTTGCAGACCTCCCACCTCGACGTCTTTCTCACCCACGCCCACTTGGATCACGTCATCGGGCTGACGTACTTGTTCAACGTGGCGCGCGTCCATGCGCTGGAGCGGATCCGCATTTTCGGGCTGGCGGAGAAGCTGGCGGCGGTGGAGAAGTACCTGTTTGCGCCGGCGCTGTTTCCCGCCAAGCCGCCTTGGCCGCTCTTGCCGCTGGAGGGAGAAGTGGCCTTGGAGGGCTCCGGGAGGCTTCGTTACTTTCCGCTGGTACACCAGGGCGGGTCGATCGGCTTCCGGCTCGACTGGCCGGGGCGTTCCATGGCCTACGTGACGGATACCACCGCCTCGCCGGACGCCCCGTACGTGAAGGAACTCCGCGGCGTGGACTTGTTGGTCCACGAGTGCTACTTTGCCGACAACCAGGCCGCATGGGCGGAGAAGACCGGCCACAGCCACACCAGCGCCGTGGCCCTGGTTGCCCGGCGGGCCGGCGCCGGGCGGCTCGTGCTGGTCCACCTCAATCCGCTTTCCCTGGAGGCGGACCCGATCGGGCTCGACGTGGCGCGGGCGATCTTTCCCCGCACGGAACTCGGGGAGGACCTGATGGAGTTGGAGTTTTGAACATGGGCAACTTCTCGAACATGGCGTCCAGGGAGACGATTGCCGCGTTCTGTCGGCGGCACCATATTCGCAGGCTGGCCTTGTTCGGCTCCGTCTTGCGGGACGATTTTTCGCCGGAAAGCGATATTGACGTGTTGGTGGAGTTCGAGCCAGGCCAGGTTCCGGGGTTCTTCGGCCTCGTCGACATGGAGTGCGAATTGTCGGAGCTACTTGGGGGTCGAAAGGTCGATTTGCGCACGCCGCAAGACTTGAGCCGTTACTTCCGCGATGAAGTCCTGGCCGGGGCGGAGGTGCAGTATGCCCAGTAGCGATCGCGTCCGTCTGACACACATGCTTGACGCCGCGCGCGAAGCCGTGGGCTTCTCCGAAAGCCGCTCACGGGAAGACCTGGACCGCGATCGGATGTTGTGCCTCTCACTGGTTCACTTGTTGGAGATCATTGGCGAAGCGGCGCGCGGCGTGTCGGCGGAGTTCCGCGCAGCTCACGCGGAGATTCCTTGGCGCAGCATTGCCGGGATGCGCGATCGGTTGGTTCACGGCTACTTTGACGTCAACCTCGATGTGGTGTGGCAAACCGTGCGACAGGACCTTCCGCCCCTAATCGAACAACTGCAGAAGTGTGTGGCCTCCATGGAGTAAACCATGCGCAAAGAGACCATGACCTCCCGCCAGCGCCTCCTGGCGGCCCTCAATCACCAGGAGCCGGACCGCGTGCCGATCGACCTGGGCGGGAACCAGACCGGCATCCACAAGTTCGCGTACCAGGCCCTGGTGAAGCACCTGGGGATCGACGACCCAATCGTCATCATGGACGCGGTGCAGCAGTTGGCCCGGCCGTGCGAGGCGGTGCTGGAGCGGTTCCACGTCGATACGCGATACATCGCCGCCGGGGCGGCATCGAGCTGGAGGGGCGGCATCGTCCACCAGACCCGCGACGGCCGGCTCTGGCACGATCTGACCGATGAGTTCGGCGTGCGCTGGTCCATGCCCGACGATCAGCCCCTCTACATGGACATCACCCTCAATCCCCTGGCCCACGCCGCGATCGCTGATTTGGCCGACTACCCGTGGCCCAAGGGCGACGACCCCGGCCGCTTCGCCGGACTCCGCCAGCGGGCCCTGGAGCTGAAGCGGCAAACGCCGTACGCCGTGGTGAGCGGCATTTCCGGCGTGGTGTACGAAATCTGCTGGTACATGCGCGGCCTGGAGCAGTGGCTCATGGACACGGTCCAGCAGCCGGAGTTCTGCGAGGCCCTCCTGGACCGCACCCTTGGGTTCTGGCTCGACTGGTTCCGCGCGTTTCTCGACGAAGCCGGCGACGTGGTGGACGTGATCATGATCGGCGACGATCTGGCCGGGCAGAAAGGGCCGCTCTTCCGCCCGGATTTCTATCGCCGGGTGATCAAGCCGCGGCACAAGCGCCTCGTTCAGTACATCCGCTCGCGGACCGAGGCGAAGATCTGGTACCACACCTGCGGCTCGTGCGTCAAGTACATCCCCTACCTCCTGGACAACGGCATCGACATCCTCAACCCGCTGCAGATCAGCGCCAAAGACATGGCCCCGGCCGCGCTGAAGGCCCGCTTCGGCGAGCGCCTCGTCTTCTGGGGCGGGGCCATCGACACGCAACACGTCTTGCCGACGGCTTCTCCCGAAAACGTCCGCGAGCACGTCCGTAGGAACCTCGAAATCTGGATGCCGGGCGGCGGCTACGTCTTCAGCAACGTCCACAACATCCAGGCGGCGATCTCGCCGGAGAGCATCGTCGCCCTGCTCGACGCGGCCTACGACTTCGGCTTCTACTCGTAGGACGGATTGGCAATCCGTCCTACCGTGCCCGTCTCCGTTCGGCGCGGGTCTCTTGACCCCGCCGCTCCTGACCCCGCGAATCCTGACCCCCCCGCTCCTGCCCCAGCCGGTCCCAGTCCGCACCCGACCTCGGAGCTACCCGCCGGGGCACTTTGTGGGCAATTCCAGGAAAAACCGCTGACATGTCTTGACTGGCCTTTGCCGCCCGGAACAGAATTGCCCAATGATCGCGAGCCAGCATACGTTCGGCGCCTGCCGGACGGGCCCGCCCGACGCGCCGGCGTCGCTCACCCCCGCCCCAACAAGGAACTCCCCCACCAAGCGCATGAAACCCGAGAAGACCACCTCCATTGACGAACTCCAAGTGATTGGTCGCTTCGAGTATTTGCGGAAGCTCTTGCTTGCCGACCAGTACTGCGTCCACCTGGATAAGCCCCTGGTTTACTGGGCCTTGCCCACCGACCGGCGCTTGCCGCTGGCCTTCATGGGCCGCAAGCTCCGTGACCTCCTGAGCACGCCCTTTGCCGAGCTGGCCTCCACGCCTGGGATCGGCTCCAAGAAGATCCATTCCTTCATCAAGCTCTTGGCCCGCGCGGCCGATACCGACGCGACGGCGTTGCCCCTCGACTTGCCGGTGCCGCAAGGGGAGCAACCCTTGCCCGCGAAATCCCCTTCGTCCAACGGGTTCGACCCGGCCGAGGTGTCCGAAGTGGTCTGGGGGCAGTGGCGGGCGAGCGTCCTGCGCCACGGTCTGGGCCCCGAGGCCCTCGGCCGCTTCGCCTCAAGCCTCAGGCACATGACCCGCGTGATCTGGGATCGGCCCCTGGCGGCCTACGCCGGCATGTCGCTGGCCGAGATCCGGGCGGAGAAGGCCCACGGCGAGAAGCGGGTCCGCGCGATCCTCGAGGTCTTCCACGCCTTGCACTCCCTGGTGTCCAACATGGGATCGCAGGAGCACCTCGTCGTGCGCATCGTCCCGCGGCACATCGACGCCGTAGAGACCTGGGTCGGGCGCACCCTGCAACAGCCGGGAATCCCCGGCGAAGAGGAACTCTTCAGCCGGTTCGTCGAGCCCCTTTTTGCCCAACTCCGCCTCGACGCCAGCCCGCAGATCGTCAGCCTGGCGGAGAACCGCCTGGGCCTCCACGCCCCGATCACCAGCGTGCGCCAGGTCGCGCGGAACATGGGCTTGACCCGGGCCCGGGTGTACCAGTTGCTCAATGAGATGAACGACATCATGGGCGTGCGCTGGCCCGACGGGCGTCACCAGGTCTACGAGCTGGACGCGAAGTTCCGCGCCGAGGCCGAGCGTCTGAAGGAGCCACCGCGCCTGGAGCAATTCCGGGCGGCGGTCGAGCTATTCTATCCGCGGTCCCGCCGCGGGGCCTCGGGCCCGTTGGAACGCACGGATCGGCGGCAGCAATCGGGCGACGGCAGGGCGGTGCCCGACGCGGACGACTCGTTCGCCGAAGAGACGGAGATGTCCGCGACAGGCTCCCCAGCCGACCGGTAGGAGGGCAGACATTCTTGTCTGCCCCAGGCAGGCAAGATGCCTTCCCTACGGATCGGAGCGGTACCATGACGCCGCTCGCGTCGCCATGTCCTTCCCCGAACATGCCCACGACAAGCGTGGGCATGACACCGGCAGCGCGTTCGCGATGGGCAGGCAGGCAGGAATGCCTGCCTTCCTGGTTACTTCGACGGCACGTGCTTGAGCGGGTAGGCCGCGAGGTCGGAGCGGTCGCGGCCGTCGGGCAGGGCGATCTTCATGTCGAACGGCTCGTAACCGATCGAGTCCAGCACTTGCACCTCGCTGATGGACGTGAACCGCGCGGGCGTGATCTTGAACTTCACGTAGCGGGCCTCGACCGGCTTGGCGAGGATCAGCTCATCGTTGTGGGCGCAGAACGATTCCTCGTCGGTCCACATGTAGTTGGCCGGAATGTCCTTCCAGCGGAGGTTGAAGTTGAAGAAGCCCTGGCTGGCGTACTCCTTGTTGTCCGTCGAGGTCAGAACCTCGACCTTGTCCTTGACCTCGCCGCGCATGGCGTCCCACCAGGGATAGCCGCCCCCGTGGATGCGGAAGGCCCCGCACTTCTCGGGCTTGCCCAGGTCGACGGTGATCTCGGGCTTCTGCTTGGCGTCGTAGATCGCGCCGGCGGCGTAGCTGGACCCGCCGGTGTAGGTCGAGCCGACCACGCCGTCGGTGAGCTTCTTGCCGTCCGCGTCGCCCGCGCCCCAGTTGGTGAGCGACTTTTCGGTCACCGTGTAGGGCTTGCCCTTGGAGAGCACCTTGCCGACGGTGACCCAGCGGTCCACGAACTTCTTGGCGCCGGCGTTGTCGCGGCCGTCGCTGTAGCCGTACTTCACCTCCCGCGTCCCCTCTCCCTTTGGGGGAGGGTTAGGGTGAGGGGCTGCCCCGGCTACTTTGACCCACAGCGACTCCATCACCGGGTGGTCCGCGCCGCCGACGTTGATCTCGTATCTGGCCGGCAGCTTCTCGACCAATTGCGTGTGGCTGCGGGTCACCGTCGAGTAATCCTCTTGGACTTCCTTCCAGGTGAAGGTCACTTCCATCGGCTTGGGACTCGCGTCGGCCGGCTTGTAGTTGGCCTCCATGCGCACGGCGAACAGGCCGATCTCGCTATCGGGCGACTCCATCACGTACTTCAGCCGCACGCTCCGCACTCCGGCGGGAACGTCGCTGACCGTCACGTACTGAATGTGGTCCCAGGGGGGCGTGTTGTCGGTCCACGTGTAGGACTTCTCCCAGGTCTTGCCGCCGTCAAACGAGTGCAGAAAGTCGATATGGCCCTTGGAGCGGAGGAAAAGCCGCCCGCCGTAGGTGATCTTGGTGATCTGTCGGGGGGCATCCATTTTGAAAGTGACCGACCCGGGCTTACCGGGTTGGGCCGGCTTCATGACCCCGTTGTAGCCCGTATGCTTGTCGAGGGTCCGGAGGTTCTCCTCCTCGCAGGCGTACTGCTTGTAGGCCGTGCCTTGGAGGTCGGGCCAATAAACAATCGACTCGGTCTGCTCGCCCGCCCCGACATAGACCGTGTTCTTGCCGATTTTCAGTCGAGGCTGCGTCTTCGAGTTCAGTTGCGTGAGGGTCCCGAAGACGATGTAGTCCAACGTGACGTCGGGGGCTGCGGCCTTGGCCAAGAGCCGCACCTTCACCAGGAAGTCATAGCTACCGTTGATCTGGTCGACAAGATCGACCACGGGCGACAAACGTCCGGTCTTGTCCGCCCTCCAGACCTCCTTCCAGGTCAGTCCGTTGTTCGTGGAAACGGAGATGGCGACCTGGTCGTCGGCCGTTTTTCGGATGAACAACGCCTTGATCATCGTGGCGGTGATGACGTTTGCCCCCTCGATCTTGAAGACGAGTTCGCCCGGCTGGCCCGCGGCGACCGGTACGACACCCGAGGGGCTAGCAGCCCGGACGCCACTGATCGACTCTGCGCTGGCGGCCAACCCTTCGGCCGTGAGCGGCGGGACGAACGTGCGGATGCCATTGCCGCGGATGCGGTAGCGGGGATTGGCCGCCTCGGGGTCGGTCTTCCCGACGAAGTAGGCCGGATCGGCCTCGTAGCCCTTGTTCTCGCGCTGCTGGACTTTGTTCGGACTGTCGGCGTCCATGCGACGGTAGTAGCGCGTGTAGACCTCGCCGTCGCGGAGGTTGAGGATATAGCGGTGCCCCAGGTCCCAACTGTTGAAGTAATAGCGGTACTTCAAGCCGTTCGGATTGAAGCAGCGGTACTCCTCGGCCACGCTCCGCTGCGTGTCGCAGCCCGTCAGAAAGCCGTTCTTGCTGGTCGAGTAAAGGCAGTGGTACTTGGCGATGTGTCCCGGCTCGGTCTTGCCGCCGGACTTCTCGCACGCCCCTTGAGCGCCGATCTCGGCCACGCCCGCCAGGGTCTTGCCGTCGCAGGTGGTGTAGAGGGCCGACAGCGAGTTGTCGAACATGTGGTACTTGCCGTCGTACTGGACCTCCATGACGGTGTGCAGGCTGATGTCCCAGAACTTCACCGGCAACCCCAGCGCGGCGAAGATGGCACAGTTGTTGCCGGAGATGGTCGAGCACATCGTGTAGCCGTAGTCGTTGAACTGGCGCACCGGGTCGGTGAGCTCCATGCCGTGAAGGATCGTCGGCGCCGTCTGCCGGCGGGCGATGTGGTTCCAGTAGTAGATCGCCCAGCACTTGTCCTTGGTCTCCTGCCAATTGTCGGTGATGCTGTGGAGCATGCTCCCGATGTCGCTGTAATCGGGGTTGGCGTCGGTGACGACCTTGACGTTGCACACCTGGGCCTCAAGCGGGCTTTCCAGGCACGCCCATGCCAAAGCGCCGAGGGCGGCAGCCAGCGCGAAGGCTACGGACGGACCGCTGCGGCGAGAGCCAAGACCCATCATGTTGTTTCTCCTATGGGGCTCGTATGGGGGAAGGATTTCTGAGAACGGCCGGCGACGAAGGCAGGCTGACGCGAAGCGGATGGGGAGGGATTCGAACCCCCGGTGGACTCACGCCCACAGCAGTTTTCAAGACTGCCGCCTTAGACCACTCGGCCACCCATCCAAATCGTTGTAAATTGTTTGCTTGCAAGACTTTTTTGAGTTGAATCCCGCCTTCCTACACTCCCTCGTCCATGCCATTTGACACCTCTTATGACACCCGATACAACAGTCTCGTCGGAAATGATAACCGCCAGGGGGGTGACCGGATGGGCGCCCCATACCACTCTTAACGCCTCAATGCCAAGGAACAATCCCGATGAGCAAGTCTAGCAGAGGCAGGGCATCGAACAAGGCCCGCAAGCCCCACCCGGACTTTCCGCTCTGCCGCCACCAATCCGGCCGATGGGCAAAGAAGATCCGCCAGAGGTTCCACTATTTCGGCAAGGTGACAGACAGCGGCGATCACGGGGCGCAGGCGGCCCTGGAGCGCTGGTTGGCCGTCAAGGATGATCTGCTGGCCGGCCGGACGCCCGCCCTGAAGGGTGAAGGCACAACGGTTGTCGAATTGGTCAACCGCTACCTCACGCACAAGAAGGCTCTGGTGGTCAGTGGCTCTTCGGAACGGAGAACAAGGAGTAGACTCGACGCAGCGGGCCAGCGCGATGGCCCGACACCCGGATTCCGGCCGGCCGCCCTCCTGCCCTCTCCTCGGACCGGCGATGAGGTCCAATATCAGCCCTCCCGCCCTTTTCTTGCGCCGACTGCCCGGCCAGTAACCTGCCTTGCGGCTTGGACTTGCGGCTGCTACAGTGTACATAAGTAACTATCCCTCACAAAGGTCATGTTTAACGAGCGGAGGCGTTTGTCGTCGCAACCTCCTCGCCGCCAACGACTTAGTGCCCAGTTCGCCACGAGGGCAACTTCCCCTTCCACGCCCCTTCCCGTTAACCACCACTTACGACGACGGCCAGTCCAACTCGATCCCCGCAACCCCCTCCCGCTCCATCATTTGCATCCCTCCCCTCCCACCGCCGCTTGACGCAACCAGACGTTGCAGCCATGACAATTACCCCTGCGCGCCACTGCAATTTCTCAACTCACCCCTTCGCACCTTTCACCTTATCACCCCGCCACCCCTCCACGCTACGGCTTCTCGATGACGAACGCCCCGGGCCAGCCGCCGTGCGCGTCGATCGCGCGGTCGATCTCGCCCATGATCCGGATCGTCTCGCTGAGCGCGACGACGAGTGCAGCGGATTACGCCGTTGGTGCGGACCTGTCCTTCTTGAAGCAGGCCGAGGATCGGGGCACCGTCTTCAAGGACAACGGACAGGCAAAGCCCGGACTCCAGATCTTCAAGGATCACGGGTACAATTGGATCCGGCTGCGCCTGTTCCATACCCCGGCGCAACTCCCCAACAATCTCGACTACACGATCGCCCTGGCCCAAGAGGCCAAGAAGCGCGGACTGAAGTTCCTGCTGAACTACCACTACTCCGACACGTGGGCGGACCCCGGCAAGCAGACGATTCCCAAGGCCTGGCAGGGCAAATCCCACGCCGAGCTGGTGCAGGCCGTTTTCGAGTACACCCGGGACACGATCGCCGCGTTTCGTGCTGCGGGCGTGCTCCCCGACATGGTGCAGCCGGGCAACGAGATCACGCCGGGCATGCTTTGGCCCGACGGCAAGCTGCCGGACCATTGGGACAACTTCGCCGACCTGCTCAAGGCCGCCCTCAAGGGGATCGACGCCGGCCGGGGAGACGGCCGCCGCCCGAGGATCATGATCCACATCGACCG
>Ga0315280_10002527_pt1 | contig 29597 bp, 22 predicted proteins | sample YL17G06_40_MG_FD_203697 | JGI IMG/M metagenome (GOLD analysis project Ga0315280, IMG submission 203697) | Sediment microbial communities from Yellowstone Lake, YNP, Wyoming, USA - YL17G06_40 | ecosystem: Environmental > Aquatic > Freshwater > Lake > Sediment | place: USA: Wyoming | collected... | reverse complement strand
CTCCCCCGAGCCCGGGTCCACGGTTTTGAGAATCGCGTCGATGTCCTTTTTGCGGCAAGCCTGCAAGAACGCCACCACCGCTTTGTACTGCGGGCTGTTCTGCGCAGCCGCTCCCGTAAGCACGCCGCTCACCGCGGGAGGGTGGATGACGGTGCAGCGGAACTCGGCTTCCACGCGCCAGGGCCCGTCGCTCTCATCGGAACCCGACATCGGTTCCTTCATCGAGACTTTGCCGGCGATCTGTTCGGCAGGTGACGAAGCCCGTTCGAAGCGGAAGTTGCTGGCGCCCGCGGAGGAGACCGTTTCCGTGTACATCATCAGCCCGCGGCGGGAGAGCACCTGGCCGCGCTTCCAGGTTCCTGTGTCCTGCTCGATCGCCACAATCACTCCGTGGACCGCGCCCGCTCGCGCTTGCTCCTCGGCCCAAAAGCGCCAGGCATCGGAAGCCTTGCGCAGGTCCTCCGGCACAGGCTGGTCGGACAAGAATACCGTGATCTTCTCTTTGTCCTTGCCGGCCAGCATGTCCGGCTCCAAGACGGCGAAAACATGCTTCAGCGCGAAGCGCTGAGCTCCAACCTGGAGCGCGCCGGAGGCCGAATCCCCCGCAGCGTGAGAAACCGAGACCGCCAGGAGCAGGCCAAAAGCCGTGGCGGCTACCCAAGTTAGTCCCAAAGAATCCACCATTTTCCTGTCTCCTTTTGAAGAGAGAAGTTCCCCAATTCCCTGACAGTATCCCACGAGATCAACCGCAGGCTCAAACCGCCAATCCCCACCGACATGCCTCCGAACCATTGCATCTCCACCACCCGGCTTTGCTCAGGATTCAGTCCGCCGAGCCTGCGTCCACCCCTTTGCGCCCTTTGCGAGACCAGTCACCCCATCTCCCCGCAATCTTTCCCCAGCCTTTTCAACACGTTTCCCTCTCCCAGCCCCTCACATCTCACGCCCCTCTGCTACTCTGTTAACGGAGTTCTCAGCATCGACAGCCTCGCGTCGATGTTGGCCCCGCAGGCGCCCATATTGGCTTCGTTCGTGCAAATTTGACTTTTTCATGGCCACAGAGACACAAATCGCCGCCAATCGCCGCAATATCGTCAAGCACGGACTCCGCGCCCTCGCCGATTGGAAGCCCTTCCGCCTCACTTGCATCCACCTCCGCACCCAAAACCGACCCGATTCCCGGCCCAACGAACCCAAATCGACCCCGACCAACCCACCCGTGGGACATGCTTCAGCTTGTCAGGCCAAAGACTAATCAGTCTTGCTTCTCCCCCAGAAGCGTGCTATGTTAGTGGTCGCTAACCTAGCGGGCACTAACATCAGGAGGCAACCTTGCCAAGCACCCACAGGATGACCAGCCAGGAGCGCAGGGCCGCCATTATCCAGGCTGCGGTCCGCATGTTTGCCGAACGGGGGTTCCGCGGCACCACCACCCGGGCCCTGGCCAAGGCAGTGAGAATCACCGAGCCCGTGCTCTACGAGCATTTCGAGTCCAAGCGCGAGCTCTACCGCGCCATCATCGAGAGCATGTCCCAGGAGGGAATGGCCCGAGCCACCGCCCTGCTCCAACCCTATGCCAAGGCTAAGGACGACCGGGGCTTCTTCACACGCCTGGGGGAGTTTGTTTTGGACTGCCACAGACAACAGTCCGCCCTGTATCCCCGGCTGCTGTTGTTCGTCGCTCTGGAAGATCCCGAGCTGGGGGCGCTGTTCAACAAGCGCCAGAGGCAAGGCCGGGAATTGCTGGCCCGCTACATCGGCCGGCGCGTCAAAGAGGGAGCTTTCCGCCCGGTGAACCCGGCGCTGGCGGCGCGCGTTTTTCTGGGCATGTTCACCTATCACGGGTTGATGGGGCTGCTGTACAAAGACGACTTCGTGCACGGGAGCCGGAAGAAGATTGTCGAGGGCATGGCAGACATTTTTCTGAGGGGTATCTCGAATTCCGGGCACGCCCGGAAGTGAGACGCAGATCGAATCACAGGAACGGTGAGTATGAAACCTTTGTGGATATTGTGGGTATCTCTAGGACTCATCAGCCTGGGCTGTTCCAAACAAGCCCAGCAGAGCGTGGCGGAGGCCGCCTCCAAAGCCCAGGCCCAGGAGCCGCTTTCCATCCGGGTGGCCGCCGCCGAGACGCGCAAGCTCAGCCGCACCATCTCCGTAACCGGCTCGCTCAGCCCTGACGAAACGGTCACCGTGAGCGCGGAAGTTGCCGGGCGCCTGGCTGCCATCCACTTCGATTTCGGGCAGCGGGTCAAGAAGGGTGACGTCATCGCGGAGCTGGACCAGCGGGAATTCGCCCTGCAATACGAGCGCAGCCGCGCTGCCCTGGCCCAGGCCCTGGCGCGCGTGGGCCTCGACCCCAGCCAGGAGGACGCCACCCCGGATTCCACCCCCGCCATTCGGCAGGCCCAGGCTCAGTCCGAAGACGCCCGCTCCAAGTACGAAAGCGCCGCCCGGCTCATCAAGACCGGCGACGTCTCCCGCGAGCGTTTCACCGAACTGGAGAAAACCTTCAACGCGCGCCAGGCCGCCCTGGAGGCCACCCGCGATGACCTGCGCACCCAGCTCGCCAGCATCCAGGCCTTGCGGGCCGAGGTCAAGCTGGCCCAGAAGCGCCTCAGCGACACCATCGTGCGCGCGCCTTTCGATGGCGCTGTCAGCGCCCGCTTGGTCTCCCCAGGGCAATTCATGAGAGACAACACCCCCATCGTGACCCTGGTCAAAACCCACCCCTTGCGCCTGCGCGCCGACATCCCGGAAACCGTGGCCGACGAAGTGCGCATCGGCGCCACCCTCTCGTTCACCACCGACGCCGTGCCCGGCCGCGAGTTCCACGCCGTGGTGCGGGAGCTGAACCCGGCCCTGGAAGCCCGCTCCCGCTCCCTGACCGCGGAAGCCCGGCTCATCGATTCCGACCCACGCCTGCGGCCCGGCGCCTTCGTGCAGGTTCAACTGGGAGTATCACGCGACTCCGCCGCCGTGGTGGTTCCCAAAGACGCCATTTACCAGATGGCCGGTCTGACCAAAGTCTTCGTGGTCCGCAACGGCAGAGCGGTCGAAACCAAAGTCACACCCGGCGTCGAGATCAACGGCTGGCTCGAGGTGCCTGCCGACCGCATTCATCCGGGCGACCAGGTGGCGATCAGCCGGCTCGCCACCCTCATTGACGGCGCCCCGGTCAGGCCTGTCGCCCTGGAAGGCAAGAGGTAGGCCATGCAAAAGTTAGCGCAACTCTGCGTCGAGCGTCCGGTCTTCGCCACCATGCTCATCCTGGCCCTGGTGGTCATGGGCCTGAACGCCTACTGGAAACTGGGCGTGGACCTATTTCCCAAGATCGAGTTTCCCGTGGTCACCGTCACCACGACCCTGCGCGGCGCTTCCCCCGAAGAGGTCGAGACCGAGGTCACCCGGCGCATCGAGGAGGCCGTCAACACCGTCAGCGGCATCGACGAGCTCCGGTCCCTCTCCGCCGAAGGCGTCTCCCAGGTCTATGTCACCTTCGTCCTCGAGAAGGATCCCGACATTGCGGCCCAGGAAGTGCGCGACAAGGTGGCCAGCATCCAGCGCGATCTCCCCAAGGATGCCGACCCCCCGGTGATCGAGAAGATTGCCACCGACGCCGCTCCGGTGATCACCGTCGCCGTCTCCTCCAAACGGGAGCTCCGGGAGACCACCAAGATCGCCGACGATGAGATCAAGAAGAACATCGAATCCCTCGATGGGGTGGGCCAGGTGCGCTTCATCGGAGAACGCACCCGCCAGATCCAGGTCTGGCTGAACGGGGAAAAGCTGTACGCCTACAACCTCAACATCGACCAGGTCCGCGCCGCCCTGGCCGCCCAGAACGTCGAGATCCCAGGGGGGCGCGTGGATCAGGGCCCCCGCGAGGTGAGCCTGCGGACCCTCGGACGCCTCGAGCGCCCCGCCGATTTCGCGGACGTCATCGTGGGCAACCTGGGGGGCATGCCGGTTCGCATCCGGGACATCGCCCGCCTCGAGGACGGAATCGAAGAGCCGCGCTCCCTGGCCCGCCTGGATGGCGTCCCCGCGGTGCTGCTCGAGGTCCGCAAACAGGCCGGCACCAATACCCTGGATGTCATCCACGGCGTCAAGGCGCGCATCGAGCGGCTCAAGCCGAACCTGCCCCCCGATTTTCGGATCACTTACGCCGGCGATCAGTCCACCTTCATCGAGGAGTCCTTCAAGGCCGTTCAGGAGCACCTGATCCTGGGGGGCCTGTGCGCCGCTTTCGTGGTCTTGCTGTTCATCCGGAGCTGGCGCTCGACGCTGATCGCCGCAGTCGCCATCCCCACCTCCATCATCTCCACCTACACCCTGATGAACTGGATGGGCTTCACCCTCAACCAGATCACCATGCTGGCCCTGGTGCTGGTGGTGGGCATCGTCATTGACGACGCCATCGTGGTGCTCGAGAACATCTTCCGCAACGCCGAGGAGAAGAAGCTGCCCCCCATGCAGGCCGCCGTCGAAGGCACCCGTGAGATCGGCCTGGCGGTCATGACCACCACCTTCAGCCTCGTGATCATTTTCCTCCCGGTCGCCATGATGACCGGCATCGTGGGCCGCTTCATGTCCAGTTTCGGCTACACCGCAGCCTTCGCCATCATGGTTTCCCTGCTGGTCAGCTTCACCCTCACCCCCATGCTCAGCTCGCGCTTTCTGAAGGTGGGCGGCGGCAACGGCGCCTCGACCAAGGACACCATTCTGTTCCGCATGCTGGCCGTCCCCTACCGGGCCATGCTCCACTGGTCCATGACCCATCGCTGGGTCATCGTGCTCATTTCTGTCGCCATCGCCCTGTCTTCCGTGCCCCTGTTCATGGTACTCGGCAAGGACTTCTTGCCCTCCGACGATCAGAGCGAGTTCGAGATCACCGTGCGTATGCCGGTGGGCTCTTCCCTCGACGGCAGTGACGCCGTCATGCGCGAGCTGGAAGCCGAGCTGCGCACCCTTCCCGGCATCCGAAACCTGCTCACGACCCTGGGTTCCGACGTGCGGCGCCAGGTGGATCGCGGTTCCATCCTGGTCGAAATGGTTCCGGTCAATGAGCGCAAGGCGACCCAGGAGCAGGTCATGCTGATGGCGCGCAACCGGCTCCTGAGGTTCCGCGACCTGACCATCGGCGTGCAGCCTCCCACCATGTTCCGGGGCAGCGGGCCCAACAAGGACCTGATGTTCTACATTCAAGGCCCGGACCTGTCCCGCCTCGAGAAGTACGTCTCCGCCGTCAAGCAGCGCCTTTTGGAAACCACCGGCGTCCGCGACCTGGACAGCTCCTACGAGCCCGGCAAGCCCGAGATCCGGGTTCACATCAACCGCGACAAAGCCGCCGACCTGAGCGTCAACGTGGCCTCCATCGCTACCGCCTTGCGCACTCTGGTGGGCGGCGACGAGCAGGTGACCACCTATCGCGAAGGCGAGGACCGTTACGACGTGCAGTTGCGGGTCGAGAAGCAATTCCGCGATTCCGCCCACGCGCTGGAGCGCCTCTACGTCCCCTCGGCCTCCCTAGGCAACGTTCCCGTCTCCAATGTGATCGCCACCGAGGAGGGCGGCGGCCCCACCCAGATCGACCGCGTGAACCGTCAGCGCCAGATCATGATCACCGCCAACCTGGTCGAGGGACAGGCCCTCAGCAACGTCATCCCCATCCTCGACCAGACCGTCCTGGGCCTCAACATGCCTCCCCAGTATCGTTCCGGCCTGCTAGGCCGCAGCCGGGAGTTTGGACGCACTTCGCTGGCCTTCGTGGTCGCGTTCCTGCTTTCGATCATCTTCATGTACATGGTGCTGGCCACCCTGTTCGAGAGCTTCATCGACCCGATCACCATCTTGACCAGCCTCCCGCTCTCGGTGCCCTTCGCCCTGCTGACCCTGGTGCTGGTGCGCGAGAACTTCTCCATCATTTACACCTCGCTGGGCATTTTGATGCTGTTCGGCATCGTCAAGAAGAACGCCATCTTGCAGATCGACCGCATCAAGTCGCTGCGCTTCAAGCAGGGGATGCCGCGCTTTGAGGCCATCCTGAAAGGCTGCGGGGACCGGCTGCGGCCCATCCTCATGACTACCGCTTCCCTGGTCGCCGGCATGATGCCCATGGCGTTGGGCGGCGGCTCGGGAGCGGCCTCCCGCCGCACCGTGGCCATCGTGGTCATTGGCGGCCAATCCCTGTGCCTGCTGCTCACCCTGCTGGTGACCCCGGTGGTTTATTCCCTGTTTGACGATCTGGGCCATGCCCGGCTCTGGGCCAGGATCGCCGGAGTGTTCCGCGTCTTCAGCCCCCGGCGCGCCTTGAACGGCATCTCGAACCTGTTTGTTGTCCTGTTGCTGGTGGCGTTGCTGGTCGCTCCCGCCGCCGCCCAGACCCGCGTCGGGGTGGGCATGGTCGAGCGCAAGCTCACCTTGCAGGAGGCCGTCGAGCTGGCGCTCCGCAGCAACCTCGACATCGAAATCGAGAAGCTCAACAGGGCCACCGCCTTCGAGGCCGTCAAGGGCGCGCGGGGCGCCTTCGACCCCACCCTGCGGTGGCTCCCCTCGCTCGAATCCCGCAACACTCCGACCGGCTCAGTCTTGCAGGGCGCCGGCGGCAAGCTCGCCGACCACTTCCTCACCGAGAACGTCTACCTCCGCCAGAAGCTCCCCTGGAACGGGCTGAGCCTGGGCCTGGATTTCGAAAACGGCCGCCAGTCCACCAGCAACCCGTTCGTCTCGCTGAACCCCTACACCACCTCGCGCCTGCTGTTCTCCTTCACCCAGCCCATCTTGCGCAACTGCCTCGTCGATCGCGAGCGCGCCGAACTCAAGATCCGCCGCAAACAAGCCGACATCTCCGAGACCGACTTCGAGCTCAAAAACATCGACGTGATCACCCGCGTCGAGCAGGCCTACTGGGACCTGGTGGCCGCCCGGCAGGGCCTCCAAGTGGCCCAGGACAGCGTCGAATGGGCCGCCGAGCAACTGGCCCGCACCCAGCGCATGGTCCAGAGCGGCGTGCTCGCGCAAGTCGAGATCTCGGCCGCGGAAGCCGAACTCGAGCGCCGCCGCGACACCTACTTCTCGAGCCTGGGCGCCATCACCGAGGCCGAGAACGCCTTGAAGACCCTGCTGACCGCCAGCCGCGAGTCTCCCCTGTGGAACGATGAAATCATCCCCGTGGACGTCGAGACCTTGGCGCCGCCCGAGATGGGCGACCTGCGCCCCGCCGTGGCCGCGGCCCTCAAGCAGCGGCCCGAACTGCGCGCCATGGCCACCCGTCAGGAATCCAACGACATTCAGAAGCAGCTCAACGCCGACCAGGTGAAGCCCCAACTCAACCTGGTGGCGGGCTACGCCAACAGCGGGCTGGGCGGCGCGGTCTCCAGCCAGGCCAACCCCTTCAGCCTGGCCACCCAGGCCTCCACCGACCGTATCAATGCGCTTTCCGCGCTAGCCGGGCTGCCGCCTCTGCCCGCGATCAGCTTTGGCGGGCCCCTCCCAGGCTACCTGGTGGGCGGCTACGGCGCGGCGCTTTCGAGCGTCTTCGCCGGGCGCTACCAGACCTTCCAGGCCGGCCTGACGCTCGACCTCAACCTGCGCAACCGCACCGCCGCCTCGGCCCTCCAGCAGTCCGTGCTGGCCCAGCGCCGCCTCAAGCTCGAACAGGCCCGCCTCGAGCAGTCCATCGAAGCCCAGGTGCGCAACGCCCTCCAAGCCCTCGAGACCGCACGCCAGCGAATCACCGCCGCAGAGGCCAGCGCCCGCGCCGCCAAGGACAAACTGGACAGCGAGATCCGCCTGTTCCAGTCCGGCGAATCCACCAACTTCCTGGTACTCACCCGCCAAAACGAATCCACCGATTCCCGCCGCCGCGAAGTGGTCGCCCGCCTGGACTACAACAAGGCCATCGCCCGCCTCCACCAGGCCCTCGGCGCCACCCTCAAGGCGCACAACGTGACGGTGCAGTAATCATCCGCCTTCCAGCGGGTTCAGCGTCCGCAATCCCCGGAAGCGTGTGAAGTCCTGGTCGGTCGTGCAGAGAGTTGCCCCGTGCTCGATAGCGAGGGCAGCCAAGTGTGCGTCCATGACCAGCGGCCCGCGCGCCTGGGACGCCGGCAACAGCTCGCTCAAGATGGCCCAGTGCCGCTCTCCGGGGTCGAGAACCCTCACCGCCGGGTGGGCCAGCCACTCTGAAACAATGCTCACTGCCTCTGCGATGGAGAACGGGGTTCTCAAGACCCGCGGGTGGGTGCTGACGCGGAGGAAGGCGAGAACCGTCACCCAGGCCACTCCGAAGGGTTCCGGCCTGGAGAGAACTCTCTCGAGCCAGGCGCGCGCACCTGGGTGATGAACGCTGGATGCGTCGTAGGCGTACAGCAGCAGGTTGGCATCGATCAGGATCACGGGTGAGTGGGCCCTTCCACCTGCTCCAGAAGCTCGCCGATGTTGTCGTAGCTGAGGCCCGGCCGCAAGCCCAGCGGGCGGGCGCGCACCACAAACGGCTTCTCCGGCTTCATCTCACGCCGCGCGTTCAACCCGCGCCGTAGACACTCGTTCACGGTTGCTTTGAACGATTTTCCGGACCGCCGCATTTCGGCGTCCAGCTTTCGCGCCACGTCCTCGTCCAGGGTCAGGGTTGTTCTCACATCATGATGCTAGCATGCGTGCATCGTGACCGCCAAACAACCTCCACCGTTCGAAACGCTTCGGTCTGCGGGGCGCCTGAACCCGCTAGAATAGTGGGCTTGTGCCGATCCCTGAATCCGCTACCGCCTTTTTGGCCGGGCATGTCGAGCGCGTGCGGCAGCTCAAACCGGCCAAGCGCATCGTCTTCCCCGAAGGCAACGACCCGCGGGTCCTGGCGGCCGCCCAGCGGCTGGTGCGCGAGGAACTGCTCGAGCCGATTCTGATCGGCGCCAAGCCCGCCCGGGCCGCTTCCGGGATCACCTTCCTCGATCCGGAGTCTGCGCCGCAGACCAAGAAGTACGCGGCCCTGTATTTCGAGCGCCGGCGCGCCCGAGGGGTCAGCGAGCGCGCGGCGGCGCAGATCGCCCGCCGTCCGCTCTATTTCGCCGCTTTAATGGTGGCGGCCGGGGATGCCGATGGAACCGTGGGCGGAGCGGCCAATGCCACTGCCGAGACCGTCCGCGCCGCGCTGCACTCGATCGGCACGACCCCGGGCGTGCGAACCGTCTCCGGCTTCTTCGTCATAGCCCTCCACGACCGCCGCTTCGGGCATAACGGGCTGTTCCTGTTCGCCGACTGCGCGGTGGTAGTCACACCCACCGCTGCGGAGCTGACCGAGATTGCCCTTGCCACGGCTGCGAGCACACGGACACTTCTGAACGCAGAGCCGGTCCTCGCCCTGCTCTCCTTCTCCACCAAAGGCAGCGCAAAGCACCCGGACGTGGACCGGGTGACCGAGGCCCTCAAGCTCATTCGGGCGCGGGCGCCGCAACTGGAAGTCGAGGGCGAACTGCAAGCCGACGCCGCCCTGATCGAGGCCGTGGGAGCCTCGAAGGCGCCGGGCTCGAAGGTCCCCGGCCGCGTCAACACTATGATCTTTCCCAACCTGAACTCCGGCAACATCTGTTACAAGCTGGTCGAGCGCTTCGCAGACGCGGCCGCCATGGGGCCGCTGCTGCAAGGCCTGGCCAAGCCGGCCAACGATCTGTCGCGCGCTTGCACCCCCGAGGACATCTACGGTGTGGCCGTGATCACCGCCTTGCAGGCCGAGGCGGCGCTGCGGGCGGGACCTCCCACATGAAAGTCTTGGTGCTCAACAGCGGCAGTTCCTCGGTGAAATTCCAGCTCATCGAGACTAGCCTCGAATCCATGCGCGAGGACCGGCTCTTGGCCCGTGGCGCCGTGGAACGCATCGGCGAGCCGGAAGGGGAAATCTCTTATGAGACTTTGGGCCACCCGCGGATCAACGTCGCAACCCCAGTGGCCGACCACGCCGAGGCCATTCGGACCGCCCTGGCCTATCTCACCGACCCGCACCAAGGAGCCGTCCAGCGGCTCGGGGAAATTGAGGGGGTTGGCCACCGCATGGTTCACGGAGGCGAGCGCTTTCGGGAATCGGTCCTGATCGACGACGCGGTCATCCGGCAGATTGAAGAGTGCGTCGAACTCGCGCCGCTGCACAACCCGCATAACCTCAGCGGCTACTACGCCAGCCGGAGCCTCCTGCCCGAGGCCTTGCACGTGGCGGTCTTCGATACCGCTTTCCACCAGACCCTGCCGCCCAAAGCTTACACCTACGGGCTGCCGTACGACCTGTCCGCCCGCCACAAGTTGCGCCGGTACGGCTTCCACGGAACCTCGCACCGCTACGTCGCCCAGCGCTTCGCCCAGATCCACAACAGCGCCCCGGAAGCTTTTAGGCTCATCACCTGCCACCTGGGCAACGGTTGCTCGATGTGCGCCATCGATCGGGGCGCCTCCGTCGACACCAGCATGGGTTTCACCCCGCTGGAGGGCCTGCTGATGGGTACGCGAACCGGCGATGTGGACGCCGCCGCGGTGCTGCACGTCATGCTCCGGGAAAAGCTGAGCGTGGAGCAGATGGATGTGCTGCTGAACAAGAGCAGCGGCTTGCTCGGCATCTCGGGCATCTCCAACGACATGCGCACCCTGCTCGAGCATGTCGGCGCGGGCGAGGAACGCGCCCGCCTGGCCGTCGAGGTCTTCTGCTACCGCATCCGGAAGTACCTCGGCGCGTACATCGCCGTGCTCAACGGCGCTGATGCGGTCATCTTCACTGGCGGGATCGGGGAGAACGCCCCGCGCATCCGGGCCGCGGCTTGCGACTCCCTGGATGTGCTGGGCATCCGCCTCGATCCGGTCAGGAACGAATCCGCAGTAGGAGCCGAGATGGACATTTCCGCGGAGGGCGCCACCACCCGCGTTTGGGTGATTCCCACCAACGAAGAGCTCCTGATCGGGCGCGACACCGTGCGCCTGATCCTGAACCGGCAGTCAAGCTGAAGCTTGACCCACCTTCCACAGAATTTGCCGCAGCATGCCCAGCCAGATCTCGGCGTCGCGGGCGGTCAGGTCGAGCCGGCGGACCAGGCGCCGGATCTTCTCCTCCGTCGAGCCGGAAGTGCGCGGGTTCACGTAACCGCTCTTCTCCAAAACTTCCAGCAGCAGTTGGGTAACACGCTCCAGGTCGCCGGCCGCGGCCCGTTTCGCCCGCTCCGGCTTAAGGCTCTCGGCCTTCCCGTCGCGCACCAGTTCATACAGGCACACCGCCACTGCCTGTCCAAGGTTCATGGATTCATGCTCGGCCCGGGTGGGGATCCGCATCAACCAGTGGCAGTGGCTGAGGTCGTCGTTCGACAGGCCGAATTTCTCGGAGCCAAACAGCAGAGCTACCGGACTCGCAGCCAGCCGCCGGCGGATCAGCCGGACGCCGTACTCGAGCCGCCGCAGCGGTTGCTGCAACTCCCGGCGCCCGACCGCGGTAGTCCCGACCACCAGAGTGCAGTCGGCCACCGCCTCCGCCACGCTTCTGAACTCCTCGGCAGCCTCGAGCACACTGGCCGCGCCCACCGCCGAGCGCGCTTCCCGAAACGCCACTTCATAAGGATTCACCACCCGCAGGCGCAAGAACCCGAAGTTGCTCATGGCGCGGGCCGCCGCCCCGATGTTGAGCGGATTGCGCGGGGACACCAGCACCACCCGCAAGCGTTCCGAGGCCGTGGGCATCCAACAGGATCTTACCGCAGCTCGTCCATCACCTGTTCGAGCGCCTCCGGCGAGGGCCGCACACGGGATTCCCTCAGCGTTCCAAGCGGCTCGTCCACCAGGTTGAGCAGGTCGATGAAATGCGGGCGCGCGGGATCCACGTACAGGATCCCGGTGCACACTTCGCCCTTCCGGCCGCACTCCAGAATGGTGCGCAGGGCGTTCAGCTTGTCGCCGGGATCGTAGTCCTGCCCGAGCTTCTTGAGCAGCAGCCGCGAGCCGTCGTGCAGCCTGATCTCGCGCACCTGGCCCTCGCCGATCTCGACGGTGATCTCCTCGAAGGCGGGCACGAAGTCCAGCTCATGCAGCGGCTCGTCGTGCTCCTTCACGTAGGAATAGCTCTTGGTCGAGCCCTCGTGGTCGTTGAACGTCACGCAGGGCGAGATCACGTCGACCACCGCCAGCCCGCGATGCGCGATGGCAGCCTTCAGGATGGCCAGGAGCTGCCGCTTGTCGCCGGAGAACGAGCGCGCCACCAGCGTAGCGCCCAACTGGATGGCCTCGACGCAGCAATCGATGGGCGGCAGGTCGTTGACCACCCCGCTCTTCAGCGTCGAGCCCACATCCGCGGTGGCCGAGAACTGGCCCTTGGTCAGCCCGTACACCCCGTTGTTCTCGATGACATAGATCTGGGGCACGTTGCGCCGCAGCATGTGGATGAACTGCCCGATCCCGATCGACGCGGTGTCGCCGTCCCCGGAGACCGTCAGTCCGATCAGGTGACGGTTGGCCAGCAAGGCGCCGGTGGCCACCGCCGGCGCGCGCCCGTGTACGGCGTTGAATCCGTGCGCCATGTTCAGAAAGTAGGCGGGGGACTTCGAGGAACAGCCGATCCCGGAAAACTTCGCCACCTGCCAGGGCGAAACGCCCATCTCATAGAAGCACTCGATGATGCGCTCGGAGATCGAGTTGTGGCCGCAGCCCGCGCACAGCGTGGTTCGCCCGCCCTTGTAGCTGGCGACTTCCAGCCCGATGCGGTTGGTCTTCTTGGGCGGAGGCGTGGTGACCGCAGTGCTCATAGGCCCTCCTGTCGAACGATTTCATCGGTGACGGTGCGTGCATCCAGCGGCAATCCGCCGTAGTAGCGCACACTGCGCAATTTGGCGATGTCTTCCGGGTCCACCTCCAGCCGCATCAGCAGCAGCAACTGGGCGTCGCGGTTCTGGTCCACTACGTAGACCCGGTCGTGCCGGCGGATGAAGTCCGTCAGTTCCCCAGTAAAGGGATAAGCCTTCAGGCGCAGGTAACTGGTCTCGGTGCCGTACTCGCGGCGCAACTGGTCGCGGCTCTCCTCAACCGCGTAGCGCGACGTGCCCGCGCAGATCACGCCGAGGTGCGCCTCCTCCTGAAGGTCCCGGTGTGGGGGCGGGACGTGGCGGCGTATGGTCTGGAACTTGTGCGCCAGGCGGTCCACGTTGTTCATGAAATCGTCTTCGCGCTCGCTGTAGACCGCCCGTTCGTTGTGCCCGCTGCCGCGCGTAAAATAGGCCGCCGCCGGATGCTTGGTGCCGGGCAGCGTCCGGTACCCGACTCCGTCTCCGTCCACGTCCTTGTAGCGCGCGAAGCCGCCCAGCCGCTCGAGGTCCTCGGCGCTCAGCACCTTGCCGCGCCGGATCGGTTCACTCGGATAAGGGAACGGGTCCGACATCCAGTTGTTCATGCCCAAATCCAGGTCGCTCATCACGAAGACCGGCGTCTGGAACCGCTCGGCCAAATCGAAGGCCTCCATCGCCATGGTGAAGCACTCCCGGGGCGAGGAGGGGAACAACATCGGGTGCTGGGTATCGCCGTGCGAGAGCACCGCCGTCGAAAGCAGGTCGCCCTGCATGGTGCGCGTGGGCAGGCCGGTCGAAGGCCCCACCCGCTGCACATCGAAGATCACTGCCGGGACTTCCGCGTAGTAGCCCAGGCCGGTGAACTCGGCCATCAGCGAGATGCCCGGCCCGGAGGTGGCGGTCATGGCGCGCGCCCCGGCCCAGCCCGCCCCGATCGCCATGCCGATCGAGGCCAGCTCGTCTTCGGCCTGCACCACCGCGAAGGTCGCCTTGCCCGTCTGCTTGTCAATGCGGAAGCGTTTCAGGTAGCCGATCAGCGACTCGACCAGCGAGGAGGAGGGCGTGATGGGATACCAGGTGACCACCGTGACGCCGGCGAACAGGCACCCCAGCGCGCAGGCCGCGTTCCCCTCGATGATGATCTTGCCGGCGGTCTCGTTCATGCGCTCGACACGGAACGGGTCGGTCTTGGCGAAGTTCTGCGCGGCGTAATCGCGGCCCGCCTGGACCGCGCCCCAGTTGAGCTCGGCGGCCTTGGCTTTACGCGCTCCGAACTGCTTGAACAGGGCCTTGTGCACCTCCTCCATCTCGACGCCCAGCAGGTGCGCCAGCACCCCGTCGTAGATCATGTTCCGCACCAGCTTGCGCAGCCGGGCCTCCGGGCAGACCGGTGCCACCAGCTTGTCGAATGGCACCGGGTAGAAGTGGAGATCCGACCGCACGCTGTTGAGCTTGAGCGGCTCGTCATAGACCACCGCCCGGCCCGCCTCGAGTTTCAGCACGTCTTCGCGCGCCGTCTCTGGGTTCATGGCCACCAGGAGATCGACTTCTTTCTTGCGCCCGATATATCCGTGCTTGCTCGTGCGGATGGTGAACCAGGTCGGCAACCCCGCGATGTTGGAGGGAAACAGGTTCTTGCCCGAGACCGGAATCCCCATCTGGAACAGCGCGCGCATCAGGACCGTGTTGGCGGTCTGGCTTCCGGAACCGTTCACGGTAGCGACCTGAATACTGAAATCGTTGATGATCTGCTGCTCCGCCTCCCCGCGAGCCGGCGAGACTGGAGCAACCTCAATGGTTGACATGAATCCCCATCCTCTAAGAACAGGAGATGAGCGGCTTTCCCCTTACAACCATTATATTGAATGGGGGCTTTTGCTTGCACCCAGTGCGCACAGAGGACAACCACGATGCACTCTTCAGCACCAACCACACGCAGGAACTTTCTTAAGGCCGGAGCAGCCGCAACCGTCTTGGCCCGGCCTTCCCGGGTCTTCTCGGAAGGCCGCATCTCGAACATGCGCCTCCCCAACCGCCTGGTGCGCGCGGCCACCGCAGAGGGCGCTTGCCGCGACGGGGAAATGACCGAAGCAGGCCTCGACATCTACCGTGCGCTGGCCCGCGGTGGCGTGGGTCTGATCATCACCGGCCACATGGCGGTCATGCCCGCAGGCCGGGCGGAACCTACGCAGACCTGCATCTATGACGACCGCTTCACGCCCTCCATTCGGCGCATCGCGGAGGTGGTTCACAAGGGCGGCCAGGGGTGCAAGGCGGTCGCCCAGATCGGCTGTGCAGCCTCGGATTTCGGACCCTCCACCACAACCTGGCCCCAAAGGAAGACCCAACCGCGCGCACTCACCACGCGCGAAGTGGAAGAAGTCGTCGCGCACTTTGCCCAGGCGGCGCGGCGGGCCAAGGAGGCCGGCTTTGACGGCGTCGAGATTCACGCTGCCCATAGCTACTTGCTGAGCTCCTTCTTGTCCCCGTACACCAACACCCGAACCGACCAGTACGGCGGTTCCATGGAAAGACGTGTGACCATCATTCGCGAAATCGTCGCGCAGGCGCGCGCGCTGGCCGGCCGGCAGTTCCCGATCCTCATCAAGATGAACTGCGACGACGGCGTCCAAGGCGGCATCGATATCGACAGTTTTCCGGCGCTGGCCAGAGAGATCGAAAAAGCCGGCGTTCAGGCCATCGAGGTCAGTGGAAACAACCCGGTCCGCCAGATCAGCGGCCCCGAAGGACAGTCCTTCTTTCTGAAGTATCTTCAGAGAGCGGAACTGAGGGTCCCGGTGATCCTCACCGGCGGAAACCGGTCCATCGAGCGCCTCGAACAGGTCTTCAAAACGGGCAAGCCGGATTTCTTCGGCCTGGCGCGGCCCCTGGTCCGCGAGCCCGATCTGCCGAATCGCTGGCTGGGAGGCCGCGGCGGACCGGAAAGCACCTGCACGTCCTGTAATCGTTGCCTGACCGCCCTGGGCAAGGGCGAGGCCACCCGCTGCCGGGCCGAAGATCGCGCCGCCGACGGATAGCCTCCTTCGGGACTTCGATAGCCATCCGGCGCCTGGTGCCCGAAGGGAGATGAACGAGTTGTTGCGGGAAAACCATATCCCGCTGGCGCGCGATGTGAGAGCAGCGTTTTGCGCGAAGAACGCCAAGGTCCCGCCAGGAACGCAAAGAAAAGCACGCTTTTAACTTCGCGGGCTTTGCGTGATCTTGGCGTCTTAGCGCGAAACCTTCCTCAGCGGAAGTTCTCGATCAGCATCAGGTCGTAGTTGATCGGCTTGGCGACGGTGAACAGAACGGTCTTTCGGTCCGGCGAAACCGCCAGACCCCAATAAAGCTGCGTTTCAATCCTCGTGAGCACCCGGCTCCTTCCGGTGGCGAAGTCGAAGAATTGTAGCGGATAGGCGCCTTCCTTATCAGCTCGAGCAATGTGGTAAATGCCATTCTCGACGGGGAAGAACGCCCGTGCGACAACTGAATCGAGAATCTGCCGCTCCGGACCACCTGCCAGGGGTCTCGCGAACAAGGCCGCGGATGACGTGCTGCCGGGGTCTTTGGTGTAATAAAGGGTCTTCCCATCCCAGGACTCGAAGGCCACGTAGCCTCCGTTATCGGTCACCTGCACGCTCTCCCCGCCCCCCGCAGGCATGCGCCAGATTTCGTTCTTGCCGCTGCGGTTTGAATTGAAATAGATCCATTTGCCGTCCCGCGACCAGCTCGGCACATGCTTATCGGATGGATACTGGGTGATGCGGCGCGGTTGCCCGCCCGCCGCATCGATGATGTAGATGTCCCAGTGCCCGTCCTCTCCTTGCGAGTCAAAGGTGATCCAGCGGCCATCCGGGGACCAGCGCGGAGTGCCCTGGTGCCTGCCCAGTCCGTCGGTCAACTGAACCGGATGTGATCCATCCTGGCTGCAAACCCAGATTTCATTGCCACCGCCAGAACGGCTCGAAGCAAAAGCAATCCTCTTGCCATCCGGCGAGAACTGGGGATTGTCGTCACGGAGAGTAGACGAAATGAAGTTGTTTGCCGGGCCGCCTGCTTCGAACCTCCAAATATCCGCATCCAGGCCGCCGTGAACGTATACCAGCCGCTTGCCCACCCGCGCGATCGCAGGGTGTCGAACCTGTGACCCAGCCAGTTCCAGCCGCTCTGGTTTCGCAGCACCGGAGATAGGGACTCGCCACAAGTAGGGATTGACGCCCGCATCCCGCGAGGCGGCGTAAACCAGTGAGCGCTGGTCCGGCGCCCAGGCGACCCCCAGTATAGACGCCCCCTGATGCGTCAGGCGCCGGGGCTGGCCTTTGGGTGAAAGATCCGGACCAAGCTCCAGTAGGTGCACATCGCAGGAGTACAGGCCGCTGCAACAGGCATAAGCCAGAAATCGGCCGTCGGGGGAGAAGGCCGGAGAATGGTCAACAGAGAGGATATTCGAGGTCACCCTGCGCCTCTCGCCTCGCTCGGCTGGAATCAGGAATATCCCATTCGCTCCCTGGGGTTCCAGTTCGGCCACCGCCAGCCATTTTCCATCCGGAGACCAGGACATAAGGGGGATGCCAGTTGGCCGGAAGTCGGCCAGCTTGCGCTCCTGCCCGCCCAGGGGAGAGATCAGATAGATGCTGGCCTGATTCCCCTGTCGACGCACAAAAGCAATCTGGCGGCCGTCGGGCGACCACGCCGGGTAACGGTCCGGCGCCGGGTCCGTGGTCAGCCGCAGGGGCGTCCCAGGGCCCAGCAGCTTGACGTAAATGTCGAAGTTATCCTGCTTTTCACCGTTCCAGGTAAACGCCACCTGATTGCCCTCCGGGGAAAAAGACGGATACAGCTCGCTTCCGGTATAGGAGGTGAGGGGAACCACGCTCGGGGGCGGCAGGGGCGCGCTTGCTTGGCGAAGCAGAAACCAGGCGGCGACGGCCAGCAGCGGAACAGCGACTCCCGCTGCCAGCAGCCACTGCCGCTTTCGCCGCGCCCGCGCTGGCGCTTCCGCCGCCAACGTCCCAGACTCGGATTCCACCTTCGCCTCTTCCAGTTCCACTTTCAGGTCGGCCACGTGCTGGAAGCGCCGCACGGGGTCCTTGCGCAGGCAGCGGGTGATGATCTTCTCCAAATCTCGGGGAATCTCGACGCTCAACGGCGCCGGTTCCTGGTTGATGACAGCCGCTAGGGTGGAGATCTTCGTGTCCCCCTGGAAGGCGCGCCGGCCCGTCACCATCTCATAGAGAACCGAGCCGAACGAGAAGATGTCCGAGCGCGCATCCACCGCTTTGCCCTGGGCCTGCTCCGGCGACATGTAGGCCACGGTGCCGACGATCTGGCCCTCCTCGGTTCGCGGCCGGAGCGTGCGCGTGGGCTCATCTTCGCCGGGTGCGGCGGTTTCGATCAGCTTGGCTAGGCCGAAGTCCAGCACCTTCACCAGCCCGTGCTCATCCACCATGATGTTGGAGGGCTTCAGGTCGCGATGGACGATCCCAGCCGCGTGCGCCCGGCTCAGGGCCTCGGCAATCTGCACGGCGTACTTCAGGGCCTCACTCACCCGCATCCCCTTGCGAGGGGTCAGGCGTTCCAGGGTCTTGCCGGCCACGTGCTCCATGGCGATGAAATCGACGCCCCCCCTGGCTGGAAATGTCATAGACGTGGATGATGTTGGGGTGATTGAGAGCCGAGGCGGCCTTGGCCTCCTGCACGAAGCGCCGCTTGCGCTCGGGATCGGCGACCTTCTCGGGCGGCAACACCTTGATGGCCACGAAGCGGTCCAGGTGCGTGTCGCGCGCCTTGTACACCACCCCCATTCCACCCTCGCCGAGCTTTTCGAGGATCTGGTAGTGCCCGATGGTTTGCCCGATCATGGCCTCGGCCTCCGCCGGAGATTCCGGGCTGAAATATCCGTCTGGAGGACAAGTCTACCCCACTTCCTGTACCGGGGCAATGCGGCGGCAGAGGCAGCGACGCGGGGTTGCCGCGGAAGCCCCCGTGTCGCCAGTACGCCATCAGAGACCGAGGGCTTCGAGGTCGGCCTGGTCCTGGATCCGCCCGGTGACGCGCTTATTCTTGATGAAGGCCTCGCGGCCGATGAAGGCCACCGGGATGCCATCCAGTTCGGAAAGTACGCGGCCAGCCCAGACTTCGTCGAAGTCCACGCCGGTCAGAGAGGTGAACAGATCGATGCGGTTGGGGGGACGGCCGAGTTGAATCACCTGCTCGGAGACGAGGAAGTCCTGGGCGGAGAGAGCGGCCGACGCAAAGCCGAACTGGGAAACGACCTGTTGCAAGCGGGCGGCATTTTCCGGAGAGGGACGCACCAGCAGATCCAGGTCGCCGGTGTAGCGGGGATGGCCATGGAAGGCCAGAGCATGGGCGCCGACGATGACGTAGTCAACGCTCCAAGAGTTTAACAACTCGATAAACTCTCTCAAATCCTTGTGAAGAGGCATCGTTTTCCTTCCGGGCGGAGTCGATGAGGTCCAGGAGGAGATTGAGTCTCTGGGTGGGAGACAACTGGCGGTAGTAAAGCCGAGTGGCCTGGCGGGCTTCGTCCTGGCTGGAGAACTTGGCTAGGCTGCGGTCCATTGTCCTCATTCTAGCCTGCGGTGGCGCGCCCGCAGGAACCAGCAGCGGCTCGAAGCAATGGCTACCTTGGTCCTCGCCGCTTCCGGAATGGATTGACTACGCTTCCGAAAGCACCGTGCTGCACCCCAGACACCTGGCGGCTTCGATGATGGCCGCGTCCCAGTATGAGATCCTGAATCGCGCCTTTGCAGTCAGAGCGGCGTTCATCAACGCCACCGTGACCTCCTGGACCGGAAACCGGAGGAAGGACTCGATCAGTGAGGCCGCCTGGTCATGAGTCAGTCTGTCAGGCTTTCCAACACGCGTCGCCTGCACATAGAATTCTTCGAGCACGTGTACGGAGAGCGCGAGATCGTCGGCCTCCAAAAGGGAGAGGGCGATCCCGGACCTCGATTGCTCTTCGGCAGCCGTGCTGACCGCGTAGAGCAGGATGTCCGTGTCAACGAAGCGCATTGCGGTCGTGGATTGCTTCGCGATTCAACCGGTCCGAAGCTCGGAAGCGCCTGACGGAGGCCAGGACTTCCTTTTGCAGGCGCTTCCGGCGCTCGAAATCCGACTCCTCCTCTTCAGGCTTGGAGAGAGACTCGCGCGTCAACGCGTTAGCCGAGGTATCGCGTTTCGCGGTTTTGATCCTGGCGCGCCGGTAGATGTTCCGCATGGCTTCAGGCCTTCTACTCGCTGGCCGGGCGGGGTTCCGAGTTCAGGTTAAAGGTCTCGCCCAGGTAGACGCGTTTCACTTCCGGGTCGCGTCCCAGGGCGTCGGGACTGCCGGCGCGGAAGATCTTGCCGTTGTTGATGATGTAGGCGCGGTCGGTGACCGCCAGGGTTTCGCGCACGTTGTGGTCGGTGACCAGGATACCGATGCTGGAGTGTTTCAGCTCGAAGATGATGCGCTGGAGCTCGAGCACCTGAATCGGGTCGATGCCCGAGAAGGGTTCGTCCAGCAGCAGGAAGCTGGGCTGAATGACCAGGGAGCGGGCGATCTCGACGCGCCGCCGCTCTCCCCCAGAGAGCATGTAGCCCTTGCTTCGCCGCACCTTCTCGAGACCCAGTTGCTCGACGAGCTGGCTCATGCGCGCGCGGCGGTCGCCCGCCGAAAGAGGCAGGGTCTCCAGAATGGCCATCAGGTTCTCTTCCACCGAGAGCTTGCGGAAGATGGAAGGCTCCTGGGGCAGGTAACTGATGCCGCGGCGGGCGCGCTGGTACATGGGCAGCGCGGTGATGTCCTGCTCATCGAGGGTGACCCGTCCGGAGTCCGGGCTGATCAACCCCACGATCATGTAAAACGAGGTGGTTTTCCCGGCCCCGTTGGGACCCAGCAACCCGACCACTTCACCCCGTTCGATGTAGATCGACAGGTCATCCACCACCCGGCGGTGGCGGTAGGTCTTCGAGATCTCGTAGGTCTGGAGCCTTCTCATGGTTTGCGCCGAATGCGGCTGACAGCAGGCTGCTGTTGGGTGCCGTTCCCAAGCAGCTTATCGTCATCCGCGAAATAGGTCAATTGAGCCCCGCGCATCGAGCCGCGCAAGCTGTCCACCAGCATGGGGGTGCCCCCAGACAGGTGAATCTTCGAGTCTGCCACAGAATACTCGGCGTGTTCAGCCGTGGCAGTGCGAGTGCGGTCTGCGGTTTTCTGAACGATCTCGACCTTGCCATCGGCCAGGGCGCGGTCCAGGGAGGACTCGGCCTTGGCTTCATTGAGGTAGGCGCGGATTTCCTTGGCCTTGACCTGAATGCCGGGCTTGTTCAGGCGGACGCCCCCGGTATAGTGGGCCAGGCGCTCCTGCTCGGTGTAGACCAGCTCAGCAGCCTCGACGGTCACAAACGTAGGGGGCCCTTTCTGCTTGGCGGCGGCTGCGGTGCTCTGCTTGGGCGCATCCACAAACTGCGTTCGGACGTTGCCCCGGGCCGCCAGCCGCCGGGCCGCGCGGTCGATGTCAATCACGTCGGCCCGAATGCGATTGGCCCCCTGCCAGGCCACGGCATCCCCTTCATAGCGGATCTTCTGATTGCGCTCGGCGCTGAACATGCGGCTGGCTTGCGCTTCCAGGGGCTGCTCTTGGGAGAGCATGGCGGAAGAGGATCCCTTGCGGTCCGGCAGGCGGCTCGCCAGGACGTTGCCCTGCGCCGTCACGAAGCCGTTCTTCTGGTCCAACAGGATGTGGTCCGCGGCGGTCGTGCCGGTGGCGTCCCAGACCCGCGCGGCCTGCTCGAGCGTGATCAGGCCGCGCGCCTCCTCGAGCACGGCGCGGTTGGCGCGGGCCTTGCGCGGGCCTTCCTCGTAACCAAAGTTGTCCCACTGCGCGAGGAGCGCAAGCTGGCCGGTCTTGGGATCGAATTCGGCGGAAAGGTTGTCACTCCAGGTATCGCGCGGCGGCCCCGCGTCTTTGCCCTTCTGTGGCGGCAGCGGGTCGGTGCGCGTGCGTGCCTTCACCGCTCGAAAGGAACGGATCTGATTGTTCGGCCCGTAGCTGATCCACAGGCGCTCACCATCCAGGATGCGATGGCGCTGGCCGGGCCGGTTGGGCAGGAACTCCAAGCGCCCGGGCGAGTGCGTCTGGACGGCGTCGATCTCCCGGCCTCCCGGACGCATCGTCAACTGCACCACCTCGCTGCGCAGCACGCGGCTCTCGGAGGGCAGAACGCCGGGGCGGGGAACCGGAGCCGAGGCCATGGAACTGCTGCCCATGGCCAGCGCCTTCGTCAAAGCGCTCTCTCCGGACTCCACGTCGAACTCCAGTTCCACCCGGTCGGCCAGCAGGGTGGTCCGGGCCGATTCCGTCGAGCAGACCAGCCCGGCGTGGGTCTCCGCGTTGACCTTCTGGAGTTCCCCTTCCGGCGAGAAGCTCATGAAGAGCTGGTCGGCGGCGTACTCGAGTTGCCTGCCAGGATAGCGGTCGGCGCCCCGGGCCTGCCGGGCCTCGACGCGCTGGATGCTCCCCTCCTGGAGGATGACGCTGGCGAGCTGAGCTTCCAGCGCCGCGTTCTCGCGCGTCAATCGAGACCAGGGAAACAGCAGGATGACCGCCTCACGCTCCTTGTAGACCAACTCCCCAGCTTCCAGTTTCATGGGCCGGCTCTTGGGGCCTCTGCCGCGCCAGCGCAGTTCGATCTGGCTGCCCAGGTGCAGCTCCCGCGTGCTCGGGTCATAAGAAGCCCCTACCGCCTTTCCCTCGCCCTGATCGAAGGTGAAGGTGGCCGCGCGGGGTGTCGAGGCCTTCCCGGTCTTGCTCTCGAAGGTGGTGCCGGAGGTGCGGATCATCACCAGCCGCCCGCGCGGGTCGCCTTGCGCAGGCAGCCCCATGGTGATCTCGACCTCCCCGTCGGAGTACAGGGTGCCCTGCGTCATGTCGAAATCGCACTTGGCGCTCTTGACGTGGTCGAATCGCTGGCCTTCCTGGTGGTACAAGCGCAATTCCACCCGCTCCAGCTCGAGGCGGTCTTTCACCTGCCGGAAGCTCTTGGCCCGCACCTCGACCACCGGGCGCTTCCCGACGAGGTGCGACCAGACCCAGTCGCTGGCAGCCGCGTCCACGTTCACAGGCAGCGGCGGGGGGGCTGGAGGCGCCTGGCTTGCGAGAGTTCTCTTCTGGTAGTAGTAGGTTGCCCCAACAGCTCCGAGAATCACCAGGATGGCCAGGAGCAGGAGAACCCGCGTGCTCCGCATGCACTCTTACTATAACAAGCGGCTGGCGACTAGCGGCTAGCGACTATACACAGCGCCATTGATGCCTGCGCATGGCCCAGACCGCTTGCTTACGCGCGCGGCTCGGAATGCGGTCCCGAGCCGCGACCGTGAGGGAGCGGATGCGCAATCACTTGTGACGCTGCGTACAGCCGCTAACAGCTCGCTGCCAGCCGCTATAATTGAAGGACCGGAATGTTGAGCGCAAAACTCAAGCAGCTCGGGGTGGTGGGCGCGGGCGGGGCTGGGTTCCCCACCTATGTCAAAGCGGACTCCCAGGTCGAGTTCATGATCGCCAACGGCGCCGAGTGCGAGCCGCTGATCCATAAAGATGTCGAGCTCATGAAGCGCTTCCCTGCCGAAATCCTCTCGGGGATGCACCTGATGATGAAGGCCACCAAGGCCCGCCAGGGAAAGTTCGGCCTCAAAGAGAAGAATGCGGCTGCGCTGGAGGCCATCAAGGCCCAGGTGAAATCGCGGCCCATCGGGCTGGTCCTGCTGGGCGATTTCTATCCCTCCGGAGATGAATACGAGCTGGTGTACAGCGCCACGGGCCGGCTGATTCCCGCGGGCGGCATTCCGCTCCAGGTGGGCTCGGTGGTCAACAACGTCGAGACTCTTTACAACGTGAACCTGGCCAACAACGGCGCTCCGGTGACCGAGAAGTTCATCACCGTCGCCGGGGCGGTCCGGGAGCCGAAATCCTTCTGGATTCCGGTGGGGACGTCGTTTCGCGATGCGATCGGGCTGGCCGGCGGCGCCAGCGTCGCGGACTTCGGCATGTTCGTCAGCGGCATCATGATGGGTGCGCTGTCGTTCGATCTCGACGACGTGATCACGAAGACCACCGCCGGGTTGATTCTGCTTCCCAAGGAGCACTACCTGGTCACCCGGAAGAGCCAGCTCCCCGAGAACATGAACCGCATCGGGAAGTCGGCCTGCGACCAGTGCAGCTACTGCACGGAGTTCTGTCCGCGCTACTTGCTGGGTTACGAAGTGGTGCCGCACAAGGTGATGCGCAGCCTGATGTTCTCGTTGACCGGCGCGGACAACTGGAACCAGTGGGCCCAGCTTTGTTGCGCCTGCGGCTTGTGTACGCTCTACGCCTGCCCGGAAGACCTGTTTCCTAAAGAAGCCTGCGACCAGGCCAAAGCCGGCTTGCGGGCGGCGGGCATCCAGTTCGTCCAGAAGGCCGAACTGCGCGTGCATCCCATGAAAGAGTCCCGGCGCGTGCCGCTGGCGATGCTGCGGAAGCGCCTGAAGGTTGAGGAGTACGAGCGCGAAGCCCCGTTCGACAGCGTGAGCTTTACTCCCGCCAGAGTGCGGATCAAGTTGTCCCAGCATGCCGGGAAGCCGGCCCAGCCGGTGGTGGCGCGTGGCGATAAACTTCAAAAAGGGGCCCTGGTCGGGCGCGTCGAGGCAACCGAACTGGGCGCCAACGTGCATTCGAGCATCGACGGGACCGTGGAATCTGTGACCGAGAGCTTCGTGGAAGTGGTGAGGTAGCGCGGGTGGCACGCAATTCTATTGGCTTGATCGAGTTGGGCAGCATTGCCGCCGGGTTCGAGGTCTGCGATGCCATGCTGAAAACCGCCGACGTCGAGCTGCTTCTGTCGCGTTCGATCTGCTCGGGCAAGTACCTGGTCATGGTACGGGGCGACGTCGCCGCGGTCGCCTCCAGCGTGACCGCGGGGAGCCGGGTGGGCGGTTTCTCGGTGATTGATACGTTCGTCATCCCCAACGTCGATGAATCGGTCTTTCCCGCTATCAGCGGGACCACGAAAGTGGAAGCTCTGGAAGCGCTGGGGATTCTGGAATCGTTCTCGGTGGCTTCCCTGATCGAGGGCGCCGACGCGGCGGTCAAGACCGCCAACGTCCGGCTGATTGAAATCCGCCTGGCCATGGCGCTGGGCGGTAAGGCGTTCGTGACCCTGACGGGCAACGTCGCGGCGGTCCAGAGCGCGGTGGACGCCGGCGCCCAGGCCATCGCCCGGAAAGGGCTGCTGGTGAACAAAGTGGTGATCCCGTCGCCCCGGCCGGAGTTACTAAGTGAAATGATTTGAAGAGGATTGTGGAATGTAGATTGTGGATTGTGGACGGTCTACGAGCCACGATCCATTGGAGGATCGAAATGCTCAGATATCGCAGGAAACTATGCCTTCTGCTCGCGTTCGGATTTGTCGCAGTTACAGCGGCGGTCTGTGCGCAGGATGATTTCCGGGAGATTCAGTCCCGGGTCACGGAATTCACGCTCAAGAACGGGATGAAGTTCATCGTGCTGGAGCGCCACCAGGCGCCGGTGGCCGCGTTCCTCACTTACGCCGACGTGGGCGCGGCGCAGGAAGTGAAGGGCATCACCGGCCTGGCGCACATCTTCGAGCACATAGCCTTCAAGGGGACCCGCACCCTTTGCACCAAGAACTACGTCCAGGAGCGTCCCCTGCTGGACAAGATCGATAAAGCCTTCTATGCGCTGCGCGACGAGCGCCGCAAGGGCGACAAGGCGGACCCGCAGAAACTCAAGCAACTCGAAAAAGAGTTCAAAGACTTGCAGGAAGAGGCCGGCAAGTTCGTCGTCAAGGAGGAATTCGGCGACGCCATCGAGCGGGCCGGCGGCCGGGGGCTCAACGCCAGCACGGCCGAGGACCGCACCAACTACTTTTTCAGCCTGCCCTCCAACGAGGCGGAGCTGTGGTTCTACCTGGAATCGGAGCGCTTCCGCGATCCGGTCCTGCGCGAGTTCTACAAGGAGCGCGATGTGGTCATGGAGGAGCGGCGGATGATGGAAAGCCAACCCACGGGAAGGCTGATCGAGGAGTTCCAGGCGATTGCTTACAAGGCCCATCCCTATCACGAAGGCGTGATCGGTCACATGAGCGACCTCCAGAACATCACCCGAGCGGACGCCGAAGCGTTCTTCAAGAAGTACTACATCCCCAGCAACCTGATCTGCGTCATCGCCGGGGATGTGAATCCGAAGCGGGTGCGGGAGCTGGCCGAGATCTACTTCGGCAGGCTGCCCAGCGGGCCCAAATCCGAACCGGTGCGCACGGTCGAGCCGCCCCAGCAAGGCGAGCGCCGGGTATCGCTCAGGCTTCAGTCGCAACGCGTGGTGGTGGTGGGCTACCACAAGCCCGACATCAACCATCCGGATGACGCCGTGTACGACTCCATCAGCAGCCTGCTCAGCGAGGGCCGCTCCTCACGCCTCTACCGGGTCCTGGTGCGGGACAAAAAAGTGGCCACCCAAGCCGCCGGAATTACGGGATTTCCCGGCCAGAAGTATCCGGGGCTGTTCGTATTCTTCGCCTTCACGGCGCCCGGGCATACCAACGACGAGATCGAGAAGGCCTTCGACGCCGAGACCGACCGCCTGAAGACCGAACTGGTCAGCAAAGAGGAGCTGGACGGCGTCAAGCGCCGCGCCCGCGCCAACCTGCTCCGCCGGCTCGGCGACAATTTCATGCTGGTACTTCAGCTCTCGGAGATCCAGGCCTTGACCGGCGACTGGCGCAACCTGTTCAGGCAGATCGATAAGATCAACGCCGTCACCCCTCAAGACATCCAGCGGGTCGCTAAGGTCACGTTCATCCGTGACAACAAGACGGTCGGGACCATCGACCCGGTCGAGACCGCTTCCGCCAAGTGACCCTCCAGGAGGAACTACGATGCGTATAACCAAATGGCTTCCCGCGATGCTGATTTCTGTGGCGCTGGCGTTCCCCACTGCGGCCCAGCAGGCTCCCAAGCCCGCCTCCGCCAAGCCGGCCGCCGTCAAGCCGGCAATGGCCGGACAGCCCGCCACCAGCTACAAGACTCTGAAGTACCCGGCGTTGAACAAGATGAATCTCCCCGAGCCGGCGCGCTTCCAGTTGCCGAACGGCATGATCGTGTATTTGGTCGAGGACCACGAACTGCCGACCATCACGGTCTCTGCGATGATTCGCGTGGGTTGGCGCTGGGAGCCCGTCGAGAAAGCCGGATTGGCTTTCCTCACTGGCAGCGTCATGCGCACCGGAGGCGCCGCCTCGCGCCCCGGCGATCAACTGGATGAGGAGTTGGACCGGCTGGGGGCTTCTGTCGAAACCGGGATTGGCGAGGACTCGGGCCGGGCCATGGTGTCCGTCCTGAAAGAAGACATCGACACGGGGCTGTCCATCCTGGCGGACCTGCTGCAAAACCCCGCCTTTCCGCAGGACAAAATCGACCTGGCCAAGATCGCGCAGCGCGACAACATCGCGCGGCGCAACGACAACCCCAACTCGATTGCCTTCCGGGAATTCGGCCGGATCATCATGGGCAGAAACAGCGCCTACGGGCACATTGTTGAGTACGACACCCTCAACTCGATCACCCGCGCGGACCTGATCGCGTTTCACAAGCAGTTTTTCCAGCCGGAAAACGTGATCCTGGGCGCTTGGGGGGATTTCAACGCTGCCGAGATGCGCGCCAAAATCGAGAAGGCGCTCGGCGCCTGGCCGCGCGGCGGGCGTCCCCAGCCTCCCGTGCCCGAGGTGGACCCGGGAGCGCGCAACCGGGCCGGCATTTACTTCATCAACAAGGAGGACATGCCCCAGTCCTGGGTGGTCATGGGGTACCTGGGCGGAAAGCGCAACGACCCCGACTACTACGCCCTCTCGGTGATGAACACCGTTCTGGGTGGAGGCCTGGCCTCGCGCCTGTTCGCCAACGTGCGCTCCGAGCAGGGGCTGGCCTACGCGGTCGGCTCGCAGTGGAACGCTGGTTGGGACCGGCCCGGGACCTTCACCGCCATGGGCAGCACCAAAACCGAGACCACCGTGAAGATCCTCAACGCGATCAAGTACGAGATCGAGAATATGGCCGCCAAAGGGGCCACCGACGACGAGCTGACCCGCGCCAAGGACTCGGTTCTGAAAGGCTTTGCCTTTGACTTCGATTCCACCGGCAAGATCGTGCAGCGCATGGTGAGCTACGACTACTACGGCTACCCCCGCGACTACTTGCAGCAATACCGCGCGCAGATCGAGAAGGTCTCGCACTCGGATGTGGTGCGGGTCGCCAAGCAGTACCTGAAGACCGACCAGCTCGCCATCCTGGTGGTCGGGAAACAGAAGGGCATCGATCAGCCGCTGTCCTCGCTGGGCCCCGTCAAGACCATCGACATCACCATCCCGAAGCCAACCCAGGAGGCCCTGGCCGCAGCCACGCCCGAGTCCATCGCCAAGGGCAAGGCACTGTTGCGAGCCGTCCGGCAGGCCATGGGCGGCGCGGCGCTCGACCAGGTGAAGGACTACACCACGATTGCCAGTCTCACTATTTCAATGCCGCAGGGCGAACTCGCCTTGAAGATGGAATCTACCATGAGTTTCGCGGGCCGGATGCTCACCAAGATGAGTACCCCGATGGGCGAAATGGTCCAGGGCTTCGACGGGCAAGCCATGTGGGTGCGCACTCCGCAGGGCGCCCAGGACATGCCCGCTTCCCAGCGGGCAGAGCTCGAGGGCGGCTTTTTCCGCGACACGCTCAGTCTGCTGCGAAACGCCGAGAATCCCGCTTACATCGTGCAGGCCCTTGGCCCCTCGGAGGTGGACGGCAAGCCGGCCGAAGGGGTGGCCGTCTCGGACCCGGCGCGCAAGCTCCAGCTCAGGCTGTGGGTTGATCCCAAGACCAACCTGCTGGTCAAGAAGACCTATGTGGCCGCCCTGCTGGGCCCTCCCGGGGAGATCGAAGAGATCTACTCCGATTACCGCGAGGCCGGCGGCCTGAAACTGCCCTTCAAGATCCTGCTCAACCGCAGCGGCAAGAAGTTCGGCGAGCAGACCATCACCGAGATCAAGATCAACCCGGGGGTCGCGGAGAGCGCGTACAAAAAACCGCAATAAGAACTCACCGCAGAGACGCAGAGACGCTGAGAAGAAATCAACACAGTATTCTCTGCGCCTCCGCGTCTCTGCGGTAAGATCAGCGGTTCGGCACACGGATCAGCGTCCAGGTGATGGCCGCGAAGGCCGCCAGCGACAGCCAGCCGCCCCAGGCCGGATAGAAGCTGAATTGGTCGGTTCCGGCGATCACGTGGGTGAGCGACGGGAGGCCGGAGACAAAAACCGCCGCCAGCAGGATCCCCACGATGGCTTCCCCGGCAATCAAGCCCGAGGCCACCAGCGTGCCTCGCTCCTCGGCCAGCGCCCGGGCTTCCGCGGAACGCCGCGCGGTCACCAGGTCGCTGATCCAGCGCAGCACCCCGCCCAGGAAGATCGCGGACACGGTCTTGAAGGGCAGGTACATGCCCACCGCGATGAGCATCGGCGAGCGGGCGCCGCACATGATCAGGGCCACTCCGAAAGCCGCTCCCGCCGCCACCAGCCCCCAGGCCATTTGCCCGCCCACGATGCCCTTGGCCAATTGCGCCATCAGCCCGGCCTGCGGCGCCGGCAGCTCCTGGCCCCCGATGCCGCCAGTGGCCAGGTTGGCCTGGTGCAGAACGATAATCGGCCCCATCAGGAAAAAGGCCAGCAGCGCCACCGCCAGGATCTCGACCA
>Ga0315280_10002526_pt1 | contig 29598 bp, 19 predicted proteins | sample YL17G06_40_MG_FD_203697 | JGI IMG/M metagenome (GOLD analysis project Ga0315280, IMG submission 203697) | Sediment microbial communities from Yellowstone Lake, YNP, Wyoming, USA - YL17G06_40 | ecosystem: Environmental > Aquatic > Freshwater > Lake > Sediment | place: USA: Wyoming | collected... | reverse complement strand
CCTTCACCACCGAATAGGCGCATCGCGGCTCGCTGGAGCATTTGCTCGGCAAGAATCCCGATCCCAAATTGGTCGAGCTCCTTTCCAACGAAAAGCAGGTCACACCAAAGACGTCGCGGGCGTTTCTTTTTCACACCGATGCGAACGACGGTGTCCCGCCGGAGAACAGTGTCCTGTCTTACCTGGCGTTGAGAAAAGCTGTGGCGTGCCCGCGGAAATGAATATCTTCCAGTGCGGGCGGCACGGCGTCGGGCTCGCGCCTACCGGCCAGGTCCTCTCGCTGTGGTCGGACTGCTTGGCGAACTGGGTCAAGGCCCGAAGCTGGCGCCGACACGCCGACAAGTCGCAAAGGCCGAGGGCTCGGGTCGCCTCGAAGCCCGACGCTCCGACCGGACATTCCATCTACAATTCGGCCTCCCTAATCCACCCCGTGGGGCCATCAAATTGTCCCAATTCGCCACAGTAGCGGCTGGGGCGGGGCGCGCAGATAGCAGGCATTTTGTCCGATAGAGGGTGAGGGCTGCTTCTCTCCCGCAAGAGGACAGGCAGTCCAACAATCCTGCAGATCGCCTACAAGATACACTGTGCGCCATTTCCTTCACGCGCTTCCGCAATTCTCGAATTGATTCCCCGCAAAACCCAAATGGCCCGTTGCGTGCTCGCTTGCCTATGGATAAGCGTCTTCTGGGGGAAGAATATGCCTGAGCAGAATCATTGGTTTGGAAGCTTCCTAGCGGACCTCTCCCCGCGGGTGCAAGAGAAACTGCTTTCGATGGGCGAATCCTTTGAGTATTCGGAAGGCGAGACGATTTTCCACGAGGGCGATCCCAGCCTCTACTTGTACATCGTCAAGACCGGCCAGGTGGCGATTGAAGTTCACGTCCCCTCCAAGGGACGGCGATCAATCATGACCGCCGGTCCTGGCGACCTCTACAGTTGGTCGGCGCTAGTGGAGCCGCGCCTCGAGACCGCCTCGGCGCGGGCCACACAGCCAACCGAGGCGCTGGGGGTCAAGGGCGGGGCGCTGATGGACCTATGCCGCGAGGACGCCGAGTTCGGCTTCGAACTCTATCGTGCCTTGGCGGAGGTCATCGGCTCGCGCCTGATCGCTACCCGCCTGCAGTTCCTCGACGTGTTCGCGTAGGGTGAGGAGGGAGAGCCTTATGTCGCCCAGTCTACCGCGGGTTTCGGCCAGCGTGGCGATTCCCAAGGCATCGCTCCAGCAGGTTTTTGACAACCTGCGCGCGGCGGCGTATTTGCTGATCGGCCCGACCGTTCGCGACGGCGCCGTCGTGCTGGAGGAAATCGAGCGGCTCGACGATTTGCCCCTCGGCTGGATTGACGAGCAGCAGCCCGGCTACTATCGCCTGAGGAAAACTCGCGACAACCATTACTTCGATTACAGCGTGGGGCCGCATTCCTGGAAGCAATTCCTCCATCCAGCCCGCCTGCGTCTATTCTCCATCGAGAAGAACGACGGCAGTTGGACCATCCGTCCGCCCCAGGAGATGCCCCCGCGCTACGCTTTCATTGGTGTGCGTGCCTGTGACCTGGCGGCGATCGCGATCCAGGACCACGTGCTGATCGGCAGCGAGTTCCAAGACTCGCACTACGCCGCCCGGCGCGAGCAGGTCTTTGTCCTGGCGGTGAATTGCAGCCGGGCCACCTCCAGTTGCTTCTGCGCCTCCATGAAGACCGGCCCCAAGGCCACAGGGGGCTTCGACCTGGCGCTGACCGAGCTGCCGGATATCTTCCTGGCGGAGATTGGTTCCGAGGCGGGCTCGGAGATGCTGGCTAACGTCCCGTGGGAGGCTGCCACCGCTTTCGATCAGGGCCGCGCCAGCCGGGTTATCCAGCACGCCGAGCGGCAGAACGAGCGCCAGATGCAGACAGATGACCTGCCGGAGCTGCTGTACGAAAACCTCGAGCACTCGCAGTGGGATGAGGTCGCCACGCGGTGCCTCTCCTGCGCGAACTGCACGCTGGTTTGCCCTACCTGCTTCTGCAGCACGGTTGAGGACGTGAGCAATCTGCGGGGCACGTCGGCGGAGCGGATTCGAGTCGCGGATTCGTGTTTCAACCGCGATTTCTCCCACGTCCACGGCGGGAACATTCGCCCCAGCATCCGTTCACGCTATCGCCAGTGGCTGACGCACAAGCTGGCCTCTTGGATCGACCAGTTCGGGACGTCCGGCTGCGTGGGGTGCGGCCGCTGCATCACGTGGTGTCCGGTGGGGATTGAGATCACGGAGGAAGTCAACGCCATTCGCGCAAAGGCCGCCAAATGAGCACTGCGTTTCCAGCTACGGAAGTCCGCCATCCCATCGATCCGATGCTGCCGAGCTTGGCGATGATCCAGGCCGTGAAGCCCGAAGCCTACGGCATCTCGACGTTTTCCATGGCCTTCGTGGATTCGGAGGACCGCGCGAACTACCACTTCCAGCCCGGGCAGTTCAACATGCTGTATCTGCCCGGGGTCGGAGAAGTCGCCATCTCGGTGAGTTCCGACCCCGGCGAGCCCGAGGTGCTGGGCCACACCATCCGTTATGCGGGGAGCGTGACGCGGGCCATCGGGCGGCTCAAGCCCGGGGACGTGATTGGCGTGCGCGGGCCGTATGGCAGCCATTGGCCGCTCAACAAGACCCTGGGCAACAATCTGGTTATCGTGGCGGGCGGCATCGGCTTGGCGCCGCTGCGGCCGGTGATCCTTTCCATCCTCCGCCAGCGCGATGCGTATGGGCGCGTCCTGCTCCTTTACGGCGCGCGCACTCCCGCCGACCTGCTTTACACGGACGAATTCGAAAGCTGGCAACAGCGTGGCATCGAGGTGCATGTCACCGTCGATCTAGCCGATGAGAACTGGCGCGGGCAGGTCGGGGTCGTCCCCCAGCTCTTCTATCGCGTGCGCGTAGACCACAAGAAAACGGTGGTGATGACCTGCGGGCCGGAAATCATGATGCGCTTCGTGATCTATGAGGCGCTGGCCCGCCGCATCCCCAAGGAGTCGATCTTCATTTCGATGGAGCGCAACATGAAGTGCGCCGTGGGTTTCTGCGGGCACTGCCAGTTCGGCCCGACGTTCATCTGCAAGGAAGGGCCGGTGCTCAATTTCGCGGCCATCGAACCTTTCTTCGGCAAGGAGGATTTCTAATATGGCCTCCGAGGCGCGTCCCAAGCTGGCGGTTTACAAGTTCGCGTCCTGCGACGGCTGCCAGCTCGCTTTGTTGAATCTCGAAGACGAACTGCTCAGTCTGGTGGGCGAGGTGGAAATCGCCTACTTCCTCGAGGCGAGCTCGGCGACGTTGCCCGGGCCTTACGACGTGGCGCTCGTGGAAGGTTCGGTGACGACTGCCGAAGACGCGGAGCGCATCCGCACCATCCGCAAGGACGTGAAGTACCTGATCACCATCGGAGCCTGTGCTACCACGGGCGGGATCCAGGCGCTGCGCAACTGGAAGGACGTGGACGAATTCATCCGCCTAGTGTACGCCCGGCCGGATTACATCCATACGCTGAAGGATTCGACACCTATCTCCCAACACGTGGCCGTGGACTTCGAGCTGAACGGCTGCCCGATTAACAAAGCGCAGGCCTTGGAGGTCCTGACGGCCCTGCTGCAAGGCCGCGCGCCGCACCTGCCCCCGCACGCCGTCTGCATGGAGTGCAAGCGGCGCGGAACGGTTTGCGTGACGGTGGCGCAGGGGATTGCCTGCCTGGGGCCGTTGACTCACGCCGGCTGCGGGGCGATCTGTCCCGCCTTCAATCGTGGCTGCTACGGCTGCTTCGGCCCGATGGAAACCCCCAACCCCGATTCGCTGACGGCTCACTTGCTCGACATCGGCGTTCCTCGCGGCCACATCATCCAATTGCTGCGGGGCTTTACGGGTTACGCGGACGCCTTCCGCACCGCCAGCGAGAAATTGGAGAGGAGAGTTCCATGAGCCAGACGGACAGCGGTCCGGTCGGCCTCTCCCCGCGTACGGTGAAGGTGGATTACCTCACCCGCGTGGAGGGCGAAGGGGGCTTGTACGTGCGCGCCGAAGGCGGCCAGTTGCGCGAGGTCAAGCTGAATATCTTCGAGCCTCCACGCTTCTTCGAAGCTTTCCTGCGCGGCCGGCATTTCCAGGAAGTGCCCGACATCACGGCGCGCATCTGCGGCATCTGCCCCGTGGCCTACCAGATGAGTTCCGTGCACGCGCTCGAAGCGGCGCTGGACGTGAAGCCAGGGCCCGAAATCCGCCTACTCCGCCGCCTGCTCTACTGCGGAGAATGGATCGAGAGCCACGCGCTGCACATCTATCTTCTCCAGGCTCCGGACTTCCTCGGCTACGACAGCGCCATCGCCATGGCGGCCGACCATCCGCGCGAGGTCGAGCGCGGCCTGCGCCTGAAGAAAATCGGCAACGACCTGCTGGAATTGCTGGGTGGCCGCGCGACGCATCCGGTCTCCGTCTGCGTGGGAGGTTTCTACAAAGTGCCACGCCGGAAAGACCTGCTGAAACTCCGGGGTGACCTCGAATGGGGGCTGACCGCGGCGCTCGAGACGGTGCGCTTCGTCGCCGGCCTGAAGTTTCCGGATTTCGCTCCGGACTACGAGTTCGTCTCGGTCTTCCACCCCGACGAGTATCCGATGAACGAGCGGCGGATCATTTCTTCCGCCGGGGTTGACGTCGAACCCGCAGAATTCGAACGCGTCTTTGTGGAAGAGCACGTCGAGCATTCCACGGCGCTCCATTCCCGGAAGGCGGCGAGCGGCACGAGCTACTTCGTGGGCCCGCTGGCACGCCTCAATCTGAATCGGGAGAAGCTCATGCCGCGCGCCCGGGAGGCGGCCGAGACCTGCGGCATCGCCTGGCCGAGCCGGAATCCCTTCCAGGGCATCGTGGCCCGCGCGGTGGAAATGGCGCACGCCTACGAGGAAGCGCTGGCCATCATTGCGGCCTACGAGGAGCCAGCGCGCAGCCGCGCGGAGTTCAAGGTGCGTGCCGGGGAGGGAAGCGCCGCGACCGAAGCCCCCCGCGGCGTGCTCTATCACCGCTACCGGATCAACGAGCAGGGTCTGGTGGAATTTGCCAAGATCGTCCCGCCCACCTCGCAAAACTACCGCCGCATGGAGGACGATCTGCGGCTGTATCTGCCGGGAATCCTCGATCGGCCGGAGCCCGAGATCGCACGTGCCTGCGAGGACTTGATCCGCAACTACGATCCCTGCATCTCCTGCTCCACGCACTTTCTGAAACTGAAGCTCGACCGTGAGTAAAATTGTCTGCCAACGCGGGACCCGGGGCGGCATCGGGCGCCGCGGTGCGACCTTGCGAGTCGTTGGCTGCGGGAATGCCTGGGCGGGCGACGACAGTGCAGGGCTCGAAATCGTGCGCCGGCTGCGGGAGCGCGACGACTGTGGCTGCGAACTCCTCGAGCGGCCGCAGGCGGGCGTGGAATTGATGGAAGTGCTGCGAGATGCAGAGGCAGTTCTTTTCGTCGATGCCGTCTCCTCGGGCATGCCAGCGGGCACGCTGCACCTTGTGCCTTTGCCTTCATCTAGCATCGTCCCGCGCACGCTCGGCGCAATTTCGAGCCACGGCTGGGGACTGGGGGAGGCGGTGTGTCTGATGGTCAGCTTGCGCCAACAGATTCCGCGACTGGCGTTGCTGGGCGTGGAGATCGCAGCGGCGCTGCCCGGTGCGCCGCGCTCGGCGGCTGTGGAATCCGCAATTCAGGCGGTCGTGGAACGGTTCACGGCGTTCGAGGCATTTCTCACCCTGGAAGGGCAGTGGGATTGGGCGACGCCGCGACGCTTCGCGCCCGCCGACGCTCCGTGGGCCGTCGTAAGTGACGAGGTTCCGGCGGGTAAGGGAGGTTCCTGATGTGCCTGGCGGTGCCCGGAAAGATTCTGGCCATTGAAGAGACGAAGGACAGCCGCGTGGGCCGCGTGCAGTTCGGGGGCATCACCCGGCCGGTGCAGCTTGATTTTGTTCCCGAGGCTGTGGTGGGCGACTACGTGGTGACGCACGTCGGCTTCGCCATCAGCCGGGTGGACGCGGAGGAGGCTGAGCGCACCTACCACATGCTCGAGGCGATGGGTCTGCTGGAGGATGAGGGACTGAGTTCGAAGAAACAGGAAGGTAGCGCCGGGCTTTAGCCCGGCAACTGCCGCCCTGAAGGGCGGCGCTACAAGAACGCCACGACGATGAAATACCTCGACGAATACCGTGACGAACGCATCGCCCGAGCCCTGGTGGCGAACCTCCATCGGCGCGTCACGCGCCCCTGGGTGCTGATGGAGATTTGCGGCGGCCAGACCCACACCCTGATGCGGTACGGCATTGATGAGCTTGTCCCCAAAGAGGTCACGCTCGTTCATGGCCCGGGATGCCCGGTCTGCGTCACCCCGCTCGAAATCATCGACAAGGCGATTCGGATCGCCTCGCGACCGGAAGTGATTTTCGTTTCTTATGGCGACATGCTGCGCGTGCCGGGCTCGGAGTCGGACTTGCTCCGGGTGAGGGCGGCGGGCGGCGACGTACGTGTCGTCTATTCGCCGGTTGAGGCGCTGAAGTTGGCGCGAGCAGATCCCTCCCGTCAAATCGTGTTCTTCGGCATCGGATTTGAAACCACGGCGCCAGCCAACGCCATGGCCATCTGGCAGGCCCGGCGTGAGGGCCTGCGGAACTTTTCCATGCTCGTCTCGCACGTGCTCGTCCCCCCCGCCATCCGGCTGCTCCTGGGCTCGCCACAGAACTGCGTGCAGGGTTTCATCGCTCCCGGGCATGTCTGTACGGTGATGGGTTACCGCGAATACGAAGCCCTGGCGCGGGAGTTTCGCGTTCCGTTTGTGGTCGGCGGTTTTGAACCTATCGATCTCCTGGAAGCGATCACCATGCTCGTCGCGCAGCTCGAAGAGGGGCGCGCGGAGGTCGAGAACCAATACGTTCGCTCCGTGAGCCGGGAGGGGAACCGGTCGGCGCAGGCGATCATGCAGGAAGTGTTCGAAGCCTGCGACCGCAAGTGGCGCGGCCTCGGCCTGATTCCTGAGAGCGGCCTGCGGCTGCGTCCCGAGTTCGCCGCTCACGATGCCGAGAAGATTTTTGATGTGGCCGGGTGCTCGGCGGAAGAACCTGCCGAGTGCATCAGCGCGCAGGTGCTCCAGGGATTGAAGAAACCCATCGACTGCCCGGCCTTCGGGCGGCGATGCACGCCGGAGTCGCCGCTCGGCGCGCCCATGGTCTCGGCCGAAGGGGCGTGCGCGGCTTATTATCAGTACCGGCGGCATGCCGTTGTGATCCAAGCTTAGCGGCCGTGAATGACGAATCCAAACTCGATTTCAGTTGCCCCACGCCGCGCGTGGCCAAAGACCAGATACTTCTCGGTCACGGGAGTGGCGGGCGGCTCACTGCAGACCTTATCCGTGAGATTTTTCTTCCCGCCTTCCGGAATCCCGTCCTGGCGCGGCTCGACGACCAGGCAATTGTCAGCATCAATGGGCTGAGGCTGGCGTTCACCACGGATTCGTTCGTCGTCAAGCCGCTTTTCTTCCCCGGCGGCGATATCGGTTCGCTGGCTGTTCACGGCACGGTGAACGATCTCGCCATGGGCGGAGCCCAACCGCTCTGCCTGAGCGCCGCGTTCATCATTGAAGAGGGCCTGCCCATGGGGACGCTCACGCGCGTGGTGGACTCGCTTCATCGCGCCGCCGAGAGCGCCGGCGTTCAGGTGGTGACGGGCGACACCAAGGTGGTCGAGAAGGGCAGCGGCGACGGGTTGTTCATCAACACCTCGGGCCTGGGAATCGTCCCAGAAGGCTTGTGTCTCTCGGCGGACCAGGCGCGGCCGGGTGACTGCATTTTGCTGAGCGGCCCGATCGGCGAACACGGCATCGCCATCATGGCGGTGCGCGAGGGTTTGGAATTCGAAAGCCCGGTCGAGAGTGACAGCGCGGCGCTGCACGGGCTCGTGGCCGCCATGCTCGCCGCTGCGCCCACCGGTATCCGCTGCCTGCGCGATCCGACCCGGGGAGGCCTTTCGAGCGCGCTCAACGAAATTGCGGCCCAGTCACGCGTCGGCATGCTTCTGGATGAGAAGGCAATTCCGGTGCGCGAGGAAGTGAAAGGCGCCTGTGAACTGCTGGGGCTCGATCCGCTCTACGTGGCGAACGAGGGCAAGCTCGTTGCCATCGTCGCGCCGGAAATTGCGGAGTACGCACTGGCCGCGATGCGTTCCCATCCGCTGGGCGAGCGCGCGGAACTGATCGGTACCGTCACGGAATCTCACCCCGGCATGGTCGCCATGCGGACGCTCATCGGGACAACGCGTATCGTGGACATGCTCTCCGGCGACCAGTTGCCGAGAATATGCTAAGAGAGCTGTCAGCCGTCAGCCATCAGCTCTCGGCTCAAGGAAGAACTGATTGCTGACGGCTGACAACTGAATCCTGAAGGCTGTTTTTCATGCACGAACTGAGCATTGCCAACTCGATTCTCGAAGCTGCCCGGGCGGAGGCGGCCCGCCGGCCCGGCGTGCGCCTGGTAAAAGTCGGCGTGCGCGTTGGGGAACTTTCCGGCGTCGAGCCGGACGCGCTCAGCTTCTCTTTTGAGGCGCTGGTTCGTGGTTCGGACCTCGAGCCGCTGACGCTCGAAATCGAAACCAGCCCTCGGCGGCAGCGATGTTCACTGTGCGGCCGCATTTTCCGCGTGGTGGACTTCAATCTGTTCTGTCCCGACTGCGGGGCACTCGAGTCGCGCTGCATCAGCGGGGGCGAGTTGGAGATGGTTTACCTGGAAATTGAAGAACCACACGCCGCGCCGGCGCCTTGAAAAGAGCCTTCGAGCCGCTGCGGGAGGCGTGGAAAGAGGGCGGAAGCATGGACCGAGTGCGGTTAGAAAAGAAAGTCCTCAGCGAGAACGATCGCATCGCTGCCGAACTGCGGGATCGGTTTCGCGAGCACGGAATGCTTTGCCTGAACTTCATCAGCTCACCGGGGGCGGGAAAGACGACCCTTCTTGAGCAGACACTTGCTCGATTCACGCCCGGCGAACGCGTTGCCGTCCTGACCGGCGACGTCCAGACGGACAATGACGCGCGGCGCATCGCCCGCTTCGGCTTTCCCGTGAAGCAGATCACCACCGGCGGCGCTTGCCACCTGGATGCGCGGATGATTGAGCGCGCGCTTTCCGACTGGCGGCTGGAGGACTTTGATCTCCTCCTCATCGAAAACGTTGGTAATCTGGTCTGTCCCGCCAGCTACGACCTGGGTGAGGCGGCGAAGATTGTCGTGCTGAGCGTGACCGAAGGCGACGACAAACCTCTCAAATATCCGGCTATCTTCTTCCGCGCCGAATTGCTGATTCTCAGCAAAACTGATCTGCTGCCCCACGTCCCCTTCGGCATGGAGGCGGCATGCGAAAACGCCCGGCGAGTGCATCCTGAGATCGAGATCCTGGAAGTCTCCGCCACGGTGGGCACGGGCATGGAGACTTGGCTCGAGTGGCTCGAGGCGCGTCGCCGCCAGGCGCAATCCGCCGCACCGACTCCGGCCGCGTCGCGAACAGAGCCAGCGGTCTAGGTTCGCCCATGGAAGTTCGCAAGGCAATTGAAGTCGACGGGATCGTGCAGGGCGTGGGTTTCCGGCCCTATGTTTACCGCTTGGCGCGGGAACTGGGCCTGGCGGGCTCGGTTTCGAATACCGCCGCCGGGGCAGCGATTGAGGTGGAGGGGCCGAACGCTTCGGTGGAGAGCTTCCTTGCTCGGCTGCTGTGCGAACTGCCGCCGCTCGCGCGCATCACGAGCCTGGCGGTCCGCGACCTTCCCTGCGACCACGACGCCGAATTTCGTATTCTGCCCAGTCGGCTCGGTGAAGAGCACCGCGCGCTGATCTCTCCGGACGTCGCCATCTGCGACGACTGCCTGCGCGAGCTCTTCGATCCCGCCGACCGTCGCTATCGCTATCCGTTCATTAACTGCACGAATTGCGGCCCGCGGTTCACCATTGTCCGCGAAATCCCTTACGACCGCCTGCGCACTTCCATGGCCGTGTTCCCGATGTGCCCGGCCTGCCAGCGGGAGTACGACGACCCCGGAAATCGCCGCTTCCACGCACAGCCCAACGCCTGCTGGGATTGTGGCCCGCGGGTGGAATTGTGGGACGCCCAGGGCAGGCGCATCGAGACGGCGGAGCCCATCGTCGAGGCGGCGTCTTGCCTCGCGTCCGGCGCAGTGGTCGCCGTAAAGGGTCTCGGCGGATTTCATCTCGCCGCCGACGCCACGAACGCCGCGGCGGTTGAGACGCTGCGCGAGCGCAAGCGCCGCGTTGGGAAACCTTTCGCTATCATGGTTCGAGATCTGGAGAGCCTGGGAGGTTTCTGCGAAGTGGACGAGCTCGCGCGAGGGTTGTTGCTCGGACCGGAAAGGCCCATCGTTCTGCTGCGGAAGAAACAGCCGAGCCCGATTGCCGAGGCTGTCGCTCCCAACATCCACGAGCTGGGTGTCTTCTTGCCCTACACTCCTCTGCATCACCTTCTGTTCGCGGAGGGCGAGTTTCTCGCTTTGGTTATGACCAGCGGAAATCTGAGGGAAGAGCCCATTGCCATTGACAACGCGGAAGCCATCGCGCGTCTGTCCGGGCTGGCGGATTTCTTCCTCGTCCACAACCGGGACATTCTCCGCCGCTCGGACGATTCCGTGGTGCGCGCAAGCGGCGCGCGAGTGCGACAACTCCGCCGCTCGCGAGGCTACGTTCCCGTGCCGGTATTCCTGAACGAGGATATGCCTCGCGTCCTCGCCGTGGGCGGCGAGCTCAAGAACACCATCTGTCTCGCCAAGGGCCGGCACGCTTTCCTGAGCCAGCACATCGGAGACCTGGAGAACCTGGAGAGCCATCGGTTCTTCGAGGAGGCGATCGAACACCTCGAGCGCGTGCTCGAGATCGAGCCGCAGATCATTGCTTACGACCTGCATCCCGACTATTTTTCGACGCGCTGGGCGCTCGCGCAGAAGGGATTTGAGCAGATTGGCGTGCAACACCACCACGCGCACATCGCGAGCTGCATGGCCGAGAATCACCTGGACGCGAAAGTCATTGGCATCGCACTCGACGGAACCGGCTACGGGGCTGACGGAAACGTTTGGGGCGGGGAAGCGCTGCTCGCCGACTACGAATCCTTCGAGCGCGCCGCACACTTTGACTATGTGCGTATGCCCGGGGGGGCGGCGGCAATTCATGAGCCCTGGCGGATGGCGGTCAGTTACTTGTTCCAACACTTCGGCGAGGGCTTCTGGAATCTGCCGATTAACTTCGTCCAGCGACTCGATCGTCGGCGCACGGAAATCCTCCTCAGGATGGCCGAGCGCGGGGTGAATTCTCCCCTCACTTCAAGCTGTGGGAGGCTGTTTGACGCGGTCGCGGCGCTCGCCGGGATTCGTCAGAGCGTCACTTATGAGGCCCAGGCCGCGATCGAACTCGAGGCGGCCATCGCAGGCGGCAACGAGAACTCCGCATATCCGCCGGAACTTGTTCCCGACGGCGCTGGATGGATCATCGAAACGAGGCCGTTGTTCGAAGCGCTCGTCTCCGATCTCCAGCGCAACGAGGATGTCGGCCTCATCAGTCGTCGGTTTCATGACGGACTCGTGCATCTCTTCGCTCGTCTCGCGAGCCTTTTGCGGGATCGCGGCGGGCTCCAGCGCGTCTGCTTGAGTGGGGGGACGTTCCAAAACGTCTACCTGCAAGAAGAGCTCGTTACACGCCTCGCCGCGGCGGGTTTTGAAGTGTTCACACACTCGGAAGTTCCCGCTGGTGATGGGGGGCTCAGCCTTGGACAGGCTTTGGTGGCTGCGCGCCGCTTCCGGCAAAAGTGATTTCTGTGGTAGACTCGATGCGTTCCCAGATGGGCCGTTAGCTCAATTGGTAGAGCAACTGACTCTTAATCAGTAGGTTGGGGGTTCGATTCCCTCACGGCTCACCATTTATCCCTTGGCCATGCATTAGATTGCGGGCACGGCCGAGGCCCCACCTCCTTTCAAGGGTTTCAGCGCAACCAAAGACCATACCAGTACAGGAGGTGAACCTGCTCGGGGAGAAGGGATGCTGAGTTTTGGATCCCTGTGCGTCCACAATACGGCATCCGAAGGGAGTTGCATTCGATCATTCGATGTAATTGGGATCTCGCCGTCTCAGTTTTGCCGATTCTCTCGACTGCGCGCGTGGAATTCTTGACCAGAATGCCGTGACTTAATACCAGCGTTCCGAGCTTTGTTGCTCCGTTGCTCCTGCGCGAGCCCTGCGTTCGGAGGAACAAGTTGACAGTGGATCATGTTGAGAATGGGCTCGCTGGAAGCTGTTTCAGGCGGCACGCTATTTGTAGCGATGATGTAGCCCACCCAGGCGAGGCATCGCGACGACTCTGCAGGGCCTTACTTTCCTTCCCTCAACCGGCCTCTCCTCGGGTGTGTCTTTCCCCAATCCGTCGTGAGTTCTACCCGCATGATAGTCGCGGAGGTATTCGCGAACCAACCTCCGCAAGTGGGCTTCGTTGAACACGATCACGTGGTCCAGCAAATCCCTGCGGCAACTCTCCCCATCGTTCCACAACTCCGTTCTGCCACGGACTCCGGCAGGCCGCTCCAATCGGTTCGGGGTTCATACATTCGATCAACTCGGTTATATCTCCCTTGTACTTTCTATCTCGGTCCAAGATATGGTCGTTCAGAACGATCAGCCAGCGCCTGCGAGCATCGCCCTTACGGCGCACGCGAGCAAGGTGCCGGGGGGCCGTCCGCTCGGAGACTTCAAAGACCAGCTTCAACAGTTCCCGGTGGCTCCTTGGGGCTGCCCATGGGGGATTCTCAATGGCCATGCGCTGGATGAGTTCACGATGTTCGCCGGCGAATTTTGGCACGCCTGGCCCGCGCCGGTCACCACCGAGCGATACCGAAAAGATCGCGTTTTCTACTCGACGCTTCGTCCCGCGGTGCCAACGGGCAACCAACTAACCTATAGCCTGCTCGTGTGCCTTAGGTGGGGGCGTCGAATTGGGCCACAACCTCAAAACTCTTCTCGTTGCGTGTTTCGAACACGACCGTATCGCGGTGGAGGCCGGAAAACGCCGCAGGCCTGCCGTTGACTGTCGCCGCTTTGAGCGAGTGGCTGGCGGGCAGACGGAACTTCATCTGCACCTCCCGCGGTGCACCCGGCCGCGAGAGTTCCACCCATCCCACGACAGCCTTTTTCTCCGGTTGAGCCTGCAGGCTGAAGTTTACTTTCCCCCAGCGCGTGGGCGCCTGCTGAATCTTGATCTCTCTTCCGGAGGCCACCCAATCGCGCGGGACGCCCTTCGCCAGGTACAGCCTGTCCTCATCGGAGTCCTCGAGGACAAGCATCCAACGAACCAACAAGGGAATGGTTTGCTGGGCGGGGATGCAGAACAAAGACGTATCTCCCGTGATGCCCGAGACCTCTCCCGCGACCCAACTACCCCGCGTATGGTCGTGATAGCGATGCGAGTAGAGGAAGAGCAGATATTCCTCGACCCGATCGAGGCGCAGCAACATCTGCGCGTAGCCGTACGAAATGAAGCCCAGGATGTCGCGGCCGGTGGCATGGGGAGGTTCTACGTTGGCCACGATGCCGAGCGTTGTAGCCCCGTAGGCACGCATGCAGTCGATGACCAGGTTGGCCAGGTCGTGAGGCAGCACGTCCGCCTGCAGGAGTTCGGCGTAGGGCCGGTGCGCCCACTGTTGCGGACTGGGTCTTTCCTTTTCCATGGATTCCCAAGACGTCAGCTTGGTTCCCGGGAACACTCCAATGTAAGGGGGATTCATGTCCTTCCGGACGTCCTTCCGCATACTCGCGACGACGGCATCCTGAAGAACCTTGCTGCGCTTGAGCCAGTCTTCGGCCGTCTTTTGGGTAGCCGGCCCGGGTTTTCCGCGATGAATAGACGCCCACACCCGGCTGATGTCCTTGAGCCCCCTCGCGGAATACGCGTTGTTGGCGAAGTAGGGAAGCCACCAGGTCTGTGGGGTCGGCGCGAGGCAGGCGTCCGATTCGCTCCAACCGCGGATTATGCCGTAGCCGGGGTCGTCCTGCGGCAGCTTGAGGCTTTCGTCGTGAAGGTCGGTGAGGACAGCGGCGGTCGCCTCGATCTTGGCGCGGTGTTTCAGAAGCAGCGCGCCGTCCCCAGTGTAGTTGAAGTAGCGAGCGAGCAGCGACAGCGTCATGCCGAAGTGTGCGGTCTCCGGCCCGCGCATGTTGTTCATCCCTTTCGAGTCCACGAAGTCGGTGAAAAAGTTGTCGATGATCTTCCGCGCCTGGTCGAAACGGCCCCACTCAAGATTGGTATAGGTGGCCATCGTGAAAATATCTTGGAAGCCGTCGTATTCCGGCCCGTAATAGTCCCGGTCCACGGCGCCGTATTTCGGGTAGACGCCGCCCGGCCGGACCATCAGTTCTTTGGCGAAGGCGTGCTTGGACATATCAACCCAGACATTGTGCGGGAGTTCAGTGGGCGCGAAATCCTGTAACAGCTTGTCCCAGTATTCGGCAAACACCAGCAGCGCCCGGTAGAAATGTTCCGCAGGGGGGTCCTGGCGGGCCGGCGGGAAGGGGGGATAGCTGTAGCCGTAGACCGCCTTGACGATCTTGCCGTTCTCGATCTGCGCGGCGCGGTGCCAGGTCTGGACGATGAACTGGTCATGAGCTTCCACGTCGCCGAACACCACCAATTCGTAGTAGGCCGTGTCCGATTTCGGGAAGACCTTCCGCACTGCCGGCATCCAGCCGCCGATCAGACCTTCAAAACGCTTCCGGGCCAGGGCCGCATCTTCGTCAGTCATTCGTCGGTCCGGGAGTTCCGGGAAGAACTGCACGGGATGATACGTTCGCGTGTAACCGGCCGGGTACACAGGCATGGTGTCAAAGCATTCTTTGGTACCCACAAAGGTTTCCCAACGAAATCGACGGGTCGGCGGGCCGGTGCGGGGGTCGGTTCCCTGAGGCGGCGCCGCTGCTTTCACCATCTCGGGGTCGGGGTCGCCTTTCTCCAGAAGGCGCTCTGCCAGCAGGTCACGCGGCGACATGCCGATATCCTCGAGTTTCAATCCCAAGTAGGGAGGTTCGGCCCCCGCGAACGCGGCTTCCGCGCTCTTCGTGAGCACTCTTGAGCCGCCTCGTGATGAGACGAAAGTGATCGATCCGTCGCGGGTCCGCAAGTCCTCGTAGACCTTCCAGCTGGTCGGTCCGATTTTGAACTCGCTGACGAGTGTGTGACCTTCTATATCGATGTTGGGGCCGGACGCTGATGCCAGTCCCGGCTCCATTCCCCTGTAAGGTACGATTGCTGAGTTCACAGGCTCCGCCGCGTTGCCGTTGCCGGCAAAATTCTGGATGGCCGCGGTCGTCACCGCCATGTTCTGCAAGAATCTTCGTCGGTCCATCTCGACCTCCCCTCTCGCTGATGTGTCAAACAACCCTCGCTCATCACACCTATGTCCTCGATGCCAGTCTAGACTCTTTCGATTGTTATCTTCTTCGCTTCCGCAATCGGAATCGAGAGCTTCAAGGTGTCGGAAACCCGCATCTGAACCGCCGATCGGCCGTGCCGAACGAGATAGTCCCCTTTCTCCAGCACCTTGAGTTCCAGCTGCGCTTTCTTCACAAGCCCCGTCGAGTCCTTCATGCGGAGCTCCAACCGCTGTCCGGCGTCGACAAGAGCAACCTCGTCGAATTCCCCTTGCGTGGCTTCTAGATCGATCTTGCGATGCACGAACATGACTCGCTTTTTCAGTCCATCCTTGGGATAGACCCTGACCTCTTTCTCGGAAGACTCAACTCGACAACCGCAACCGATCAGCCCGAAAGACCCATCCTGGATGACGTAGGATTTTGCTGCTTTGAGAAAACCGAACTGGGCAACTCCGTTGTCCAACGTCCTCGGAGCCTCAAAGGCAAATATCCCCGGCGTCGAGATAAAGTCTCCGAAGCCCATGCCGTCGGGGAGCACGTTGGCTTGCACACTCATCACTCCCGCATATCCCTTGATCAGCATGTCCAGATCGCCGGTATCCTCGAACCCGCGAAGCAAGGCCCATCCATTGGTCGACTCGGTGTACCAGCAGGCCAGATCGCCTTTGCTGTCGTTCCCGTACCGGAACCAGGCCGGCTGATTTCCCCCTCGGAGCGCTTGAGTAACTTGGAGCGTCTTGCGATTCTTCTCGGTATTACCGAAGTATCGCGTGAAAAAAAAGACTTGTTCGTGAGCGGTGGTGTCCTCGGGGAACTCGGAAGCGTAGGGATACGGATCGTTGAGGAAGACGTCGTTGCATTTCCTGATTTCTGCGAGCAAGTTCTTGTATTCGTCTTGCCACCCCTCTTTCTTGATGTCTTCGAGGATATTCAAGGCGTTCGCCCCGCCCATCACTCCAACATGTCCCCAGGGGCGTGTTTGGAACCATCTCATGCAGGTGTGATAGGACATCCTCAGGTATTCCTCCGGGGTCCTCCGCGTCAGCAGCCCGTATTGCTTCCCGATCCGATAGAGCGCCTGGTAAATGTTCGCGACGTGCGGGTAGTTATACGCCCGGTACGTCGTCTCCGAGCGTGCCTTCGTCCAATGGCTCCACGGGCTCGAGGGATACCTTTCCTTCCAGTAAAGCGAGGCATGGATATCGTATGTCTCGGGATCCTGAATGTATTTGAAGAGGCAATCCGCTACATAGGTTTCGAGCGTCGTCACCTCTTTTTGTGAAGGGTAGTAAACGTTCTTCTCAGCCAGGAACAAGGGCTCTGAAAAGCCGTACTCGTCGCTTCCGCCCACCTCCCACACTTCATCGGCATCGAGGAACGTGCTCCCGATACGATGGTCGAAGGGCAAGAACATGTGATGCCGGTGATAGGGATCCTCCGGGTTTTCGTAAAACTCGCGTTCCACAATGAACCGCCCACGCGCTTTGAGCAATTGCTCGATGTCCTCGATGCAGTAAAAATGCAGATTGGTCCATCGGCCGCCGCCATAGTGCAGCTTCAGGCTCTTCTGACCTCTTCCCTTGAACGATAACGTCAGCAATGTCTTGTCATCGACCCGCTTCTTCTCTTTGACCGAAATGTTATCCGAGAGGAGGTCAATTTTCTCTAGGTCGGATTTCGATTTCACCTCCACATAAGCGTCGGTGTCCTCCTGGACGACCATGGAGGGCAGAATGCGGATGCCGAGATTGCCCGCTTTGTAGAGTTCCTCGCGAATCGCGTCATAGCTGTCCACGAAAACAAAGCGCAGTTGATACGACCGCTTCTCCCCCGGCTGCAAGACCAGGGAAGTGTGCCCATTCACCCAGGGATTTCTGTCCCATCTCCGCAGGCTCTTCGTCGCCCAAGAGTGGATTGCCAAGATGTTTGGTCCCCTCCACCAATACACGTGTTCCGCAAAAGAACTGCGGTCACGATAAACGCACTCAAACGCCGTACTTTGCGTGGCCTGCAAAAGAAGAAACGGCGGGTTGCCCAGGGGGCGCTGAATGAGCACATAGGAGCTGTGCCCAGCAACAAAATGATGCGCGAACACTTTTTGTTCGTGGAACAGTTTTTGGATCGGGGGAAATCTATCATAGTATGCAGCAAAAGGGACGGTCGGGAATCGCAGTGGATGCTCCGTCTCGTCGTCCGGATAGGGCCGTCCCGTCTTGGGGTTTAGCGAGAGCTCACCATAGTCGTCATTCACCATCAGAGGAAACCCGAGTTCGCCGATCTCCAGGACACGGTCCGTAGTATTCTGGAGTTCGATATCCCAAAGCAGGGAATCACCCTCTCCGGCGTGATACTTCATCGCGAGACTGAAACTCCGGAGACCCTCGTCGCTCCCCGAGGCCCCCGCGTATTTGACCGTGAAGGCTTCCGCTTCGGAGGCAACCCGTCGAATATCGCTGGACCTCCCGGTTAGCTCTCGCCTCCACTTTCCCTCAAGCACGAACTGCACATCGGGCGTCCAACGGCGATGGGCCGGGTTCGTATCCGTGATCTCCCAGACGGTGCTGACGACATCTCCGGTCCATCGTGAATCCGAAGGATTAACGCCGGGAGTGTTCTTCTCGTTTCCGATAAAGTTCGTCCCCAACGCGTCGCCCTTTTTCCTGATCGAGGCAATCGAACCGTACCTTCGATCAAAGGCGACAACCATATCGCCCGCAGTCAGATGAACAAGATGATTTTCGTCTTGTGCCGGGAGCGTACCCGCAGGGAGGGGAAGTGGCCCCTCGCCTTTGAGCGCGTTCTCCGACCGAAGCGCAACCGGTTTGACCTCTCCTGAGCCAACGGCCAATATCGTTGTTGCGCCCGCTGCGCCCACATCCTTGAAGAGCTCTCGGCGAGTGATTCTCCTGCTCATGCTTACCTCCCTGGTTATGAGTCGCTGGATTTTTTATTCTCTTTGCGCTTGTCGAGCCGAGGATCGAACTCGCATTCACAATGGGGATTCCCTGCGAGTCCTGGAGGCCAATGATTTGCGAAAGAAGACTTTGCCTGGGTGGCCTGGGTGGGTCAAAAAAACAACGCATTCACTGGCTGCCCTTGATTGCTTCGCAGCCAGTGAATGCGTCATGAAGTGAACACCATTTGTCCAAAACTCAGAATTCTATATTCGCACGCAGCTCGATCTGGCGAGATCCTGGATTGGTTATGACGGTCGCATGTCCGAAGCCGGTGCTTTGTATGTTCACGTTATTACCCGTCGGACTGTTCCACACCGGGTGATTCCACACATTCAGGAACTCACCCTGGAAGCTGAAGCGTAGGTTTTCACGGATTGGGACAGTCTTGCTGATCGCCAGGTCTTGGAAGAACCGGCGTGGTCCGAACAACCATGGGTGCTGCCCCATTGTCCCCGCCGTGGTATTGGGGGTGATGTATTTGCTGTTGGCGAGACCGTTGGTCGCACTGGTCAGGTATTGGGTCCCGATGACGTTTGCGAACGTGCCAGCAGGGGAGACGCCCACGGAACTTTGCAGGTCGGATTGGGTGATCCCAATCAGGTTGACACCCGCGTCGCCGTAACGACCACTGATGGGCAAGTCGTGTGGACCATTATACGAGTTGTAGTTGGTAAGCAACTGGTAGGGTGCTCCCGATTGGTAGGTCGCGATCGTTCCGATGGTCCAGCCGCCCACCACCTTATCCACCACGCCTCCCTGGTTGGCGAAGCGCTTGCCCTTCCCGAAGGGAAGTTCGTACGTCCCGTTGGCGTGCATGACGTGGCGGAAATCGTAAAGCGTCGGCCCGTAATTCAACCGCAGGTCACGTATCGTAAACATGTTGAACCCGCCAGTCCACGAGTTACCCGGCTGGACACCCAGCGTGTGGCTCCAGGTGTAGTTCACGTTGAGCTGCATTCCACGCCAGTACTTCTGACGCCAATCAACCTGGAGGGCGTGGTAGTTCCCCCAGCCCACATCCGACATGAGCTCTCCGCCTTTGCCCGCGTTGAAGGGATTGGCCTGGAAGAAGTTGATCGGATACCCCGCACCTGGGTTGGAGCCACACGGCGAAAAGTTGGCGCCACCAATCAGGTTGCAGAGGTAAAATGGATCGCCGGCAAGGGAACTGGCGAATTCTCCTGCCCGTCCGTTGCGCAGATAGTTGAGGAAGGTTCCGTTCGTAAAACCCACGCCTGCATCCGTCATGATCGGCAATGCAAATTGCCCAGCGAAGCCACTATTCGCAAACGAATTACTTACCCCGTTTGCCGCATTGACGGCCAGATTTGCCTGTGCATGCTGGAATTCCGTCAGGAACCCATTTTCGAAGATGTTGACTTCGTTAGTGTTTTGGGAAACCCACTGGTGCACACTTCGGTTACCGATGTAGCGCACCTCGAACACGTTGCTCGTGCCCAGCTCCCGCTGAATGCCGAAGTTCCATGACATCACATACGGTTGCTTAATCTCCGGCATCATCCCATTCACCCCCCCCCAGTAACCGTAAAAGGTCTCCTCCGATTGGGGGATCTGATCTCGGTACGTGGTTGGACTTAGCCAGAGCGCGGGGAGCGTATCCCCGAGGGCCAAGCTGCCGGGATTGAACGTTCCTAGGCCAGGGACAAGGCTCGGACTGAGGGAATAGGTCTGGTAGAACGCATAGCCCATGTTGGAGGCAGAGTTCCAGTAGTACTGATAGGGTGGGGTGATCTTCCTCAGCGAGGCGCCGACGCGGATCACCGTATTGCCTCCCCCACCAAACAGTTTCCCCTTCAGCCCTTCCGTGTACTTGGGGTTCCACGCAATACCGAGCGCGGGCTGAGGACTCACGTTCCAGGGTTTGTACGCGTGCTCCCTCGCGTTTAGTGTCGGGTTCGCGTCTCCCGTCAGGGTGCCGGGTTTGAAGATGTTGCCAGCCCCCGATGGTCCGTAAATGCCCGCCACATCGGCGCTGTGGTAGGCGCTGGTCAGGTCATGATTGTCCCCGGTAAAGTCCCAGCGAAGCCCGTAATTCAGCGTCAGCGTGGGCTTGATGCGCCAGGAATCCTGGAAGAACAGACCCCAAGCTTTTGACAACTCGTTGAGGTTGAATGACGTACCAAATGCGTTCTTGTACTTCTTTGTCGCCGGGTCCAGGGCGAAGGTCCCGTTAATGGCACTGACCCTGCCCGCCAAAGTCGCATACAAGCTCTCCGCATCGGCGATGAAATTGGTAGGGGCATTCGCCAAGAGCGGAGAATTCTCGAAAACAGAGCATGCGGGGTCGTTCGGACAGGCCAGACCCAGGTACAGATGCTCTGGCTCCGGGGGATTCCAATAGTGGTCCTGCTCTCGATAGAACGAGAAGCCGGCGTTAACCGTGTGTGCCCCCTTCTGCCAGGTCACGTTGTCGGAGAGATTCCAAAGAGGGTAATACGTTGATACGGGTAAATTGAACCAGAAGTCGGGGTTGCCGAGAGCGAAATTAACCTCCGGCTGCGTGTTCCAGATCGGCGTGACCCCTTGGGACCAGTTTTGATTGAAGTAAAGGAAGCCCCCGCGGAGCTGGTTGATTAGGGTCGGGGTCACCGACCATTCAATGCCGAGTGCGGCGGTATAGTACCTGAACTTGTCTGTGCCTGTCTGATTGGCGTAAGTTGAGCCGGGGTAGGGCGGGGGTTCGGTGTTCGTGTTGATTGTCTTTGTGTAGTTCCAAGCGAGGTTGATCCGGAGATTTTGAGTCGCATTGTAATCCACGCGAAACGCCGGGAAGTAGTTGGTGGACGGAGCGTTATTGTTCCACCCGACCTCGTTGATGTACGGAGAACCGGTTGGCGTCACCGCTCCGCCGCCGACAGCACTGTTGATGTCCTGGAGCATGGTGCCAACTTGGGAATTCACCGTGGAGGGCAGGCCGTTCGGCGCGGCGATGCCCGTCAAGACGTTGATCGTCTGAGTGGCTCCGTTGTTGTCGACGAAAGTGAAATTTCCCTGTTGGGCGGCCGGAGTCAGAAACTGTCTGGTCACCGAGTTCGAGCCCGGCCGTTTGGACATCGCAAAGCTGCCAAAGAAGAACAGCTTGTCCCTTAGAATCGGCCCGCCGACGCTGCCGCCAAAATCGTTAAGTTTAGATTCGGCCCTATCGATCTTCCTGGCGTTATTGCCCCAAGTGTTGGCGTTCAGATCGTCATTTCGCAGGTCTTCGAAGACGCGCCCATGAAAGTTGTTGCTGCCACGGCGCGTGACGAAATTGATCTGCATGCTCGTCGATCCACCCCCGGTGTTCAGGTTGAGCATGTCCGTCTGGACGGTCATTTCCTGCATGTCCTCCAGGCGTGCTGAAACGGCCGGGGTGGTGTTGCCGGAAAACTTCATGCGGTTCGTATTGGCCTGGACACCGTCGATGTTGCTTCCTGTCGCGACCAGTGGAAGGCCGTTCCATGTGCCACCCGTCCCCCTGGCGCCGGCAAATCCAGGCATCAGATACGCCAGTTGGGTCACATCGCGGCCGGTCATGGGGAGCTGCTCGATATGTTTCAGGTCAACCGTGCCGGAGATAGCGTTCGAGGTGGTCTCGATCACAGGGACAGTCCGTTCGCTGACCACCACCTGTTGGGCTATGGCTCCCACCTTCAGCGTGGTCTTGACGTCCGTCACGCGGGCTGCCTGGGCCACGACCGAATCAAAAACTTGAGTTTCAAAGCCGCTCTTGGATATCGTCAATTTATAGGTTCCAAGAGACAGGTTGACGAAGGTGTACGAGCCGGCCGCCTGCGTCACGGCATTCCGGACGTCGTTCGTCGAGATGTCCTGAAGGGTCAGATTCGCATCCGGGACGACCGCATCACTCTGGTCCAGGACCGTGACGCTTATGCTTCCCTGAGAGCCCATTTGCCCCCAGGCCGGCAGGGCACATAAGCCAAATACAATCGAAAGGCAAACCAACGCGCTGCCAAGCAGGCGCCGAGAAAAGCTCAGCCACATAATCTCCTCCTTACTGTTCAGGACGCTCGAATTTTGTTTGCATCCCGCAAACACCAATCAAGCTTTCCGTCGGCCCAGACTCACCCTTCGCTCAAAGGTGCCGGCGATAAACTAACAAAATGCGGGGCTGGCACCGCAAGTAAACCATTGACATCTCGTATACGCTCTGGGTGCATCCCGAAATTCAAGACTGGGGCCACTACGCGTGCACCCTCCTCCCCGAGCGGCCACGCCAGCACCTGGCCCTTTGGCGTCGGGTTCCCGCCGCATCTTGAATTGAGCGCTTCACACAGACTACCGTTAGAACGCAATCCCGTATACGATTTCGTATACGTCTACCCGCACTGACTAACATGGCCTTCCCTATTTGTCAAGTATTTTGTTACAAGATTTGCGCTACCTCCGGCATTTTTGGGGCGGTGCCCGGTACCGGCAGGCGCATCAGCATGTCGCACCGTCCGATTGCCGTCCTCGGGTTGCCTGGCTTTGTCGGCATGCTGAGGAGTCGAGAATTCGTTGACCCTCATCCGGGCGGGTGGTATAAGCGTTCAAAAGTGGAGCCGATAACATGGATACGCGTGGCGTATCCGGGATGAAGGCAGGGGCTCGGCGAAGGGTCGCTTCGCCAGTCTTCTGTGTCGTCGTCATCGCCACGGTTGTTCTTATCCTGCGGCCAGGCCTGCCCACCAAAGCTCAAGCTCCATTTCAGACGTCGCAAACACCAGCAAACCAGGCAGCACAGGACAGTAATGCACTAGCGGAAGCGGAACTTCAGGCCGGGATTGCACTCACGCGCCAGGGTCGCTTCGATGAAGCAATACCGCACTATCTGGCCGCGCAAGGGCATGTCTCCAATGAATTCGTGTTAGATTTCAACCTTGCCCTCTGCTACGTTGCTACCGACCAGTTCAAGCAGGCGATTTCGATCCTGAGTGCACTCCGCGGCGGGGGGCAAGCAACCGCGGACGTATATAACCTCCTGGCCCAAGCCCATATCGGCAACGCTCAACCGCAGGAAGCCTTCGATGCTTTTCAGCGAGCGGCAGCTCTGACGCCGCAAAATGAAAAGCTCTATCTCTTTGTGGCCGACGCGTGCATGGACCATCAGTATTACACCCTCGGGCTTGATGTTGTGAATCTCGGACTCCAGCGCCTTCCGCGTTCGTCGCGCTTGTATTACGAGCGAGGTGTTTTTCACTCCTTTATGGATCAACCGGACCTCGCCAGAAACGACTTGGAGCAGGCCCGCAAACTCGCGCCTGGAAGCAATATCTCTTATCTGGCGGCATCGCAAAAGGGACTGCTGGGTGGAAACATCCCGGAGGCAATCCAGGCTGCGCGCGAAGGGGTGCAGAAAGACCCCAAGAATTACATCCTGCTGACGATTTTAGGCCAAGCTCTGATCCGTTCCGGGGTGGGTCCGGGCCAGCCAGGGTTTGCGGAAGCCCAAACGGCTCTTGAGAGAGCCGTGACGGAACGCCCCAACTTCGCGGCCTCGCGGCTGGCGCTCGGCCAACTCTATCGCATGGCGGATCGCCTTGACGATGCGGTTACGCACCTGGAAATCGCGCGCCAGCTCGCGCCGACGAACACGTCTGTGTACTCAAACCTTGCGATGGCTTACCGCGGTCGAGGGAAACTCGAGGAGGCGCAAAAGATGCTTGCGATTCTGGATCGTCTGAACCGGGAGCAAGCCGCTAAATACAAATCTGGTCCGCCTGATCAAAAGGCGAGCTATATGGGGTCGGCGGTGAAATGAAGGGCCGACAAGCTCTGCATCGAATAAAGCCTGCCGCAAAACCCGTGCTAATCCTTTGACAAAAAAGGTCTTGTCTTGAGCCTGGGGCATGGCCTGGAGCCCTCGCCAGAACTGCACCTGCGTTGTGGAGTGGGGGCTGTGGTTGTGGTTTTCGCCTGCTGAAGGGATGTTACCGTCAAACTGCCTCACGACCTGCGTCGAAGAATGCGCTTCAATCGGGGACTGCGACTGGCTACACTCTGTCAGGGGATTGGCCGCCTTGCGAAGGAGTCCCTGAAATCGTTGGAGACAGGGGGCGCTGCGAGTCATTTTACGCCACCTCGCAGACCGTCAGTCGAAGTCAAGCGGAGGCCGCCAGCGGAAAGGGGAGAAATGGACAAATCGAATGGAAAGAATGAAACCTTTCGGCGAGACTTTCTCAAAGGGATGACCGCTGTGCCGGTGATGGCTCTCGTCAGCGGCCGGGGTTTACCGGGTCACGGGTCGGAACCGCCGCTTGCCGTGAGTGCAGGCCAATCCGCAGCACCGTCGGCTCCGGCAACAAACAAAAAGTTCGTTGCGATCCAGATCAGCGCCCGATCATTCGTCGACGAGGGTGTGGACAAAGCGCTGGACACTCTTCAGGAAAAGGGTGGGGTAAACACCCTGATGCCCGCCGTGTTCACTTACGGGCGAGGCCTTGCCGGTCGGCAAATAGCCGGTCAGCCCTTGCCGGATCATGGCGTTCGGGAGTACGACGAGATTCACGGCGGAAGTTACACCAAGGTTCACCCGGAGTATTACGCCAAGTCGATCATTGGAGATATCCGGGCACCGGAGCTGGGCGACTTCGATATCCTGGCCGATGTGATTCCCAAGGCCCAAGCGCGAGGCATGCAGACGTATTGCTTGTTTGAAGAGGCCTACAATCCGCGCCTCATGCCCAACTTTGAAAAAATCGCCGAGGTGGACGTTTATGGCAGAATCGGTCGGAGTACCTGCCTTAATAATCCGGATGCTCGGAATTTTCTGGTTTCGCTCGTGGAAGATTGGTTCAAGTCCAACGATTTGGACGGCCTGATGTGGGAATCGGAGAGGCAAGGACCACTCAATGACACGCTTGGTGCGCACTTTGGCAGGTTCAGCGGAAACGCGTTCATCAACTGTTTTTGTACGCATTGCTTCCGCAAGGGCAAGGAGCGCGGCATCGACGTCGAGCGGGCGCGTGGCGGGTATATCGCTCTGGAGCAGTGGGTAAAACAGACCCTGAGCCAACCGCGGGCGAGTGACGGTGCTTTCGTTACACTATGGCGTTTGCTCCTCGAGTATCCGGAAATCATGGCTTGGGAAAAGTTCTGGTTCCATAGTCAAGAAGAAGTGTATGGGTTCATCTATGGCACCGTCAAAGAGATCAAGCCCACGGCCCAGGTAGGCTGGCACATCATGCACTTGGTGACCATGAGCCCCTTCCATCGCGCCGAACAGGATTACTCCAGGCTGGCTCACGTCGCTGACTACATCAAACCTTGTCCGTATAACAACTGCGGTGGGCCACGCTTCGCGCGGTACATCCGAAATGTCCAATCCACAATCTTCCGAGACCTCACCCCCCAGGAGGTTCTCGACCTTCACTACAAAATCCTCGGTTATGAGGGCGAGGCCAGTTTGGACCGATTGCCCGCCGCGGGCCTCTCGGCCGATTACGTGGCGAGAGAGACCCGGCGGGCCCTTGCGGATGTTCAAGGCGCGGTGCCGATCTACCCGGGAATTGATATCGATATTCCCACCGCCTTGAACGAGAAGCGGACTCAGCCCTCGGATGTCAAGGCCGCGGTCCTCGCAGCCTTCAAGGCCGGAGCACCCGGCGTCGTATTGTCCCGCAAGTACGCGGAAATGAAGCTCACCAACTTGGCGGGAGCCGGTGAAGCGCTTCGCGAACTCGGTATGACCTGAATAGGTACACTGACCTCCGAAGATTCCGGCGGCGGGGAATCTCATTTCCACGGAGGGGTACCATCGCCGCGAAGCAGATCAGGATGCTACCTGAATTTCTATCCTCGAATCTCGAGATTGTGAATACTAATGGTCTCGGATGGCACCTCGTCTGGTACACTGTCTTTTGATGTCTAAACGTGTCCTGGTGGTCTTCCTCACCGCTCTCCTCTGCGGATCTCTGGCCGGATCGTCTGGGGCCCAGATTTCCAAGAAAGCATCGGTGGCGGAATCTCCGTCGGCCGCTGCTGAGCGGGGCATAAGCCTCGCCACAAAAGGCCACTGTGTGGACGCGCTGCCCATCTTGAAGAAATCCATCCCGCAGATTCAAGACAAGGATCTTCGGTATGACGCGGCCATGGCAAGGGCCCAATGCGGGATGAGTGCCGACCAAGTTGACGCGGTCGTCGAGGCTCTCCTCTTGCTGAATGGGGAATTTCCGGGCAACCCCAAGGTGCTCTACGTTACAACCCGCTATTACTCCGAACTGGCCAATCGTACAGCCCAAAAACTCCTTCAGACGGCACCTTCCTCGGCGGAGGCGCAGGTGCTCGTCGCTGAGGCATTTCAAGCGCAGGGGAGACAGGAAGAGGCCACGGCTCAATATCGAAAGATCCTGGAGAAATACCCGAATCAGCCCGGAATTCATTACCAAATCGGGCGGATCATCCTTTCAAAGCCGTTAACCTCCTCGGCAACCGAAGAGGCCAAGAAAGAATTCGAGGCCGAACTGAAGATTAATCCCACCTCTCCTGCCGCAGAGTTTATGCTCGGGGACCTCGCGTGGAGAGCTCACAAACTAGACGAGGCCATCGAGCATTTTTCCCGGGCGACGCAATTCGATGCGGGGTTGCCGCAGCCCTACCTCGGACTCGGTTTAGCGCTCAATGCTGCCGGAAAGTATTCCGAGGCGATTCCGCCTCTCAAAACCTACATTGAGATGGAACCCTCCGACCCCGCCGGCTACTATCAACTGGCCATCGCCCACGCCCGGACTGGAAACAAGCAAGAGGCAGACCGGCTGATGGCTCTCCAGCGCGAGCTCGAGAAAAAGAAGCCACAGTTGGTGGTGGCACCACCTCAGGAAATATCCCAACCGCACTAGGGAACAGGAAGATCGAACGAGTTCTCAAGATCGGAGAACGCGGGTCTGCCGGCAGCTTTTGCTCCGGCAGTTTCGCAGCAGGGCCTAGCTATGCCTGCCGTTTGAGTCCGAAACAACTCTACGGACGCAGATCCCGAGCACGATCTGTGGTTGGAGTAGGTTCGTGCAAGCTGACCGCGGGGAGCTGCGCGCCTGCCGCTGTCGGGTGGGAGGGAATCCTTGAACCCGGCGGGAAATCAGAAATTCAGGGAGCGTGGCTAGGCGCCCACGCGATGCCTTATCTCTACTTCCATTTACCCTCGCCTTCGACGATCGTGATGTATCGGTCGATAGGGAGATCGGTGAAGCGCTCCGTTGCGCCGCTAGGCTGTGGCCATTTCACCTCGAGCCAGTCGATTTTGGTCCGCTGTCCGAGGCCCAGCACAATGCGCGGGTCGTGGGCGGAGAGATAGCTACCGCCGCCGAATTTGCAGCAAGCCCGCTGAAAGTCGCCCGACCGGTAGGTGAGCTGGGCGCCGATGGCGTCGATATTGGATTTCCGGCCGATGAGGCGGACACCCAGCCAATGATTTTGCCGGCCGGCATTGTTCCGCAACAGGATGGGAGCGCCGTCGCCGACGGCGGCGAGCGCGTCCACCGAGCCGTCGTTGTCGAAGTCGCCGACGGCCAGGCCGCGGCCAGCGATCAGCTCCGAAAAGATCGGACCGCTCTGCTTGCTGACATCCTGGAAGCCCTGGCCGGTATTGCGCAGCAGCATCATGGGTTGCTCATACGTGATGCCGGGTACGATCTTGGCAACATTTAGTTCGGGATGGCCATTGTTGAAGAGGAGATCGGGGTTGCCATCGTTGTCGTAGTCGAAGAACTTCACAGCCATTCCGGCCCGCAGGAACGTGAGCGAGGCGATGCCATAGGCCGGGGCAACGTCAGTGAAAATCTCATTGCCTTGATTGCGATACAGCGCGAACATCTCGCGATCTACGACCGAAATGAAAAGATCAATCCAGCCGTCCTGATCGTAGTCGGCGGCGTCCACTCCCATGCCCGAACGAGCGAGGCCGAAGGCGTTGTAACCCACACCTGAGAACGCGCCGCTCTCTTCAAACCGACCTTTGCCACGGTTGGCCCAGAGAAAGTTAGGTTCTGTGTCATTGCCTACGAAGAGGTCCATCCACCCGTCGTTGTTGATGTCAGCGGCGACAACGCCCAACGCCTTTCCCGGCGACTGGGCGATGCCGGTTTCCTTGCTCACGTCCGTGAAAGTCCCGTCACCATTGTTGTGAAAAAGCCAGGAAGGCGTCGCCTTATAGACGGTCGGTCGGCAGTACCAACGTTCGCCGGTCAGCTTGTTCCCGCACCATATGCTTGTGTCGAGCTCCACATACTGGCAGACAAACAAGTCCAGCCGCCCGTCGTTGTCGTAATCGAACCAAACCGCGCTCGTGCTCCAGCCCGGCGCGGCGACTCCGGCTTTCGCGGTGACGTCGGTAAATGTGCCATCGCCGTTGTTGTGATAGAGGATGCTGTGGGGGTACTGAGTGACGTAGAGATCCGGGAACCCATCCGCGTCGTAATCGCCCACGGCTACGCCCATGCCGTAGGCGTTTCCGGGAACCCCGGCCTTTTCCGTCACGTCGGTGAACGTGCCATCCCGGTTGTTGTGGTACAACGCATTGTGCAGGGGCTGGGGCGGGGTATAGAAGTCGCACGGGCCACTGTTCACGAGATAGATGTCCATCCATCCATCGTTGTCGTAGTCGAGGAAAGCACAACCAGCACCCATGGTTTCGGGCTCATTCATCATGGGGGAAAGCCCCGCGACGTGAACCCACGAAATGCCGCTGGCCGAGGGAGGAATCTCTTCAAAAGCGGGCAATGGATCCGCGGGAGAAAGCACCGCAACCTGGGCGGGCAGCGGGACCGCGCGCGCCAGCATGCCGCTCGCTCCTGCCCAGCCCAACATCTTGAGGAAGCGGCGGCGGGAAAGTGCATCCCACCGCTCGCTTCGACTTTTGAACATTAACTAATCCTTCGGCTGAATCTGTCCCCTACGTCGCATTGCGGCCGCCGGAGTCGCACGGGCGCATGGTTCGCCTTGTGCGCTCGGAGAAGGAAACGTCTCGAACTTGAAGAGGATTTCAACCGAGGAAATCAGTGCCCACAACGGGAGGCACCCGGTCTCGTCTTCTGGCATTAAACGCTTCTCATCGCACCCTCCTCAACCCGCCGGAGAGGACATCGCAACATCCGCCCCGCACAAGTCAGGCAAGAGTGAGGGACAGATACATGTGCTCCCGTCAACGCGGTTGGCCTTAACGATTCCAGCTCCTTCATTCTCCGACTG
>Ga0315280_10002525_pt1 | contig 29598 bp, 33 predicted proteins | sample YL17G06_40_MG_FD_203697 | JGI IMG/M metagenome (GOLD analysis project Ga0315280, IMG submission 203697) | Sediment microbial communities from Yellowstone Lake, YNP, Wyoming, USA - YL17G06_40 | ecosystem: Environmental > Aquatic > Freshwater > Lake > Sediment | place: USA: Wyoming | collected... | reverse complement strand
CACCCTGAACTCGTTTCAGGGTCTCGTAACTTATTGATTCTATTAGATGCTGAAACAAGTTCAGCATGACATTTTTCACCATTTCCCCTATTACGACACAGTCTCTTGAGGGGGAGGGGCGGGTGGGGGGTAATATGATTTAATGCGTTTGTATTGGATAGGCGAGTCTCTGATCTGGAGTTACAAATGAAGGAGATGCAGGAGTGGAAAAGACGAGTTGAAGCGAGATTGCAAACATAATTTCTCTTTGGGTGGAACCTTGACAAGATCTGAAGATTGAAATACCGCCAATTTCAGGTAGATCGGAGGTTCAAATGAGAGAGGCATTAAGATATTGGAACAATGCAAGAGAAATCCTGAAATCTGCACCTGTTGAAGATGGGACCTATACAGATATTGAACCCGTTCAGGAAGCATGCGGGACAGCCTATCTGGCCATCCTTATGGCGATAGATGAACATCTATTGAGAATAGGGATTGAGCAGGATAGATTACCAACTTCTGTGGCTGGCTATCGGAAGGCGCTACAGAAGTATCTGTCTGTTCATGATGGAAAACTCTTAAGGAGTTTTGAGGCTCTTTATAACGAATTGCATATCGCTGGTCATTACAGAGGGCTTTTGAGACAGGTGAACGTTGTAAAAGAAGTTCTCAGATCAGCAAAAGAATTCATTAATTCTATTCAAAAATAAATTCGGGGGGAAGAACGGATTCGTTCATAACAGCAATTCAGGCACTGGACTTCAGACTTTAGACATCAGACTTCTCTAATAGTGATTTCAATTCTTTCGTCAGTGGTTCTGGGGCATCGGTAATTAGGTATTGACGCTGTTATCCTTCTTTGATGAGCAATTCCCTATGGCTTGTAGCCCTTGGATTCATTTTCCTTAACAATATTGAAATCTAACCCTATTTCTTTCTTCACTCTAAAAATTTATTGACATAGGAGAAAAACGGTCGTAGAGCAAATTTGTATTCTCCAGATGATGAAGAGGATCAGGTGGTAAATGGGCGAGATGACAAAAAAGGATTTTTTGGAATTATTAAATGAATTTTTGAAAAAGACTTTGGATCCAAAGTTTGAGAAGATCGATAATCAATTTGCGGAGGCTAACTCGCAATTCAAAAAAATCGATGGTCGATTTGAGAAGATCGAATCTCAACTTGTAGAGTTTAGGGAAGATATCATCCACCAATGCCACGTCATATCAGAAGATGTGATCAGTAAGGTTAGTTGCTGGGGTCGTAGCTAACTTGAACGAAAAACTTGACTGACATATTGAGAAGAACGAAAGAGGACATAAAGACATATTGGCTGCCATCAAGTTTTCTTATGCAGAACTCGACAGGTGAATAACAAACCTCGAGTCTAAGATGGAGATCCTGAAACGCAGAATGGATATGCTTGAACAGAGATCGCCCTCATGATGATCCAGCGAAAACAAAATACTCCTTTCAATTTGATTGATCAGAAGCCTCCCTCTAATTCAACTTTTTAAAGATGGCTTGCGATACTATCTGTCTTCAGCAATAATCTCACAGATCCCGCCGATGTGTCGCCAAAGCTTTGGAGTGGCGAGGAACTCTCCCAAGGGTTCCTCCTGCTTCCATGCAGCAAGTTTCCTGATCATCTGCTCGTGGGCTTTGGGAAGACCTGATTTTTCATCCACCAACTCAAGAAGGGGCAAGACAATCTCATTGCAAAAGGCGGGATTGCTTCGTTTCACTCACAATGACAATTCCCTAAATCGGGATTTTAGGTTCCCTGTTTTTCTTGTAATAATAGAAAAGAATTGGTATCATCTGCTCTTAATGGAAACTCAAAAGATACTTCAGATCATCAAGAATACCGAGTCTCCTTTAAAGAGGCAACTCTTAATGGTTGCGCTGATCACGCGACTTCTTGAGGAGAAGGGAAAAGATCCTCCGATCATCATAGGGGATTCTGCATTATCCTACTATTCGAGAGAAGTCTATTTTACCGCAGATATAGATTTAGCCTATGCTGACAAAGAGGCATTAGGTACTGTGTTAAATGATATCGGTTTTGAAAAGCGAGGCAGGTACTGGGTTAATGAAAGATTAAAAATGGCAATAGAAGCCCCAGCATCAGTTCTCGTAGGGGAAAACTCTCCTGTTGAGATCGTAGAAGTAGAAGAAGGGCTTCAATGTAGGATTATAGGGATAGAGGACCTTGTGGTAGATCGGATGAATGCTTGCAAACATTGGGGGTCAGAGACCGACTGTGAGATGGTAGAGTTACTTGCAAAAAGGTATGTTAATGATCTGGATTGGTCCTATCTCGAGAAGAAGGCGGCGATGCCTGAAAATGACACGTTATCGGAAATTTTGGAATTGAAGAAAAGAGTTGGGAAATGAAGGCAAGAAAGAAAAAATATGAGGAAATATCACCGGTAGATTTTCTCCTTTTGAGAGAGCAGTTAGGGCTCAAGAGATATCGAAAACGTACCAAGAGAGATGAGGAGGAAAGAAAGTTACTTCTGGATCTTGGGCTCAAAAAGATAGAGGAGAAAGAAAAGGAAGACTTTATACTTCTAAGTTATCGAAGAAGAAAGGTTAAAATCATTTAAATCTGCCTCTTCACCCCATCACCTTATCTCCCCATCTCCCTATTCCCCGTCTCTCCACCCCACCAACCCCAGTCACTTGTTTTTCTTGACTCCTTCGCCGGTCATGGGGACGAAGATGACAGGGATGGTATCTTTCACCTCGATCTTTCCTGATCGTTTGACAATTCTTTTCAATTCCTGTGTATAGGTCCCTACGGGTAACACCATCCGCCCTCCCTCTTTTAACTGTTCTAAAAGGGGATTCGGGATATGGTCAGGGGCGCAGGTAACGATGATGGCATCAAAAGGTGCAGCCTCAGGCCATCCGAGATATCCATCGCCTGCCTTCACGTTGATATTCTGATAGCCCAATTCGAGAAGACGATTTCTGGCAGAGGTAGCGAGCGTCTCGACGATCTCAATCGTGTAAACCTCCTTGGCCAACTCCGCTAAGATGGCTGCCTGATAACCCGATCCTGTACCGACTTCTAAGACTTTCTCATTTCCTCTAAGTTCTAAAAGCTCTGTCATTAAGGCGACAATATAAGGTTGGGAGATGGTTTGGCCCTCGCCGATGGGCAGGGGTTGGTCAGAGTAGGCAGAACTTTCCAAATCTTTAGGGACGAAATGGTGACGTTCCACCTTGAGCATCGCAGAGAGAACACGAGAGTCTTTCACCCCCCTCGCCTTAATCTGTGTTTCTACCATCTTCTCACGCATGGTTTTGAAATCCCCCTTTGGGCCTAATTCGGAAACCCTCTTGCCTTCGGTACAAGTGGCAAGAAAAAGTAAAGCCATTGAAAATGCCAAAATGTAAGAGCCTCTCCTTCTCATAATTTCCAACCTATCACAGTCGTTAAAATCTTGTCAATCCTTGACAATCCTTGAGTGTATCTGATACTTTTAAATATTGAAAGATTTCCCCCCGTTCCCCTGAAGGTGTGAAAAAATTAGGGGGAGTGGACCGGCCAGAGGGATATCTCCAAAACTGTGGAATGCGGACTTTGAAATGTACGGGACATGAGTCAGTTTAAGCTATCAATCTTACATGGTTTTCGATCCTTATGATTAAGCCAGAAAAAGGTAGCCGCTTTACAGTTTTTCCGACATACCCCTGTCCGCTCTGTAAATCTTTGGATTTTTTCACAGCTTCCCCTTTACCAAGGAGGGGGCGGGGGATTAATGGGTTTTGAGAATGTTACAAAGAATAATCAAAGTTATTAGTCTTTGCCTCTTGGTCTCCATCACCTTTTCCTTTCCAATTCTTAAAGGTCAGGGCCAGCACCGAAATCGTAATGGGTCATCCGAGATTACCTTTATCGGGAAAGAGGAGACGAGATGGACTGAGAAAAGAGAGGTTCCCCTTCCTTTCAACGTCGGTCAGGGGGTGAAGGAGGAGCCCCGTGTCGACGCTTTCCCTTTGAGGGAAGATGACATCGGTCCGATGAAGAAGATGAGTCCTTCCACAACACAGCCAGGCTGTGCCTACTCGAGCGGATTCACCAGGGGCATCGCAAAAGTGCTCGTTGGGGATAAGGCCCTTTATGAACAGGGAAGATATCGATATTTTGAAGGGAATTATGAAGACGCCATTCAATCCTTTCAGAAATTAACCCAGGTTTATCCGGATAGCCCATGGGTGGGATCTGCTCTCTATTGGATGGGGGAGGCAGAATTTCGCCAGGGGAAGATAGAAGAGGCGTTCTCTAACTTTCAGAAGGTCGTTGAGAAATACCCTGAAAATGAGTTTTATGCCTTTGCCCTGTACTCCTGTGGATGGATTCAGCTCCAGAGGACTACTTATGAGGAAGGGCATCAATTCTTCCATCAAGTTTATGAAAAGGACCCGGGCCATCCCATTGCCGAATCTTCGCTATTCTGGTCAGGGTACTGCCTCTATTATCTCGGGAGATACTCGGAAACGCTTAAGGAGATAGGCACCCTTTTAGAAAAGTATCCTGAAGGAAAATGGAGGCCAGAGGCTGAGTATCTGATGGGCGTTAGTTACTTCAGACTCCAAAAATTCAACGAGGCAGTGGATCTATTCAAAAGTTTCTGGAAACGATTTCCGAGGCATCCTTTAGGAGAGAGTGCACGTTATGCGTTGGCTTGGAGCTTAGTTTCCCTCGGAAATTACTCTGAAGGAAGAAAAATATTCGAGGATATTCTTTTGGAATATCCAGGGACGATGTTTTCAAACCCCGTCTTCTGGGGGATTCTAAAGACCTACTTGGGGATGAATGAGGTAGAAAGAGCGATCCAATTGCACCAAAGGTTTCTTTCCCATTTTCTCCCCTCCCCATGGGTCGAACAAAGTTTTTTTGACATCGGGCAATACTATTTTGAGAAAAAGGAATATACTCTTGCTGCCGCTACGTTTCGCCAGTTCCTCAGAATATACCCCGGAAGCGACCTTCAGGAGTGGGTCTATTTTATGCTCGGGGAATCTCTTTTCAATCAAAAGGATTACCCCGGTGCCATCCATGCCTATCGTCAAGTATTGGAGGAGAAGAGGAAGGCAAGACTTGAAAGTCAGGTTTTCTTGAGGTTGGGCTATGCCCACTTCCATCTCAAAGATTATGATCAGGCCATTCGATATTGGGAGAGGCTCATCAATGATTTTCCTGACCACCCGGAAAAAAATGAGATTCTTTACTGGCTGGCAGAGACCCACCTGTTGAAACAGGATTATCGAAAAGGGGTTGGGTATGTTGATCGACTCAAAGAGGATCCGGCCTTATACCCCAAAGGGTTGGGCAGCCTGGGCTGGTACCATTTTCAAAGGCGAGAGTGGAAGGAGGCCAATCATTATTTTCTGAAGGTGCTGGCGGAATTCCCTCAATATCAGTCCACCCCTTCCATCTCTCTAATCGTCGGGGAATGTTATTTGAATCAGGATGATTATCAACAGGCCAGGACCCATTTGATGCATTTGGCTTCCCTGTCAGAAGGAGATGGGGATAAGGAGAAAGCGTTATATCTTCTCGGATGGATTTCTTACCGAGAGGAGCGTTTTGACGAGGCGATCGCACAGTTTCAAATGTTACTGGAATCCCATCCTTTGAGTTCTTACCGGGATGTATCTCAGTACTGGATCGGATGGTCTCATTTCCGAAAGAGAGATTATGCCAAGGCCATTGAAGAATTTCAACGTCTCGTTCAGCAATACCCTGAAAGTCCTTTTGTCCCATCCTCTCTTCTGAAAATAGGAGATGGCTATTATAATCTCAAACGCTATGGTCACGCCGTGACAAAGTATCTTCAGGTGGTGAAGGAACACCCCAAATCGAAAGAGGCCCCGGAGGCCGATTTCGGAATCCTCCTCTCCCTCCTTCAGGAAAAAAAATATGATTCTTTCATCACCCGTGTGGAGGCTTTTATAAAACGGTATCCTTACCACCCTCTGGCCAGCCAAGCCCTGATGCAATTAGGAGATTATTATCAGCAATCTCGAATGGGGGAGAAGGCGGTGAGGACGTATCGAGAACTGATTCACCTTTATCCCAATAGTGAGTGGGCGGAAGGGGCAGAATTTCGAGTTGCCCTTCTCTTTAAACAGGAACGGAGATGGGCCGAAGCGACTGAGGAGATGGAGAAGTTCATCCGACAGCACCCCAAAAGTCATCTCTTTGTCGAAGCCAATGTGGAACTGGGAGGCCTTTATCTCTTTCTCAAAGATTATGGAAAGGCTTTAGAACGATATGAAAGAGTGATGCAAGGTCATCCCCAACATCCACTGGTGAAGAAGGTCTATCTGGGGATGGAAGAAGCGTATCGAAACTTGGGGAAAAACGAAGAAGCAGAGAAGACGATGAAAGAATTAGTCGGAAGGTTTGCACAGGATGACATCCGGTTCGAAGGGCATTTGAGATTGGGAATTTTCTACTTTGCACAGAGGAGATTTGGGGATGCGATCTCCGCTCTTTCCATCGCTGTTCGAAGCCCTGAGGAGCGGGTGGCCAGTCAGGCCCAATTCAAATTGGGAGAGGCCTATTTAGGGGCTGAGAATAAGGAACTGGGCCTTCTTCAATTTTCAAAGATCATCTACCTCTATCCCCATCAACCCGAGGTGATGGAGGAAGCCCTTCTCAAACTGGGCACCCTTTACATAGAGGAGAAGAAATTCTCTGAGGCCAGGCAGATCTATCAAAAATTATTGGAGAAGACCACCCGGAAAGATCGACGTGAAGTGGCCATGAGGATGCTCGATCAGATTAATCAAGGGATCGTTCGCTGATGAGAAAAGAGTCGAAGGAAAAACGGCGGACAAATCCTCTTCTCCTTGCCGTCCTTTTGGTGCTTTTGGGTTTCTTGTCCTGGATTCTCTTCTCCACCCCAACCCTCCAATCACACCTTGGGCGCGGGTGGAAAACCCTGACCCGAGAGAGCAGGAGGATATTGGGAGTGGAGAAAGCAGAGATTCCACCAGAGGAGAAGCGGATACGGGAGGAAGTCCTTCTGAAAAAGATGGAGGAGGCAAATGCTCAGCAGGATTGGAGATCCTTTGCCCCTGAATACCCACGACCGAAAAAATTGCAACCTCTCGAAGAGAAAGAGAGGTTGAAGGTTTTGAGGGAGTCCCCAGAGTTTAAGGAGTTGGATAAGGAATTGAAAGAGTATTTGAAGAAGAGTGAAGATCTTTTTCATCCAGAGCCCCCCATCCCGTCTACAAAGGATGAGATCGACTTTACTTATCTAAAGGACAAAGGAACTGAAAAAATCATCGAGAGGCTTTTGAGCTCAAAGGACAGAATTTCTTCGGAGAAGCCTCTGGAGGAGAACCTTCTGTTGGGGATCAGGGGGCCTCTCGCTACTCGGAAAATCTTGGAAAGACCCAATCCACCTCAGGTCAGAGTGAAGGTGGAAGCCGAAATCGAGTTGGCATTCTACGTCTTGCCGAATGGGATTGTGGATCGGGCCATCCCATCGGTCAAAGGGGACACGGAGTTGGAACGGATCGCCATCCAATACTTAAAACAGTGGCGGTTCGTTCCCCTTCCAAGAGATCAGCCTCAGGTGGAGCAATGGGGGACCATCCCCATTAAATTTAAACTTCAATAGGAGATCCACCATCCTTCCTCAGGGTGGAGGCAAGTGATCAGATGAGAAAAAGGCGTTTTCTTCTTTTGATCCTTCTCCTTTTTTTGTTTCTGGGGTTCCTCACGTTCTTCGGAGACAGGGGGATACTTCACCTTGTTCGACTTCAGAAGGAACTCAACCGGATCAAGGAGGTGAATGCCAAGATAGAGGAGGAGAATCGGAAGTTGAAGGAAGAGGTGAGGCGTCTTCAGAATGAAAAACGTTATATCGAAGAGATCGCTCGAAAGGAGTTGGGAATGGTGAAAGAAGGAGAGATCATTTATCAATTTGATATCCCCACAAAAGAAAAGGAGGGTTCGAAATGAAATATGAGGGGATGATTTTTCGACCACCCAGCGAGGCAGATAGCCTGATCCTCCAAGTGACGGTAGGTTGTTCTTATAATCGATGTACCTTTTGCGGTGCTTATCAAGGTAAGTCCTTTCGGGTAAAAAGTTTTGAAGAGGTGAAAGAGGATATCGATGAGGTAAGTCCCCAAGGGCCATGGATTCGGAGAGTCTTTCTGGCCGATGGAGACGCCTTAATCATCTCTCAGAAAGAGCTCCTTCGGATTTTAGACTATCTGAAAGTGAAATTAAGAGGCATCGAAAGAGTGGGGATTTATGCCAATGCAAAGGATATTCTTAGAAAAGGTGTGGATGAGTTAAAGGAGCTTAGAGACTTGGGTGTGGGCATCATCTACCTCGGATTGGAGTCTGGAAATTTAGAAGTACTGAAACGGATCAAGAAGAATGCCACCATCGATCAAATGGTTCGGGCTGCCAGAAGGGTAAAGGAATCCGGAATCCTTCTGTCTGTGACCGTCATTTTAGGCATCGGCGGTGTTGAAAACAGCCAGACTCATGCAGAGGACACCGGGAAGGTCCTTTCACAAATGGATCCTGATTACGTGGGTGCCCTCTCGCTGATGGTCGTTCCTGGAACTCCCATCGAGAAAGAGATCAAAAGAGGGGAGTTAATTCTGCCCACTCCTTTTGGCCTGATCCAAGAGCTGGAAGGGATGATTACCCATTGCCAATTCACCCATTGTTTTTTTGCTTCTAATCATGCCTCCAACTATCTTCCTCTCCGAATTCGGATACCGGAGGAGAAGGAAGAGGCTCTTCGAAGAATTCGAGAAGTTCTTCGAAGAAAAGACCCGGCTTTACTCCGGCCAGAATATTTGAGAGGCCTTTAACAGTAGGCAGAAGGCAGAAAGCAATAAAACACTAAACTGTGATCAGTCATTAGTAATTAGTGATCAGTAACTGATAACTGACCACTGATCACTGAAAAGGGGTTTCAAGGAGTCAATTAGGATGAAGGATGCAGTGGATTGTGAAATTCGTGTGAGGTATGCAGAAACAGACCAGATGGGAGTGGCTTATTATGCAAACTACCTGGTTTGGTTCGAAGTGGGGCGGTCTGAGTTCTGCCGAGGAAGGGACTTTAGCTACGCCGAATTGGAGAGATTAGGGTATAAACTCGTTGTGACTGACGTCCATTGTCGGTATCGAAATGCGGCCCGATATGATGAAGCCATCACCGTGCGAACCTGGCTGAAGGGAATGAATCGACGGATGATTACATTCGGATACAAGATTTTACGCCAGGGGAAGGAGGAGGTGATTGCGGAGGGGGAGACACGCCACCTCTGTCTCGATTCAAATGGTAAACCCAAGAGCCTTCCGGAAGAATTCGCGGTTCGTCTCGTTGGGCAGGAGCTTAGCAATAGGATATAATGTTTGAACCATGGATGTCCATAGAATTTTAATTGTAAGGCTGAGCGCAGTAGGAGATGTCATTCGAACACTGCCTGCCGTAAAGGCCTTAAAAAATTATTATCCTTCCTCCTCTATCACCTGGGTTGTCGAAGAACCTTCCAGGGCCCTATTGGAAAGCCAGCCTGAGATCGATGAAGTGATTCTGTTTCCCAGAAAGAGCTGGACAAATGGAATGAAATCGGCAAGAGGGATATGGAGGACAATGGGGGAAATCCGGGAATTCATTTCCGATTTGAGGAGCCGAAGGTTCGATGTCGTTCTCGATTTCCATGGACTCCTTAAGAGCGGCCTCCTTTCCTTTCTCTCACGTTCTCCCAGGCGGGTTGGATTTGATCGAAGGTCGGGCAAGGAGGGCAATTTTCTTTTTTCGAATGTGAAGGTGAGACTTCCAGAAGAAAGGATGAATCGATTTCAAAGGAATTTTGCACTCCTCAGGGGGATGGGGTTGGAGGTGAAAAGTTTTCACCCCACACTTCATATTCCTTCCAAGGACAAGGAATACGTGGAGTCATTCTTTAACGAGATATCGACCTCCCTCAAGAGGCCATTGATCGCCATGCATCCTGGGACGAGCACAAAAACCATTTATAAAAGGTGGATGCCCGATCGATATGCTCAACTGGCAGACCGATTGATCTCCGAACTTAAGGCAACCGTGGTCTTTACCTGGGGTCCTGAAGAGTTGGAGTGGGTAGAAGGGATTCGAAAGGAAATGAAAGAGCCGTCTATTCTGGGACCTCGGACCAAATCTTTGACGCAGTTGGGGGAGGTCTTCAGGCGGTGCGATCTTTACATCGGTGGAGATACGGGTCCGATGCACATGGCCTCCCTGACGGAAACCCCTGTGGTCGTCATTTATGGGCCAACGGATCCGATCGTGAACGAACCGCTGGGGCACCACAGAAAAGTGAGAAAGGAAGCGGGGTGTAATCCATGTCGAAAGCGATCGTGCAAGGAACTCACCTGTTTGAGGATGGTCAGCGTCGATGATGTGTTGGAAGCAACCAAAGAGATTTTATGTCCCGACGCCTGAGAATCCATCTTCTGTCGTAAGCCAGATCGCGAACTCCCGAAAGTGGGAAAAAGATAAAGGCCTATGAGACTCATCCAGAAATTTATTTTCCTCAAACAGATATTGACCCCGCGAAAAATACTTCATCTCATCCTCAAGGAGATTCAATCCGGTTTGGGACATTCCCATCTGTTTTATTTCCCCAATAAGCTCACCATCGATATCGGCAATATCTGTAATTTAAAATGTCCGCTTTGCCCCACGGGAAGGGGAGATCAGAGTGCTGCCAGAGGATTGATGGGGATGGAGGCGTTTAAGAAGGTGATCGATGAATTAGGAAGTTATTTGACCAAGCTGGAATTGTATAATTGGGGGGAACCGCTGCTGAACAAAGATTTAATCCCCATGATTCAATATGCAAAGGATAAAAAGATTCCTGTTTCGATCAGTACGAATTTAAATATCCTGGATGGAAAAACTGCGGAGGCCCTCATCGCCACCCGTATCGAAAAGATTTTTATTTCTTGCGATGGGGCAACTCCAGAGACTTACCTCAAATATCGTGTGGGTGGAGATTTTGGCAAGGTCCGATCGAACATTCATCTCCTGTTAGAAGCGAAAAAGAAATTGAAGAATCGGTACACACGCCTCATCCTTCTTTTCCATGTTTTTAGGTTTAATGAACACGAGGTGGAGAGCATCAAACAATTCGCCAAAGACCTGGGCCTTGAGCTTCGTATTAATAAAATGAGAACCGATATGGGAAAGGAGATATTTGAGAAAGTGGAGGATTCCATTGGAAGAGACAAAGACTGGATTCCAGAAAGTCCAAAATATAGCGCCTTTGATCTTGATAAAAAAGAGAAAAAGAGGCAGATGAAATGTAAACAAGTTTGGACAACGACCGTCATCAATTGGAATGGGGCTGTCCTTCCTTGTTGCGCGGTCTATGGAGAACAGTATACCTTTGGCAATGTTTTTAAGGAACCTTTTGCATTGATTTGGAATAACGAGAGCTACCGATTGGCGAGGAAAGAAATCCTCAATCAAATCAAAGAGAGCCCCACCATTTGTCATATCTGCAAAGAAAGTGGTTTTTTGCATTTTTAGATTGTCATGGTAAATTTAACATGACGAAGGATTTCAATCAGTTTCTTGTCTCCAGAGTAGAATGAGTTTGAAATGATCCGCGGAAGCGGGATCAGAATAGGGTTACGGCCCCATACCGATGATTTGAAGACTGTAAAGTCAAATTTTGTTACAGAACACTCGGAATCTTCCATCGATATTCCTGCCAGGCTGGAGGAGATCGGTTTTGAAGTGAGGGCGGAGCATCACGGCGGATATGTTTACGCCAGACGAATCTCAAAATAATTCCAACTTAAACCACTATGGAATTGAATGATCACTCCCGGAAATTAAAGATCGCAATTATCCTGGACCGATTTCTTCCAGCCCGCGGCGGAGAGAACTACTTTTCCTGGTTGGCGAAGGAACTGTCGGGGAGAGGGCATGAAGTCCATGTCTTTGCGATGAAGGTGGAAAAAACTCCAGTGAAAGAATATCAAGTACACTCCATCCCTGTGTGGAGATTTCCTCAAAGCCTTAGACTCCTTTCCTTCCTGATTGGCTCAAAGCGTGCCGTCAGACCTTACGGGTTTGACATTATCCATGGAGTAGGATGGACCCTCGCCATGAACATCTTTAATCCCCACGGCGGTGTGGAACAGGCCTATCTTAAGCAGGAGTTCCTTTCCATCACCAACCGGTTGTATTACGTATATAAATTCCTGAAGCGGTACCTTTCCCCTCAGCATCATTTGAAACTCTGGATACAGAGAAGGCAGTATTTGAGCCCGGGGGTGAAAAAGATCATTGCGATCTCCCGGATGGTCAAAAACGATGTCCTTCGACACTATGAGCTTTCTGAGGAGAAGATTGCAGTGGTTTTCAATTCCGTTGATCTGGAGCGATTTCACCCGCGGAACCGCGAGATCTACCGGGAGGCGAAACGGAGGACCCTTGGGGTTGATCCGAACGATCTCCTTCTCATTTTCGCCGGGAACAACTATCGGCTGAAAGGGTTGGAGCCCCTTCTGAAGGCCATGGTCCTCCTGAGAAGGTGGTTTCCAAACCAACCGTCCCGTTTGCTTATTGTGGGGCGTGGCCAGATTGGTCGCTATCGCCGGGTGGCCCGGAGACTCGGTGTTTCGGATCGGGCGCTTTTTATGGGATCCGTAAAAGAGATGGAGCAGTATTACGCTGCCAGTGATATCTATGTTCATCCCACATTTTACGACTCCTGTTCTCTCACCGTTCTGGAAGCCCTGGCGAGTGGGCTTCCTGTCATTACCTCACGCTTCAACGGCGCCGCTGATGCCTTCCTCTCAGACCGGGGAGGTAAGGTGATCGAAGACCCAGCCGATGTGCAGGGGTTGGCACGGTCAATTTCGCACTTCTTTGACGAAGGTCGGCGCAACGAGGCACGGATTGTTGCAAGACAGTGGATGGAAAAACACCCTCTCACATATAATGTCGAGGAGACATTGCGGGTTTATTATGAAGTGGCCAAGAAGTCCTGAATTGGATTGGTATAGATCAGAGCAACATTCAGTGGCGTGAGTTACCTTTACCCCCCCTAAGAGAAAGTTCCTTTCACCGTGTTGTGAACCCAGTCTCTCTTTTTAGAAAATTGAAACATGGGAGGGTCTGATGTTTGACTTAGGTAGGTGGATATAATAAAATTAATTTTTTAATAGGTTATGGATGCTATAAAACCCGAATTGAGACAAATGAAACGCATATTGGTTAGAGGCGTCAACTGGGTGGGTGATACCGTTCTCACATATCCAGCAGTTCAACAATTGAAAACGCTCTTTCCCCATTCCCATTTAGCTATCCTGGTTTCGAGCCCCCTCGTCGATCTATGGAAGACATCTCCCTATGTCGATGAGATCATCCCTTTTCAAAAGAAAAGGGGTATTGGATCTTTTTGGGAAGATTTGAACATCAGCCAATCTTTAAATGAGAGGAATTTTGATTTGGCTGTCATCTTTCCAAGATCCTTTCGTTCAGCCTTCCAGATCTACTTAGCTCGAATCCCGATTCGGATCGGTTACCAAGATGAAGGGCGTTCGTTTTTCCTTACCCACGGAATTCATCGTACAAAAGAGATCCTTCGTTCCCATCGAGTCCATTATTTCCGAAAACTTACTGAGCCATTGGGAAAAGTAGAAAGTTTTCCCTCTCCCCGGATCGTTCTCAGGGAGGAGGATCGAAGATGGGCTGAACAGAGGCTCAAAGATTTGGGCATTCAGAACGGGGGGCCCTTGATCGGCATGAACCCAGGGGCCACTTATGGTTTGGCCAAATGTTGGTCACCCCGTCGGTTTGGGGAATTAGGGAAAAGGCTCTGCGAGAAATGGAAAGCCACCTTACTCCTCTTCGGAAAGGGGGAGGAGGGGCCCATTGCCAAAGAGATTCTACAAAATTTTGAAAATGGGGGAATCGATCTGACTGGCAAGACCCGTCTCCTTCAATTGGCTTCACTTTTAGAGCGGTGTCGTCTCCTCGTGACCAATGATACGGGGACGATGCATGTAGCTACCGCTGTAGGGACGTCTGTGGTCGCCCTCTTTGGTTCGACCGATCCCTCCGTCACCGGGCCTTGGGGAGATGGCCATGTGGTCGTAAGGAAGGATGTCCCTTGCAGTCCCTGTTTGAAGAGGATTTGTCCCACTGACCATCAATGTATGGAATTGATTACGGTTGATGAAGTATTAAAGGAGTGTGGAAAATATTTATGACCCTCTCTCCGCTCATCCAAGACTTATCGGTTTTTGGCCGAAACCCGATCTCTGTATGTATTATCTGTTTCAATGAAGAAGATAATATCCGACGATGTCTGGAAAGTCTTAAATGGGTCAACGATTCTGGAGGCGAGATGATCGTGGTTGATTCCTTCAGCACCGACAGGACCGTAGAGATATGCCAGCAGTTTACGAGCAAAGTTTTTCGGAACAAGTGGCCTGGCTATGTGAACCAAAAGAATTACGCCCTTAACCTTGCTTCCAATGAGTGGGTTCTTTCACTGGATGCAGACGAAGTCATTTCTGACCAGGCCCGAGGTGAAATTATCCAGGAATGGAGGAATAGTGGCCATGAAAAATATGATGGTTACTATTTTAAACGGCATACCTTTTATCTCGGCAGATGGATTAATCATGGGGGTTGGTATCCAGATTACAAGCTACGACTGTTCAGGAAGACCAAAAGTAAATGGGGCGGCTGTGACCCGCATGACCGCGTGATCATCAATGAACCTGCCTTGCTGAAAAGGTTTGAAGGCGAAATTATCCACTACACCTATAAAAATATCTCGCATCAGCTCAAAACAATAGATCGATTTTCTGATGCCGCTTTAGGGACACTTTTAGCCAAAAAAAAGGGATTCAGTCCCTTTCATTTCCTCTTCAGGCCCCCTTTTAAATTTCTGGAAACCTATATCTGGAAAGCAGGGTTTTTGGACGGCCTCCCGGGTTTAATCATCGCTATCCTATCAAGTTACTATGTCTTTATTAGGTACGCCAAACTATGGGAGTTGACCATCACCAAAAAGGAGAATGAAGGTGGCTCCTCATGAGGAGCCCTTAATGGGTCATCCTATCCGATCTGATGAGATCGAGGTGGCAATCTTTCGAGTACATTAAGAATATTTTCATGGGATACCAGAATCGATGAGCGTCAGGACTTTGATAACCAAAATTTTTGGAATGCAACATCTGAAAAGGACCCGGATTATCAAAAAAATATATGAAGATCCTTCATCTCTTCAGCGATTGGAAATGGACAGGACCCTCTGAGCCGGTGCTCAATCTTTGCAAGGCTTTGGAGGAGAAAGGGCATGATGTCACATTGACCTATCGCAAACCACCTCTTTCCGTGGAGAATAGTCTGGAGAGGAGGGTCTTGGAAAAAGGGGTGAAGGCGACCGATCAGTTCCACTTGAACCCTGTCCTGAAACTCTCCCGGCCTTCTTTCATCTGGAATAACCTTTGTGATGTGTTGCGTCTTACTCAATATCTGGATCTGGAGAGGTTCGATATTTTAAATGTCCACCAATCCCTTGACCATATTCTGGGAGGGATGGCTGCCCGAAGATCGAACCATCCTGTCATCGTCATTCGCACAGACCATAAACGGGATTCCTTAAAACCTCACCTAGGGAATCGCCTTCTGATCTCAAAACTGACCGATGGTATGATCACCCATTCGGAAAGGGCAAGGAAGGAGGATGGAGAACATTTTGGACTGCCCATGGAGAGGATCGGCAGGATTCCTCCCGCTCTGGATCTGGAACGATTCAACCCTCAAAGGGAATTTAAGAATATGAGGGCCGTCTTTGGCATTGGCCAAAAGGATATCGTCATCGGGATGGTTGCCCGATTTCAAAAGTACCGTAGAACGGAGATCTTCTTAGAAGCAGTCAAAACCATTGTCAGGGAATTTCCAAACATTAAGGTTCTCTTACTGGGCCGATCGAGTCAGATGGAGGAGAGTGTGATCAAACCGATGAAGAGATTGGGGATCGAAAGATGGGTCGTCCTTGGAGGATATCGTACCGATGACTATGTCGATACCTTGGCCTGTATGGATATCTTTCTTTTCTTGATGGCCGGCTCCGATGGAACAGCCCGAGCCCTCAGGGAAGTGATGGCCATGGGTAAGCCAGCGGTCGTTTCCGATCGAGGGATGCTGCCGGAGCTGGTGGAGAATGGAATATCAGGTTTGGTCGTCAAAGACACCCCTGCAGACTTGGCGGATGCTACGCTTCACCTGCTTCAACATCCTGAATTGAGAACGTTGATGGGGAAGGCAGCCTATCAGAAGGCTCACCGAGAATTCCGATTCGATCACCAAGTGGAAGCTGTTGAAAAATTTTATCAAGAGATGATAATGCTCGGGAAGTGGAAAAAAAAGTAATAGCGAATGATACGAATAGACCGAAGATTATTGATCCTGATTTATCCTATGAAATAATGGGGGCGATCTTTGAGGTTCATAAACAACTCGAGGTTGAATTCCTTGGGTCGATTTATGAAAAAGCACTAATAGAAGAGCTTTCTATAAGGGGGATGAAGGTTGAGACTAAAAAGGTTATCTATTGTAACTTACAAGAATAAAAGGGTTGGAAACCATCGACTCGATGGTGATGGATCAGAGAGTACAATTATTTATATTGGATTTAGAACACATGAAGGCTGCAAGCCCCTTTTTTAGAAGAAGGGTCAAACGGAATCTCGGGCACCTGAAAAGAAGTATCATATTTCATACCGATAGAGATTTAGACGACTGGAAAACATTTATAAGGCATTATAAAAATGCCTTCACTCAATCAGGTTGATTGAAAAACCTGATGGGAGAGACCGTGGACTCGTTTAAAGAGGGCTGGTTTGGATAGATCTTCCTTCAAAAAAATTGCAAAGGGCAAATTCAGGGGTTGGATGAGAAAAGAAATATTTGACCTTCTCCCCACCCCCTTCTTTGAAGATCCGGTCCCCGCCATCCAGAATTTGGAAGGGAAAGTGATCAAGGTATCAAAATTGCGTTTCGCTGCCATCATCCCATTAACCGATGGGAGAAGAATATTTTTTAAAAGGGATAAGACACGAGGACTGCTGGTTTCCTTAAAATTCTTGATGCTTCCATCCAAAGGCCGGAAGGAATGGTTCATTGCCGATCAATTTAAAAAAAGAAATCTTCCCGTTCCCGAACCATTGGGCTGGATGGAGAAGGTTCATCTGGGTTTTGTGAAAGAGAGTTATTATCTTTCGGAGGCGATCGGATCAGGGGTTTCCCTCATTAAAGATTCCGTGATATTAGGGAGTCCTTTCGCCCTTCCTAACCTGGCCAAGACTCTGAAGAAATTCCATGATGCAGGACTATTTCACCATGATCTTCACGTAGGGAATTTTTTGTGGGATGGGAAATCTTTCTATCTCACGGATTTACACCGTGCCGAGATCGTTCGTTCCCTTTCCTTAGATCAGAGATTATGGAATTTTTCACAGCTCTTTCACTCTTTGAGATCCGTATGGGGAGAAGATGAACGTTTACAATTCATTGGAAAATATTTTGAGGGGAAGACCGATTCCTTTCAAAAAAAGGAGGTATACCTTCAAAAGGTTCATTCCTTCATGGATTTTCGAAAAAGAAGGCGGTGGAAGAGCAGGACCAAACGCTGCCTGAAGGAGAGCACAGAATTTTCGATTGAAAAGGAAAAGGGGGTTCACTATTATCACCGGAAAAATTTACCATTGGATCAATTGAAAAAGGTGATTGAAGAACACCGATCATTAGTGAAAGAAAAACCGTTGGCCTTGGCAAAAAATTCCCAAAGGGTCATCGTTTCCATATTTAATGACGGAGGAGACAAAGTCGTCGTGAAACAGTTCCGTTATCCCCATTTTTGGAACGTTTTCAAAGAACATTTTCGCCGTTCAAAGGGGTTTAAAGCATGGCTGGCTGGGAATGGCCTGAGAGCAAGGGGAATCCCGTCTCTTTTACCTCTCGCCTTTGTGGAAAGAAAGAACTGGTTCGGATTGACCGAGACTTTCTTGGTGATGGAGACCCATGAAATTGGCCGTGAGTTGGATCGATACATTTTAGAGGGATTGAAGGATGTGAGGAAGAAGAGACTTTTTATTAAGACGTTCGCCCAATGGCTTTCTCATTTTCATAGAATGAACCTCTATCATCAAGACATGAAGACCTGCAATATTCTCATTTCAGAAGATGGAGAAACCTGGGATTTTTATCTCCTTGATCTGGAGGATGTCCGGTTGGATGAAAAGGTGGATGGAAAAAAATTATCCAAAAATTTGCTTCAGCTCAACACCTCCACTCCCCGAAACATCACCGGGGTCGATCGTTTCAGGTTTTTCAGGGAATACCTCCGATCGAATCCCATTGTCAAAGACGAGAGGATTTTTCTGAAACAGCTCGTCAAGGAAAGTCGGAGGAGGGGCTTGGTCTATGTTTCACCCCATGGAGCGGTGGTCGAGCCGATGTCGTAAATCATTGGAGGGTCAACAGTGAATCTGTCTGTCATTATGGTCAACTGGAATACAAAAGATTTCCTCCTCCAGTGTCTGGACTCGGTTCGTCAGACCGTTAAAGGAATGGAGGTGGAAATTTTTGTGGTTGATAATGGTTCTACAGATGGAAGTGAAGTCGCGGTCAAAAAGCGATTTCCCGAAGTAAACCTCGTTGAAAACCAGATGAACCTTGGGTTTGCCAGGGCGAATAATCAGGTCCTGGATCTGTCGAAGGGAAAGTATTTGCTCCTCCTTAATCCAGACACACAAGTGAAGGAAGGGGCCATCGACAGGATGTGCTCTTTTATGGATGCCCATCCAGAGGCCGGAGTGGTGGGGGCGCAGCTTTTAAATGCCGATGGCTCGAAACAGAACTCGATCGCCAACTTCCCGTCTTTGGCCACGGAACTTCTTAACAAAAGCCTCTTGAGGTGGTTATTTCCAGACAGATTTTTAGGGAAGGAAAGAGATTACCCTAAGCCTGTTGAAGTGGATTCCGTCATTGGTGCGGGTATGATGCTAAGACGAGATACAATGGAGCAGGTGGGTTTACTCGATGAGGGTTATTTCCTTTTTCTCGAAGAGACCGATTGGTGCTACCGGATGAAGAAGGCCGGCTGGAAAATCTACCATGTCCCTCGGGCTGAAATCTACCATTTTCAGGGAAAGAGCGCGGAGGGGGAGAAAAATAGGGCCAGGGTTGAATATTATCGCTCCCGTTATCACTTTTTTAAAAAGAATAGGGGGAGTTTGCAATGGTCCATTCTGCTCATGGGATTGATCACCCGATTATGCGCCGAACTGATTTTTATGTCGGTTGCTTGTTTTTTTACTCTCTTCATCATCAACAAATGGAAAAGTAAGCTTTCAATCTATACTTATTTACTATGGTGGCATCTGAGGTTGTGCCCCGAAGAGATGGGTTTGAGGGGAAAAGATTTTTCTTTGAAATAAAAACCATTCTATGAACGATTCTCAGGAACTCGAAATTAACCTTCATGTTTCGTTAAATCGGCAGATGAGTGTGCTTCCAAAACTTTATGAAGTGGAGTGACTCAAAACGAGAAATCTTTAGAAACATTTGTGGTGAAGAAATGTCGGCCTGTGGCGATGAATTCGAATGAACCTGTCAACGTCGGGGGTAAAACATTTTGACGTCAGAAGGGCAAGAGGTTAAAAAAGTAATTTGTCATTCGATTATCTCTCAACTTTAAAACGGTGGAGCGAAGAGGGAAATACTATGGATCGAGGATTGACGATTTGGTTCACAGGCCTTTCATGCTCAGGGAAGACAACTCTGTCGAAGTTGATTGAAGCCGAACTTCGGAGCAGAGGATTGAAGAAAATTGAAATCTTGGATGGAGATGTTGTCCGAACCCATCTTTCAAAAGGTCTTGGCTACAGCAAGGAAGACCGGGATACGAACATCAAGCGGATAGGTTATGTATGCAAGCTTCTTACCAGAAATGGAATTATTGCCATCTCGGCAGCGATCTCCCCTTATCGGGTGGTCCGTGATTTCAACCGCAGAGAGATCGGTGACTTTATTGAGGTTTATTGCAAATGTCCTCTGGAGGTATGTATTGAAAGAGACGCGAAAGGACTCTATAAGAAGGCCTTAGCCGGAGAGATTAAAAACTACACAGGAATTGATGACCCTTATGAAGAACCATTGAATCCGGAAGTGGTTCTGGAAACAGATAAAGAAACCCCTGAAGAGTCGGCAAGGAAGGTGATCCAAAAACTTGAGGAATTAGGATATCTTCTTAAGAAGCAGACAGTCAAAAGAGGAAGGCGAAGGGGATAAACCCCGTTAGAAAGGTGGGGCTTCGACCCTGCCTTTACAAGGAGCTGATGCTTCCTCTATTTATAACATCCCCCGCATAAATGCCGGGGCTTTCTAACGGGGTAAATAGGAGCGGGAGATGGAAATGTTATGAGGTGGAGGATTTTATGATTAACGTAGCCGTGGTGGGGGCAGGGGCTTGGGGAAAGAATCACATTCGGGTATTCTCCGAAATCCAAAATGTTCGATTGAAATATATCTGTGATAACGATCCCTCGAAATTGTTATCCATACGGAAAGCTTATCCCCAGTCGGCGGTAGTCGAGGATCTGAAGCCCATTCTTCTTGATCCGGAAGTCACAGGGGTCGTAGTGGCCTCTTCAGCCACCTCCCATTACTCTTTGTCAAAGGAGATATTATTAGCCAATAAGGATGTTCTGGTCGAGAAACCCATGGCGTTAAATCCTAAGGATGCAAAGGAGGTATTGGAGATCGCGGAGAAGAGTGGAAAGATCCTCATGGTTGGCCATCTTCTGATTTATCATCCTGTGGTCGATCGACTGAAGGAGATGGTTGCCTCTGGTGAATTGGGGAAGGTCTATTATATTTATACTCAACGGGTCAATCTCGGTGTCATTCGTCGGGATGAAAATGCCCTTCTTTCGTTTGCTCCCCATGACCTCTCAGTGATCCTTCACCTTCTCGAAGAAGAACCTGTCAGGGTTTCAGCCCATGGGGAGAGTTACATCCAACATGGAATTGAAGATGTCGTGTTTGTCAGTCTTCGGTTCTCCGATGGTAAGATGGCAAATATCCATTTGAGTTGGCTGGACCCCCATAAATTGAGGAAGATCACCATCGTGGGTTCAAAAAAGATGGTGGTTTTTGATGATATGGAGTCCTCTGAGAAATTGAAGATATACGATAAAGGCGTGAGGAATCTCTCTTATGATACTTATGGAGAATATTTAAGCCTGAGATTTGGGGATATTACCATCCCGAGCATTAAGATGGTAGAGCCTCTTCGAGCCGAAGCAGAACATTTTATTCAATGCATCGAATCAAGAAGAGAACCAAAGACAGGAGGCCGGGATGGGGTCAAAGTGGTCAATATCCTCACTGCGGCACAGCAGTCCTTAAAGGAAAAAGGCGTTCCGGTGAGTCTATTGGGGAGATGAGAAGATGGAGAAGAGATATTTCGCCCACCCTACGGCAGTGGTAGATGAACCCGCGGAGATCGGCGATCGAACGCAGATTTGGCATTTCTCACACATCATGGCTGGTGCAAAGATGGGGGAGAACTGCGTCATCGGACAGAATGTCTTCATTGGCTCAGGAGCTCATTTAGGAAACAACATAAAGATTCAAAACAACGTCTCCATCTATGATGGGGTCATTTTGGAAGATAATGTCTTTTGTGGTCCCTCGATGGTCTTCACAAACGTCTTCAACCCTCGAAGTTTCATCTCGAGAAAGAAAGAGTTTCGAAAGACGTTGGCCAAAAAAGGGGCCACCATCGGTGCCAACGCGACCGTGGTCTGTGGAAATACAATCGGCGAGTATGCTTTCATCGGAGCCGGTTCTGTGGTGACCAAGGATGTTCCAGATTATGCATTGGTCTATGGGAATCCGGGAAGGGTGAGAGGATGGGTTTGCCAGTGCGCTGAAGAGATCGTTTTCCGATCTGGAAAAGCGGTATGTCAGGCCTGCGGAAAGAAATATAGAAAGGACGGCAGTCAGGTTAAGCCGATCTGAATCAAAAGGGGTTCTTTGATGAAGATCGTTACCATTGTGGGGGCCAGGCCTCAATTTATTAAAGCTGCCTCCGTTAGCCGGGCAATCCAGGCATTCAATGAGAAAGGGTCTTTGACAGACCGGCTCAGTTCAAAGAAAAAGATCCGTGAAATATTCGTCCACACAGGGCAACATTATGATGACCTGTTGGACCGAGTTTTTTTTGAAGAGCTTGAACTTCCGAAGCCGGATTATCACTTAGGAGTAGGGTCAGGTTCTCATGCCAGACAGACCGGTGTGATGATGGAGCGAATTGAAACTGTCCTCGAGCGAGAGAAACCCGAAATCGTGGTCGTTTACGGCGATACGAATTCGACTCTGGCCGGGGCTCTGGCCGCAGCAAAATTAAATATCCCTGTGGCCCATGTGGAGGCAGGTTTGAGAAGTTATAAACGGACCATGCCTGAAGAGATTAATCGTCTGCTCACTGACCATTTATCCGCTCTCCTTTTCTGTCCCACTGCCCAAGCTGTCCGGAATTTGCTAAAGGAAGGAATCAAGAATGGAAAAACAAGGATCGTCAAAAAGGTAGGCGATGTGATGTACGATTCGATCCTTTATTATTCCAAATTGGCTGGGGAAAAGTCTACGATTCTAAAAGATCTGGGGCTTTCTCATTCCCTTGGCCTTTTCACTCCGAACTATTATCTGGCCACCCTCCACCGCGCCGAAAATACGGATGATCCCAGAAGGTTGAAATCCATTTTAAGAGCCCTCAGCCAGATTGGAAAGAAAATACCTGTTGTCCTCCCCCTTCATCCAAGAACGAGAAAGATGATAAAAATCTATGGTCTCTTCCCGAGAAGCAAAGGGATCCGATTGATTGAGCCGGTTTCGTATCTCAACATGTTAAATTTGGAGAAAAATGCCAGGGCCATTCTTACCGATTCAGGGGGTGTTCAGAAAGAGGCCTACTGGTTAAAGATCCCCTGTTTTACGCTAAGGGAAGAAACGGAATGGGTGGAGACCGTGAGGAGCGGATGGAACGTACTGGTAGGAACTGATGTGAAGAGAGTTGTAGAAGAGGTAAGTTGTCTGGAGGAGAGGAAGCGCCCTCCAAAAAGGGCAGAGATGTTTGGAGATGGAAGGGCAAGTGAAAAAATCGTAAAGATTTTTTCCCGAATGGCCACCTCGTTTTAGCCTCCGCAGAAAGAGGATCTTTTGCGCAAGAGGAGTGAACATGATCAGCGTGGCGGTCCCGATGATGATTGTGATGATCGGACGTTTCCGAGGGATCGTTGCCACCGACAAGGTCGGTGGTAGTTTATTGAATCTACACCTGAGAATTCCCCTTCTGTCGAAGAAAGGTGCGTCTGCTGAAGGCAGAAACAATACTGTATATGGAAACGCATGGGAATTCGAAGGATTGCCGGCAGAGCATCATGGTTTTGAGATTCAGGAGATGGGGTGGCAATAGATCACGTCCATATATTTTGAAGAAAATGGGGACATGCTATGGAGCATAAGCCACTATGGGTACGTCCTCTCATTAAATGGCTAGAGGAGGTGTTATTATTAAATACCGGCAAACTACCGGCGGTTGAAAGGCTTGCTGCCGGTAATGGTTTCCAAGAAACATTGACAGCAATCGTATCATATGGTAAGGGAGATACTGAGCAATGGTTTTTCCGAAAAGTTTCTTCCACTCCACGCTGGTGCACCATTTCCGGAATATATTCCGCTTTAGGTATTCCAACGATAAAACCAATTCCGTTTGATGATTGTACTTTAGTCTATGCCTCCGTTGAAGGTGTTGATTTAAGGGATTATCAACCAGAGACTCATACTGAATTATTACTTTTTGCCGATGCCTTGGGCGAAGCGTTGATTGCTTCCATTTTGACAGAACTGGGAGATCGTAAACCAGGGAATATGATTTTGTCGAAATGTCTCTCCGGTAAGGGTTATTTTATTACTCATATTGATTTTGACAAATCTTTATATATACCGTGGTACGATAAAGTTATAGATCGTCATCGTTTTATAAAATATTCTTTTCGCCGATTAGCCTTGCCCTGGGCTGATCAGCTAAATGATAACCTCAGATCTGCCTTCCTTGAACGTATCACAAATAGTGCCGAAAGATACCTCCAAGCGTTGTTAAGACCAGAAACTCGAACCCCAGGAGACCTAAAGTATAATTACTTAAATGAAACGATCCCGGCTTCAGGAATCATCTTTCCATGGGATCAGGATATGCTAAGATTTGCCTATAGGCAATTGGCGTATTGGAACAAAGCAGGGTCAAAGGAAATCAGAAGACAGATAGTCAGACTACTCTAATTAAGTCCTTTTGAAAATGCACCTGACCTGAACTATGTTTTCTTTTTTCGGCAGATGAAGATAACGTATCTGCATCCAAGAGCAGTTAGGGATGAGGTGTGTTGATACGGGATATCATTTCCCCCCTTTTTAGGCTGGATAAGAGAAAAGATTTTGATCATTAGGATCAAGGGGAAATACCATAATGTGGATTTCGAAAATCGGTCGCCTTGGATGGATTCTATTTGAAATCCAGCTAACTGTGCTTCTCTGACAAAGCGGGGTATAGTGATCAGCATGCGAAAGTTTGCTTCCGGTATTTCTGTTTTCTGATTGAAAATGGGGAAATCTATCATCTTATCTATTGATCCGGTGAGGAGATATCTAACTCTTTTTCTTAGAACGGCATAGTTTGGAATAGCCGCTAAGAGAATACCGTCATCTCTTAAAATACGAGCGAACTCTTTCATGGCCATACTGGGTTGAGCTATTCTTTGCAGACCCGCAATACAGGTGATGATGTCGAAATACTGGTCTGAATAATCGAGTCTTTTATTCAAATCCTGTACCTTAAATGGCAGTTGAGTGGCTTTAAAAAGACCCCCATCGATATCAGCACAAAATACCTCGAATTTCAATTCGTAAAGCCGTAAAGCCAAGTAACCTTCTCCGGCAGGAATATCAAGTAATCTACCCGTGGGGAGATTTCGACAGATATCGACCACCCGATTGAGGCAATCAAGCCCGGACATATGAGAAATCTCTTTATTAGCTGATTCGCTATTCCTCAATGATAAGCCCTTTCTATTACATCCGTAATCGCGTCATTCGTACCCTATTCAATAAGCCATCATACATCATCCAATTCGCTAAGGCAAGTCACAGAAAAAGGTAGTTGAATGTAGTTTCAAACCTTTATCCAGCGGTTCTTTGATATGTTTGATGGGCAACATGCGATGTCACCTGAGGTGGCCTTTGAAATTTGTCTGGAAATGAGGGAGCGAAACGTTTAAATGTTCCACTGTAAAGGTTTGGCGATAAATCCCCCGCCGCTGTAACTGTCTATTTTATTTTTGGCCGGCCCAGCACACCCAATTACCTTTTGGAAGGTTTCTTATGCTCTGTCCATGACGGCTTCGTCACCCGCGAATGATGAAAAGGGTCTTTAGGTTAGGGATAGGAAGCCCTTTTGGTTTAGGGTCAAGGGGTTAAGGTTCAAGATTTAAATAGCAATTACATAACCGATTGACAAAACTGGTATCCTTACCCTAACCTATCAACCAAAGACTTCTATTTTCTACGCAACTGCTGGGTTTATCAGCCCCCAATCGGTCCTTACGTTCTGTCTCCCATTTATCTTATCCTTTTTTGTTTTTGCTTGATAAAATAGGATGGTTCTGGTAAAAGGGATATGGTCTCAAATGATGATTTTTATGGATCGGATCGTTAGATGCAGAGGAGTGTGAAGACATGTCAAAGGTTTTAGTGACCGGAGGGGCAGGATTTATCGGATCGAACCTGACCGAGGCCTTGCTCAAAAAAGGTCACTGGGTTCGGGTGCTCGATAATTTCTCAACCGGAAAGAAGGAAAACTTGATCTTTGATGAGGCCTATCCTTCTCTCGAGATTGTCGACGGAGACATCCGTGAGATGACCCTCTGTCAAAGAGCGACCAAGGATATCGAATATGTGTTTCACCAAGCTGCCCTTCCATCGGTCCAGCGATCTGTCGAGGACCCCCTGACATCGGATGCCGTCAATGCAGGTGGGACTTTGAATATTCTTCTTGCAGCGAGGGATGCGGGGGTGAAGCGATGGATCTACGCGTCATCCTCTTCGGTGTATGGAGATACTCCGACCTTGCCAAAATCGGAAGAAATGCATCCCAAACCTCTCTCGCCTTATGCGTTGCAGAAACATATCGGAGAACGGTACGGCCGACTCTTTTTTCAGCTCTATGGCCTTGAGACCGTCTCTCTGAGATATTTCAATATCTTTGGTCCGAAACAGGATCCGACATCGATCTATTCTGCTGTCATTCCAAGATTTATCGAGGCGTTACTTAAGGGTCGCCCTCCGATCATCTTTGGTGACGGGGAGCAATCTCGAGACTTTACCTATATTGAGAATGTGGTTCAAGCTAATTTGTTAGCCATGTCAGCAGAACACCTGAATGGGGAAGTCATCAATATTGCTTGTGGGAAAAGGACATCGTTAAACCAATTGCTAAATATCCTTCAGGATATTGTTGGTTCAAAGGTATCACCCATCTATGAGGAACCTCGGAAAGGAGATGTGAAGCACTCTCTGGCAGATATCCGTAAAGGAAAGCGATTTTTAAATTATGAGCCCAAGGTTGAGATAGAGACCGGACTGAAAAAGACGGTCGAGTATTTTGGGAACCAGCGGGCGGACCTCCGCAGCCTGCCATCAGGGAGGCGATAAGCAGGGATGGGAGAGCGGCCGATGTTGCGAAAAATATTGGATGGTTTTTCAAAGGTAAAAGTTTTGGTCATCGGTGATATCATGATGGATCGCTTCATTTGGGGAAAGGTTTCCAGGATATCGCCCGAGGCTCCTGTTCCTGTGGTGGTGGTGGAAAGGGAGACTTTTCTCCTCGGAGGGGCTGCCAATGTGGTGAATAACGTTCATTCCCTCGGAGGAAAGGTTGCTCTTTGTGGTGTCGTGGGAGATGATGAGATGGGGCAGAGAATTATCAAAGAGTTGACGGAGATGGGAATCGGAATCAATGGAGTATTCGTGGAACCAGGGAGACAGACCACAGTGAAAACCCGAGTCGTCGCCCATCAGCAGCAATTGGTCCGAATCGACCGGGAAACGACAGATCCCACGAAGGTGCTCACCTTGCGAAATCTTTCAGAATTCTTGAAAGTGAATATCGACGGTTTTGATGGGATCATTCTCTCCGACTATGGAAAAGGTCTTCTGACAAGGGAATTGATCCGGATCACGATCCGGAGAGCGAGGGAGGCGAAGAAGTTTATTTTGGTCGACCCGAAACAGAAAAATTTTTTCTTCTACAAAGGAGCAACGGTAGTCACCCCCAATACAGTGGAGGCAAGTGTGGCCTTGGGGATTCCTATCCCCGATCTGTCATCATTAAAAGAAGTGGGAAGGATGTTGTTAAAGAGGCTGAGATGTGATGTTTTGGTCATCACCCGAGGAGAAGAGGGAATGGCCATTTTCGAACCCAATCAGGAGCCCGTTTTCGTTCCGACCGTCGGGAAGGAGGTTTTCGACGTCACCGGTGCAGGAGATACCGTGATTGGAACAATGGCCCTTGCATTAGGAACAGGAGCTGGGGTCATCGATGCGGCGAGGTTGGCGAACTACGCAGCCGGGATCGTGGTTGGAAAAGTGGGAACCGCGACCGTGAACCCACAGGAGTTGATAAGAGTGATAAAGGAAAACTCCTAAAGGACAGACCTATCATAAAAGACGCTCTGTCCTTAGAGCCTCTGCCCATAGCGATAACTGGCACCTTTTAAGCTTTACCCAAAGACAATTGGCAATTGTCTATAATAACTGAAACAAACCAAGATCAAAATAAGGCCCTATCTCAAAATGAGTGATTCAAACCCATGACTGAGGATAGGGCCTTAAGATCGCAGGGCTATGTTTCGAGGACGAAGATAACCTCCATTCTTACACGGTATTCGATAACCTTTGAATTTTCCACTGCCACCCGCATTTCAACAACACGCAACCCGGTGATGCCCCTCAAGGTCTTTGTAGCCCTTGCGAACCCGACCTTGACTGCATCTTCGAAACCTTTAGGAGAACCTGAAATAATTTCTGTTACCCGTGCCACCCTGGGCTCTGCTGCCATCCTGATCACCTCCTTCTTCTAAAATGGGTATCAAAAGAAGTCTATACGAAAATCTCAAAGAATGTCAATGAGAAAAAAAGAACTTGCGGCAGGTAATCGGCCGAAAAAGGGAGGGTATAGGCCTAAATCATTTGGGGGGTATGATGACTCTACTTGACGAAGGAGGAGTGAAGAGAGATGCAAAAATATCGAATAATTCTATTGATAAATTCGAAAATTGTGTTATAGAATAGAATTTTAATAATATTCTAATAACTTACAAGGTATTCGGATGAATAAACAAGATGAGGAGACGATGGTTTCTCTCCCGTTTCGGCAGCATCACCTAATAAACGAATTTATCCGTTACCTGTCTGGGGAGAAGAATGCCTCGCCCCATACCTGTCGATGTTACCAGCGGGATTTGGAGGAGTTTGAGGATTTTTTAAAGAAATCAGAGACGAATCTCTCCCCAGAGGGCGATATAGAGATGGGAAAGGTGGATCGGATGTCCATCCGGAAATACTTGAGTTTCCTTCATAGAAAAAATAAGAAAAGTTCAATTGCGAGGAAGCTTTCTACCCTACGTTCTTTTTTCAAATATCTGGTCAGGGAACAACTCACCCCCTCCAACCCGGCCAAGACCGTTTCAACACCGAAAGTGGAGAAATTTCTTCCTACGACTCTCACTGTGGATGAGGCCTTCCGGTTGATGGAATCCCCAGCGAAGAACAAGAAGTTAAGAGATTGTGCGATCTTAGAACTTCTTTATTCGAGCGGTTTGCGTGTGGGTGAATTGGTAGGGCTGAATCCGAATCAATTGGACCTGGATTTGGGCATCGTGAAAGTGATGGGAAAGGGGAGAAAGGAACGAATCGTGCCGGTCGGTTTGAAGGCTGTAGAGGCATTGAAAGCCTATTTAGAAGAACGAGGAGCCTTAGATGGCGAGGGACCCCTTTTCATCAACTCAAGAGGAGGACGGCTCACCGCTCGAACCGTTGGGAGGTTGATTAAGAAATATACAAAACGTTCAGGTATCTTTCGGAAGATCAGCCCTCATAGCCTTCGCCACAGCTTTGCAACACACCTCTTAGATGCAGGAGCGGATATTCGAGAGATTCAGGAAATGTTGGGGCATGCCAGCCTCTCTACCACCCAGCGATATACCCACCTCAGCCTGGGTAAATTGATGGAGGTCTATGACAAGGCCCATCCTCGCAGTTTCAAAAATTTGAAACAATCACCAACACCAGTCACTAAAAGGGAAAGTTGAGGGTGATAGAACGATGGAGAAAATGATGTATAAAATGAAAGGAACCACAGTCTTATCTGTTCGGCACAAGGGGAAAGTCGTGATGGCAGGGGACGGGCAGGTGACCCTCGAAC
>Ga0315280_10002524_pt1 | contig 29602 bp, 25 predicted proteins | sample YL17G06_40_MG_FD_203697 | JGI IMG/M metagenome (GOLD analysis project Ga0315280, IMG submission 203697) | Sediment microbial communities from Yellowstone Lake, YNP, Wyoming, USA - YL17G06_40 | ecosystem: Environmental > Aquatic > Freshwater > Lake > Sediment | place: USA: Wyoming | collected... | reverse complement strand
TGGCCATGGTGGTAAGACCTCCTTTCGTTTAATTTTTTGCTTTGGGATTCTTACCACCATAATCTTTTTTTGTGATATTTTTCCACACAATCTAAAATACAGCCACTCGGGTATTGACAATTATGTTGTCATATGGTACTTTACATTAGTAGACATAGTTGCATAATATACTACGTCTCTATTATTGTCAAAACTCAATCTAACCCTATAAGGTCTTATAGAGGTTGGCTAAAAATCATGGCGATGAAGCATAGCTTATTGGGACTTATTGCTCGCAAACCAGCAAGCGGATATTCTTTGCGTAAAAGGTTCTTCAGGCCTGGCAGACCAGTGTTATCTCAGATTTACAGGGCGTTAAATGAGATGTTGGATGAAGGGCTTGTTACTACCAGAAGAGTAGAGAACCAGAAGCGACCAGCAAAAAATGTATTCCTCATTACTGAACTTGGGCAGGCTGAGTTAAAGCGCTGGCTGACGGATAATGCTGCGATAGCACCAATAAAGGATGAAATGTTACAAAAGCTTTGGTTTGGAAGTATAGGCAAGACCGAAGATGCAATAGCACTTATTCAGTCATTCAAATATGCACGGCAGTCAGAACTAAAATACTACGCTAGCACCGCAAAAAAAATCGAGCGTAGGGATCTCAGGACATTTGGAAATGCGCTGGATAAGCTGTATTGGGATTTGGTACTCGACTATGTTCGATGGCGCAGTAAAGCAGAAATGGCTTGGGCAGAGGAGGCCATCAAGAGGATCTCGAATGTAACACGGCTATATTTAGAGGAAGCAGAAAAGGCGGGGGACCCCCTCCACAGTAGAGTGTAACAAAATGAACCACGGTCAAGAAAACATGGCCGGCTGCAGATCAAAAGGCACAGTTTGGCGGCTGAGACAAGAGCTTCGAATCATCTTGCCAAAGCCAGAAGGAGGGTATGATGACATAAGGTTGTACAGCAGAAACTCCAATTATACTGTCAACAGGACTAAAAAACTAGGAGGTGCCTAAATGAAGAATTTACTACTAGCATTAGTTGGGGTGATGATGGCTCTATTACTTATTGTCGGATGCGCGGCTCCAAAGCCAGCGCCGGTGGAAAGAACGGTAAAGGTAGCTTGGCTAGCTGACATGACAGGACCCACTGCAGCATCAGTTATCCCTATGGTTTGGGGAACTCAGGATTGGTTTAAGCACGTCAACGAGCAGGGGGGTATAAATGGGGTAAAGGTGGATGTAATATGGGCAGATGCAGCCTACAAACTGGACCGTGGTCTGGAGATCTACTCTAAATGGGCAGCGGATGAGGACATCCTGTGTATTCACTGTTGCAGCACTCACATAAACGATGCGATTGCAGATAAATGTGCTAAGGACGAGATTGTTCTATACGCTGCCAGTCCAGCACCAAATGCGATGTGGCCAATCAGATGGACTTATAGCCACAGTGCTGGCTATGGGGACCAAATAGGCTCCTTTGTTGACTGGGCGCTGGACAACTGGAAAGAAAAGCGACCATTTAAGTTGGGGCTCATGTATATGGACATGTCATTCGGTAAAACAATATTCGATGGGGGTGGCGTCAACTATTGCAAGGCAAGAGGAGTCGAGATGGCAGGTGATGAGCCAATTCCGCCTATGGCTACAGACATAACTGCCCATCTTGCTAGGCTAAGCAACGCAAAGCCAGACTACATTTATTTTCAGGGCACAGTTGACTTGGCTTCTGTTATCTGCAGGGATGTAAAGAAAACTGGTTTTGGAATACCGATAATGTTTTGTGCTAATGTCAGAACAGAGCAATTGATATACCTTGCCGGTAAGGAGTCCACTGAGGGGGCAATCTGTATGGGGTGGTCAAACCCATGGTGGGGGCTGGAACCTAGTGAGATGTCACCTGGACTGAAGAAAACCGCCGACTTCTTCGCGAAAAATCGCCCTGCGGAGCAGCCAGCTACTGTTGGTGTAGGCTATTACCACGGGCTTATGGGTGGTATGGTGACAGGTGAAGCGATAAGGCTGGCTCTGGAAAAGGTTACGGCACAGAACCTTACGGGAAGGGCACTCAAGGAGAACGGCTTTGACCGCTTAAAGAATTTCACTGATACTTGGGAGCTAAATCCAGGAATTACATACACACCCACTGACCACAGAGGCAACGGAATGATAAAAATCGTGCAAGTGAAAGGCGGATTAGGGCGTACCATAAAGGACTGGTTCAAGACTCCATACCTTGTTAAAGATGAGTGCATTTGGTCTAAATATGTCAAACCAGGGCGCTGGGAAGACATACTTGGAAAATAGATAGCCCGGGGCAAACGTTTTGTGTCTTGATTGTCGAAATTGACAAGACACGGTGCATAGGCTGTGGTATTTGCGGTCTACTGTGTCCCCGACATGCTATAAACTGTTTTGGGGTTGCAGCAATAGACTTGGCAAAGTGTAATGGGTGCCGAGCATGTGTTGGTTTATGTCCAGCACGGGCTATAGAAGCTTTTTCCAAATCTGAAAACAAGGAGGTTATGAGTGAGTAAAAGCGTTAAGACAGAAATAGCAATAATTGGATCAGGGTTGGGTGGCGTGTTGTGCGGTGCACTCCTAGGCAGAGAAGGCTATCGAATAATCGTATTGGAAAAAATGGGGATCCCCGGCGGGCGGTACACAACAATTGATAAAGATGGCTTCAAGGTAAATACTGGTGCCTGGGCGATCGGTCTACACGGCGAAAGAGGTCCAGTCTATCGTCTGGTGCATGACTTGGGCGGTCGTGTCGAGACCAAGGTTCCCGAGCCTGATCACGCCCGTCTCTGGTTTCAAGACAAAGATATGCCTCTGCCCAAAAAAGGTCAGCTGAGAACAATAATAGACACAGTTGCCAAGAACGAAAGGGAATCGGAAAGAGTTATGGGAGCAACACGGCGTGCATTGAGATGGCAGGAACCGTCAGACAACATCACCTGCGCCCAGTGGCTATACCAATATACCGACAATCCATTAATACACGGGCAATTTGATTTCTTCAGCAGGCTGATGACCGCTACCTATCACTACGATTTCCCTGCAGGAGAATATTTTCGGCTCCTTAGAAATTTCGGTAGGCTTGGTGATCTTACCGCAATGCCCAAAAACGGACAGAAGGCGACGATGGACGAGCTTGTTAAACTTCTAAAGAGCCGGAGGGTTGACATTAGGTATAACACAGTGACAACAAAGATTCTCTCAGCTAACACACAAGTAAAGGGGGTATTAGCTAAAACTGAGGAAAACGGGGAAATCGAAATTGTCTCGGACGTTGTGATCTCAGATGTGGGGCCGAAGGAGACCGTAAGACTGGCCGGAGAGTCCAACTTCGACACTGCGTATCTTAATGAGGTATCGAGGGTCAACGAGACGAAAGCGGTGGTGATAGTCTGGGGATATGATAAGCCAATTCTCGACTATCAGGCTCATATACAACTCATTGAATATGACAGACTTGGCAGTGCTTGGGAACCTCATCATATATGGCCAGAATATGTACCTAAAGGTAGGTATTCGCTGTATACATATTCAACTATGAAAACAAATAACACCGAGAAAGAGCTAGAGATGATAACCGCGCAGTGCAAGGAAGCCTTTCCGGCTCTGGGGAACGCCGAGATTGTAGCTACCTTAGTATTCAAATCAGAATGGCCTATTCTTCGAGCCCATCCTTCAAGGTGCCTTGGTATCAAGTCACCCATTCAAGGTCTATATATAGCTGGGGATGCAGTGAATCCCAGCGGCTGGACTTGTGGTGAAGGAATAGCAATAAGCTCGCAGGCCATAGCCGAAGATATCAAGAGTAGGTTTCCCCATAGTTGAAAGCGTGTTAGTATGTGTAAAAGGTTCGTAGGACTCGAAGGTTAATAAACGTGATATTGAATACAATAAAACGAGTCCTTTATTATGACTGTTGCTTACAATTATGGTCTCACAGAACCAAAGTAAATTGAAAGTAGAACATTTGGGGCTCGCCTTTGGCAAAGTGGAAGCTCTTAAAGATGTAAGCTTCGAAGTGAAAGAAGGTAGCATCTTGGCGATTATAGGTCCCAATGGCTCCGGTAAGACATGTATAGTCAACTGCATTACTGGTTTTTATAAGCCGCACCATGGCACCATTAACTTTGATGGTACAAACATTACACGAAAACCTCCCCATGAGATTGCTCACATGGGCATCAGCAGGACATTTCAGAATATCGAGTTGTTCACTGGACTTACTGCTATAGAAAACCTCATGGCGGCACGGCATATAAACATAAAAGAGAATTTTCTTACCAGCGCCATTTATTTTGGACCAGCCCAAAAAGAAGAGATGCAGCATTTGAGGGTTGTTGAGGATTTGATTGACTTTTTGGAGTTACAGCCGGCTCGGAAGGCAATTGTAGGGGCCCTCCCTTATGGTGTCCGAAAGAGGATCGACCTCGGGAGGGCTCTGGCTCAGGAACCCAGTCTCCTGCTCCTCGACGAGCCGATGGCAGGCATGACCGCAGAGGAAAAGGAAGATATGGCGCGATTTATTCTGGATGTAAGGGAGGAGAAGGGGACAACCATAATCCTTGTAGAACATGACATGGGCATAGTCATGGATATCGCCAATAGAATTGTGGTCATTGATTGTGGCACAAAGATAGCAGAGGGTTTACCTGAAGAAATAGCAGTTAATCCCAAAGTAATCGAAGCTTATTTGGGCAAAGGTGAAGACTGATGTACATTGCTGAATATAGCCAATCACGACCAAAAACATCTTGTTATATGACTTTCGGATTAATGCTATCGATATGCTAGCGCTTAATAATGTCGAAGTTATGTATAGTGGGGTAATCCTAGTACTGAAAGGCGTGTCTATAGAGGTACGTAAAGGTCAAGTGACTGCCTTGCTTGGAGCCAATGGGGCCGGTAAAACAACAACTCTTAAGGCTATATCAGGTCTTTTAAGGACTGAACTTGGCGAGGTAAGCCGGGGCAGCATTATGTTTAACGATACCAGAATAGATAAGCTAGACGCGGAGGATATCGCAAAGCTGGGCATTATACAGGTGATGGAGGGCAGAAGAAATTTTGAACAATTAACTGTAAACGAGAATTTGAAAGTAGGGATTCAGGCCTGCAAGTTGAAGAGTGATCCTCGAGAAGGCTTGGAAAGAGTCTACAGCTACTTTCCCAAACTTAAGGAGCTTAAAGACCGGACCAGTGGCTATCTATCTGGCGGCGAGCAGCAGATGTTGGTCTTGGGGCGAGCACTCATGTCCAGGCCTCAAGTTATGCTGCTGGATGAGCCATCTTTGGGACTCGCTCCCGTCTTGGTTAGAGAGATATTCAAAATAATAGAGAGGATCAATATAGAGCAGAATGCCACCTTTCTTATGGTGGAACAAAACGCTATGGCTGCCCTTTCCATTGCCCATTACGGCTATGTAATGGAGAACGGCAGGATAGTAATGGATGGGCAAGCAGGAGAATTGTCTAAAAATGAGGATATACGCGAATTTTACCTAGGCTTAGGAAGCCATGGGGAAAGGAAAATCTATAGTAAAGTAAAGCATTACAAAAGAAGGAAGAGATGGTTGGGATAGTGGTTAAAGTCACTGTTAGCTTTGTGGTGACGAAAAATGTTAACTGACAAAACGCTACCACAGTGGCTTAAGGCCAATTACGAGTTGTGGGGGGACAAGCGGGTCGCGCTCAGAGAAAAGAAGTTTGGGATATGGCGAAGCTACACGTGGAAAGATTATTATGAGAAAGTAAAGTACTTTTCTTTGGGGATGATGAGTTTGGGGCTGAATAAGGGAGACAAGGCTTCCATCATAGGTGACAACGCACCAGAGTGGGTTTTCGCAGAGTTAGGCATCCAAGCAGGTGGGGGGGTAGTGATTGGTGTCTTTACAGACTCTAGCCCTGAGGAACTGAAGTACATGCTCGCAAGCTCAGACTCCAAGTTCCTGATTGCACGGGACCAAGAACAGGTGGATAAAGCCTTAGAAATTAAGCCTGAGTATCTCCAGTTGAAGAGAATCATCTACTGGGATTCGAAGGGACTTAGAAACTATGACGAACCTCTACTTATACAATTCGATGAAGTCTGTGAGCATGGCAGAAAGTATGAGCAGTTTCACCAGGGGGCATTTGAGGCTAACGTAGATATGGGTAAGAACTCTGATATTGCCTGCCTGCTTTATACCTCTGGAACTGGCGGTAAACCCAAGGCAGCAATGCATAGCTACAGCACCTTACTGTCAACTGCAGACAGTTGGCTGACTGTGAACCAAATGACATCAGACGATAGCTACGTTTCCTACGCTCCTCTGCCTTGGATTCCAGAGCAGTTATTTGGTGTTATCCTGCCACTTGCCGCAGGTTATGTAGTCAATTACCCCGAGAAAGCGGAAACAGTCCAGTACAACATAAGGGAGATTTCACCTACTATTCTAGCTATGTCACCGCGCCTATGGGAGAATCTCTGCTCAGTTGTCTTATCCCGAATGATTACTGCGTCCTTTATCAGGAAATTCGTATATGATATATTCTTGGCCGTAGGGTATAAGATTGCCGACCTCTGTTTTGCAGCGAAAAAGCCTAATATATTTTGGGCCGCACTAGAAAAGGCAGGAGAGCTATTGCTCTATAAATCACTGAGAGATAATATCGGCATGAGAGGAGTCAAACACGCCTTCAGTGGAGGTGCCACTATGGGGCCAGACACGTTTAGGTTCTTCAGGGCGATGAGTGTTGGAATCAAACAAATCTATGGCCTCACTGAATCAGGAGGTGTAAATGCTAGCCATCGTACCAATGATATTAGGCATGAATCGGTCGGGACTCCGCTTCCCGGTAGCGAAATAAGGATATCTGAAGGTGGCGAGATTCTAATGAGGGGTAGCTCGATTTTTGAGGGTTATTACAAGGATCCCAAGGCAACAGAAGAGACATTTACTACAGACGGCTGGCTTCGCTCCGGAGACGCTGGTTTCATCGATGATAATGCCCATATAATCTGTGTTGGGCGGGTTACCGACCTGATGGTTCTCAAAGATGGGAACGCGTTCTCTCCGATATATATCGAGACTAAGCTGAAATTCTGCCCTTATGTAAAGGACTCTGTTGCAATTGGAGGTAAAGAGAGACCCTATGTTACCGCTCTGATATCGATTGACTTTGAGACTGTATCAAGGTGGGCTGAAAACAATGGTGTCACATTCACCACATATTCAGATTTATCACAAAAGGCCGAGATCTACGAGTTAATTCACAAATATGTTGTGCAGGTCAACAAGGTATTACCGGTCGAAGCCAGAATCAGAAAGTTCGGGAACTTGTACAAAGAACTTGACCCTGATGAGGCCGAGTTAACTAGAACCCGCAAGCTCAGGAGAAGCTTCTTTGACGAACGTTACCCGGAACTCATTAATTCGCTTTACGGCAATCAACAAGTCTTGCCGGTGGATTTTGAAGTTAGATATCGAGATGGGAGAATTGGTAAGATTAAAACGACGTTCAGAATCAAATCTGTCGAAGAGGCTGATTAAATGGTTCTTTTCACACAATCATTCGCTACTGGATTGATGATAGGGGGTATCTATGCAATTCTCGCGCTGGGATTCGTGGTGATATATAAGTCGTGCAAGATATTTAACTTCGCTCAGGGCGAGCTTCTATTAGTAGGTGCCTATGTAAGTTGGGCTTGCGTGGTACAACTACATTTGCCTATCTGGGCAGGTATCCTTATCATGTTACTTTTTGCCGTCGCTTTGGGCTTCGGGATTGAGCGCTTCCCCCTTCGACCTATGATAGGCCAACCACCTCTTGCGATTATTATGGTGACGCTTGGTTTAGCCATTCTGCTGCGGTCTTTAATCATTGCTGTATGGGGTGGTGTACGGCACCCATACCCCGAGATTTTCCCGTTACAACCAGTAACCATTGGCGCTATTACATTGTCACAACAGCATATATGGTCATTTATGAGCTGCATTGCATTTCTCATTATGTTTGCCATTTTTTTCAGGTTTACTAATATTGGCCTACTATTGAGAGCGGTAGCTGAGGATCACATTCTAGCTAAGAGCACAGGTGTTAATGTGCGGAGATTCATTGGATTATCGTGGGCTATATCCGCTACAGTAGCCTCAGCGGGGGGAATATTCCTCGGCAGCATTAACGGGGTAAGTCCCGCATTAGCAGATTTTGGCCTGAAGGCAATTGCAGCAGCTTTGGTAGGCGGTCTAGAATCGGCTTTAGGGGCCGTCCTCGGTGGACTCTTGATAGGAGTTGTCGAAATTCTATCCACAACATATATAGGGCAAGGGGTAGGAGAGGTTGCCGCATTCTTTGTGTTGGTTCTTGCTTTGTTCATCAGACCTTACGGGCTATTTGGATTAGTTAAGATAGAAAGGGTTTAGGCAAGATGCGTTTACCTGGTGGTACGTTCAGTACAGGTTATAACCAGGAACTGGCAATTATACGTACAAGGCTACAGTGGGTATTGCTAATTGCCTTTTTGTTGCTCATGGTCGGACTACCCTTGTATGCTGGTCCATACCTTTTGCGCATAGTTTGTGGTATAGGCATCACTGCTGTGGCAGTGCTAGGGCTCAATATACTGATTGGTTACTGTGGTCAGATATCACTAGGGCATGCTGCTTTTGTCGCCACGGGCGCTTATGCATCTGCTATTTTGACAACTAAACTAGGAGTATCATTCTGGTTAGCTCTACCATGTGCGGGCATTTGTGCAGCTCTAACCGGGATCATCTTTGGTCTACCAGCATTAAGAATCAAGGGATTGCATCTTGCGCTAACAACCCTAGCAGCTCACTACATCATCATGTATGCTATTTCACATGCTACGAACATCACGGGAGGTACGGCTGGAATCCAAGCTACTAGACCCAACTTCTTCGGCATCAGTTTGGAGCCCCTAAAGTCCTATTACTATGTTATTTTAGCCATCACTATCATTATGACCTTCTTCTCAAGAAATTTCTTACGAACAAAAATTGGCCGTTCCTTTGTGGCAATTAGAGACAATGATAAGGCAGCTGAGATCATGGGCATTAACCTTGCAAGCTATAAGATACTGGCATTTGCCTTAGGGTGTTTTTATGCCGGAATAGCAGGCAGCCTTTGGGCCCACTATGCCGAAGTGATTGACCCGGACCACTTTTTGCTGACGCACTCAATCTGGTATGTGGGAATGCTCATCGTTGGGGGAATGGGAAGCAACGCCGGAGTTTTCTTCGGCGTGATCTTTCTCCGCTTGATAGAAGTGATGGCAACCGAGATCGGGCCAATTCTGGCTAATCTTCCGTTGCTTAGTGTCGGCGTAGCCGCTTCCTTTGCTCAGTTTATATTCGGGCTAATAATCATATTATTCTTGGTTTATGAGCCCAGAGGCTTAGCCCATCGATGGGAAGTATTTAAGACTTCATACCGCATGTGGCCATTTCCCTACTGAGCAATGAGGTTAATGATTCTGCCAGACCATAAAATAATGGCACAAATGAACTTGCATAAAGGATAGCAAATAGGAATGGAAGAAACTATGAAGGAAGCCAAGAGTGCATGTAATTGGTGCGGTATTCATTGCGGCTTGGATATTTGTATTAAAAACGACAGAGTCGTGAAGGTAGGACCCATGCAGGAGCACCCCTTTAATCAACTGTGTGTTAAGGCGAAAGCAATAATCGACTTGGTATACAGCAAAGACCGAGTCACTACCCCCATGGTGAAGGCTAGTGGGAAATGGCAGCCCGTGTCTTGGGATACTGCCTTGGGGATAATAGCGGACAAACTGTATGCAATAAGACAGAAGTATGGAGCCAAGTGCCTGGCCGTGCACCTGGGTTTTCCTTTCATAGGTACCCCGGTATTCCAGCTCGGCTATCGGTTCTGTGATGCCTATGGTTCACCTAATTTTACCAGTGGGGCTTCGGTATGCCATTTTGCCCGTCAAATAGCCCAAAGTCTAACATTCGATCATAATGGTATATTGCTTGCACCTCACTACCGGAATACTAAGTGTCATGTAGTTTGGGGAGCAAATCCTACCGAGTCAAGTGTGCTAGCGGCAGCTGCCATCAATAAGGCGCGCAAACAGGGAGCAAAGCTAATTGTAATCGACCCGAGGGTTACTCTCTTGGCTAAAAAAGCGGATATATATGCGCAGATCAAGCCTGGTACAGATTTAGCTCTGGCTCTAGGTCTATTAAATGTGGTGATAGAGGAGAAACTCTACAACCAACAATTCGTAGAAAACTGGACCTATGGCTTTGATAAATTAGAAAGGCATGCAACAAAATTTCCTCCGGAGAAGATAGCAAAAGTTACATGGGTTGCTGCAAATACAATTAGAGATCTTGCACGCACTTATGCGACCAACTTTCCTGCCTGTATCACTCAAGGCGTATCTCTCGATCACTGCATTAGTGGGGTCCAAACTAGCCGTGCCATAGCTTGTTTAACTGCTATCTGCGGCAATTTTGATGTTCCGGGGGGCAGCACGTTTGTCGAACCGCCCGGGCTAAAGAATCTGCGCTTACGAGAGGACGTTACCGATGAAATTGGAGCTTCTTACCCATTGTTTAGTCGGTTTGTACGCGAATCATCATCCACACCGATTTCCAATGCTATTCTAACACACAGGCCTTATCCTATTAAAGCATTGATTATCAGTGGTTGCAATCCACTGCTCACTTGGCCGGAGACAACAAAGGTGAAGGAGGCCTTCGAAAGACTAGATCTCTTAGTCGTTATGGATCTGTTCATGAATGAGACGGCTCAGATGGCCGACGTATTCCTTCCGGCTGCTACCTTCGTAGAATCGTCTACACTGCGTGATTATGCCCTTTCAGGGCTTGGTATGCTCCAATTGACTCAGCAGGCCATAAGGCCTGTTGGGAACTCCTGGCCAGACTGGAAGTTCTGGGTGCAGATTGGGAGGAAAATGGGATATGAACATCACTTCCCTTGGAGCACAGATGACGAACTGTATGCTAGTTTGCTTGAACCCACTGGTTTAAATTTGAAGCAATTAAAGGAAAAACCGGGGACTCTGTTTTATGGTGGAAAGGAGCAGCAAAGGTTTTTACGGAACGGCTTTGGTACCCCTACGGGAAAAGTGGAACTTTATTCTGGCATCATGGAACAACACGGATACGACCCATTGCCAACCCCCCTGGAGCGAGAAGAGCCCCCTGTTTTAAAGCTTAGCTTGGCCGAGAAACACTCCTTAGTTTTAATCACTGGTGCCAGAATAGGAGTGTACGCGCACTCTCAGTTCCGCAATTTGGAAGTGATGAGACGGCGCTATCCCGAGCCTCTAGCCCAGGTCAATACTGGTACAGCCAGAGCATTAGGCATAGATAATGGCGACATGATAGAGATAGAGACCAGTAAAGGCAATGTTCAGATGAGAGCCTGGTTGAGCGCCGATATTCATCCTAATGTGGTAAGCATACCTCACGGTTGGGCAGGTGTGGCAAATGCGAATCTGGCCACTAGTGACGAGCAGACTGATCCAATATCCGGCTTTCCAGCCTATAAGTCAATATTTTGTCGGGTCAAAAGGATCAAGTAACAAATGCATGACCAGTGAAGAATTCGTTCATTAACTGAACAGAAGGTTATGCTGTGTCTAGTACGATCGATGCGAGTCGGAGTGAGACATAGTAGTAGTCGTCTGCGTATTATTCCCATTACTGTGCGCCAGAGACGCGATAGCATTTTTAGTGTTCCTTATGATACAAAGGGGGTAAAAACTACATGGAATATTATCCTTGGTTTAATGAAACACAAAGGAAACTTGCCGAAGAAACGAAAAGGGTTACAGATGAAATATTGATGCCGTTGTGTGAGAAAGCTGCTTGGAAGCGGGAATTTCCGTGGGATGGAGTTAGGTAGGCAGCAAAGAGAGGCTGGTTTGGTGCACAGATACCTGTATAGTATGGAGGGCGTGCAGATGATTGGGGAGTTACGGTGGCTGTTATCATAGTGGAAGAAGTAATACGTGCTGGTGAACTAAATAGCCCATTGCTCACTACTATGATTGGTGGTATTCATCAGATCATTCACGATGGAACAGAACAACACGTGTGATTAGAAGGGAACCTATAACTAGGGTGTTCTTTAGCTTTAAGGTAATTGCTGAACTTAGAGGAGGTAAGGATGAATAAGAAAACGACACAAAAAAGGCAGATCCCTCTTATTGAAGGATTATTCACGTGGCCGAGTGATGAGCCTCATCTTATAGGCGGCAGATGTAAGTCATGCAGTACATATTTCTTTCCGAAATGGTTAGTAAAACACAAGCCAAATTGTAGAGAAAGGCACATTGAAGAAGTGCTCCTTAGCAGAAGAGGTAAATTGAACAGCTATACCATACAGCATTATCCTCCGCCACCACCATTCAAAAGTCCTGATCCTTTTATTCCCTACGCTATTGGATGGGTATCTCTCCCTGAGGGTATTGCTATTGCTGGGATAATAACAGGAGCTAAATTAGAAGATCTGAAGACGCATATGGATGTAGAACTTGTGGTTGAGAAAGCGTGGGTAGATGAGCATGGAAATGATGCTTTAACTTGGAAGTGGCAGCCGGTTTGAAACCGGAGAAACACTATCACTAGAAGGAGGAAAATAAATGAGGCAGGTTGCAATAATCGGTGTAGGAATGCACCCATGGGGCAGGTTTCCAGACAAGACGTTTGTTGATATGGGCGTTGAGGCTGCTGTACAGGCTCTTAAGGATGCCAATATTGGGTGGCAAAAGGTACAAGGTATGGCGGCTGGTATTTGGGTGTGGGGATCACTGAGCGGATTGAACCCTGGGCCGCTGGTGGCTTCAGCATTAGGAGAAACTGGAATTCCCATTATCAATGTTTTCACCCAGTGCGCTACTGGCACTGATGTAGTCAGGGTGGCTCATCAAATGGTAGCTAGCGGCGAATGTGACGTGGCATTAGCTGTCGCTTTGGACAAATCTCCAGAGGGCTTCCTTACTTACCCAGCAAATCAGCTACATCCTGATATGCATGATACCGACTGCGTACGATGGAAAATGGTAGGACTAACTAATCCCGCCTACTGGGCTATGGATTGTCGTAGGCGCATGGAGAAATATGGTACCACTGAGCATCATTTGGCTAAAGCTAAGGTAGCCTGCAGTAAGCATGGAGCACTAAACCCACGGGCCCTATATCGTAAAGTATTTACTGAAGAGGAAGTCTTGAATTCGCCGATGGTCTGTGATCCACTAAGGTTGTACATGATGTGTGCTGTGCGGGATGGAGCCGCAGCAGCAGTTCTCTGTAGTTTGGATAAAGCTAAACGGTATACCGCAAAGCCAGTAATTGTAGGTGCGGCTACTCATGGGAGTCCACTATATGGCGAGGCATCAATGTGCCCTGGATTGGTTGCAGCAGCAACACCAGGTGAAACCCCCCTCATTAGCGAGAGTTGGGTGGCTGCTAGCAAGGCATATGATGAAGCAGGCATTGGGCCTGAGGATATTGACTTTTTGGAAATAGCTGATAATTCATCGTGGCAGTATCTGCACTATCCCGAGTTGCTAGGTTTCTGTGAACCAGGGGAAATGGATCGCCTACTAGATGAGGGCGCTACCCTAATAGGCGGCAAGCTACCCGTAAATTGTAGCGGTGGGCTTGCATCCTTTGGAGAGGCTGTGGCTGCAACAGGTTTGGCCCAAATTTGTGAGATTGTCTGGCAATTAAGAGAGCAATGTGGTGATCGGCAGGTGAAGAAGGCAAAGGTAGGTATGGGCCAGACTTATGGGATGTTGGGAAATAGTGCCTCCATAATCTTAAAGAGATAAGCCATCCATTGTGGAGAGCTATTCAAATTTGTTTTTTGCACACTATTTGGGACCCCCGCCGTTCATTTTTGGAAAGTGTTGGTTGAAATGTAAATAGGTACAGATATCGCAACAAGCTTATTGGCACCCAAATTTTTGTCCATTTTTTACCACTACACATTTGCCTGATTTGTTCAGTGGAGCGTGGGAGGTTGGATAGGAGGGTTATAGTCTAAGGGGAAAATGGGGGTTTTTGCGGCTGGAGGGTAAGGATTGGTATCTCCGGTGGTTTTGAGGGCTTTCCTGGGGCTTTTGGTGAGCTTTGAGCTTGGCAAAGAACGGCAGGGTTTGTGGAAAGTGGTCTTCCGAGGATAAAAAAAGGGCGTAGGTCGAAAGACCCACGCCCTTGTGAAAAAGGCACAAAAAAAGGCAAAAGAACCCCTACACTTCAGAGGCTCTTTTGCCTGTGATTGTCCATAGTCAAACTATTCGGTTTTTGGCAAAACTTTCCCTATCATTCGAGATAATTATTACTTTGTTTTTTGCTCTTGCTCTCTCATTGTCTCTTCGCCTGTTTATCAGTAGCCTGCAAACCGCTAGCACTACCGTTTGAGATAGCTCAAAGAGCTAGAGACAAAAAGAGTAAGCAAGGCAAGGCTTTAAGCCCAAAGTAAGCCTTGTCTCGAAAGTCGGTTAGTCTTATTCAATTGTCCAGAGCCTTGCCGACCCGCAATCCGCTGGCATCGGTTAGTCGCTCTGTAAGAGGTTTTACCCTCTCACTTATATAATGCCAAAACGTAGTCAAATCTCCCCTCTAAAGTAAGACTTTTTGCCTCTGCTTATACAAGTATCGGCTTTCGGCAGCGGTAAGAGGCAATCCGCTTACCTTTCTATAGGCTATCTTAACCAGTCTTGGCGGTGCTCTATACAGCCACAGTTTGGCATCAAGCCAAGCCTCAACGTCTATCGCCTTATCATCGGCTAGCATCTGGCAAAGCTCTGTCTCATTGCCATCGCCATCATCTACAGTCCCGTTGAGGCTTGTTATCTTTGGCAACCTCATTATGTTGTGCCAATACTCCATAACTACGTAGCTGGCTACTCTCACCATGCCGCCTTCGGTTAATCCGTTGCCGTTGCCGTTATACTTCAACTCTACTTCGGCAAGTCGCAAGATGATGTCTTGCCTCAAGTCCTGCCTGTCCTCTGTCTTTGCCTTGTATTGAAACTTACTTGCTATCTCGATATACTTGTTCCAGTCTAACATGGTTGGTGCTCCCTTCTGTGTTAGATTTGCTCTAGCTAGCAAGCACTAGCTAGAGCTTTTTGTTAGTCTCAAAGCAAGGCTCTGGACTTCAGCTATTCGATTGTTAAAGTGCTCATGTTTGTTAGCTTCATTATTGAACAAAAAGTGCTCAAGTTAAATAAGTGGAACTAATACCTTCCACTCCCCCCTCTAGGGGATTTGCTGGCTCAAAAAAAGAGAGGAGTCCCATTGATAGGACTCCTCTCTTACCTTCGCCGCTCCAACGACTTTGTGTGACAGGCTTAGGCCTTCTTTTTCCCGCGGGGCAGACTGCCTGGATGTCGGTATCTCAGAGGTTTGGGACTACGGACTTCTTTAGGGTAGTTATAGAGAGCCTGAAGTGGGTCCTGCCACTCTATATCTGAGGCAGCCTTGCCTTTAGCTGTCAGTCGGTAGAAACGCCTTGGCTGAGGCACTTCTACCAAGGCACTCTTCCCGCTTCTCTCAATCCGAGCGCCGGGTTTTCCACCCATAGCCGAATTCTCCTCCTCCCCAGTAAGTTCCACCCATCGCAACATCTTCAGATGGTGAAAGTACCTATAGAAGGAATGAGAGCGCATTTTAGTAAGCCTGTGGGGTATTCTCTCTAAGGCTTCTTCAACTGAAAGCTCAATGCCCTTCTCCATGGCCATAGCCACCATGTCCTCAGCATACTCTCTGAGAAGAGCATTCTTGTAAGCATATCTGATATCCTCCGTGGCAGCTCCTCGCTTGGGGTCGATTGAAGGCGAGCCAAAAGGTCCTCTACCCAAAAGATAGTCCCGGATAAATATGCCCGTGTGGAAAGGTCTAAGAAATCGCCCACGTTCAGGTCGCAACATCATCTGTGCTGATGCCATTACTAGCTAACTCCTCTGCAAAAACGATGCTGTTCTATCAGTCCTTGTCTATATGCACCTTCGCCTGGATGTTCATCATCGCCAGGATCATCACCAGGGTGTCGGTATAGTTGGCCATGAATTCAGCCAACTTCTCAGGGGGATTTATTTCGATCTTCTGCCTGATAAAGCCCTTGTAAATGTGAGCATCGACTACGGCTGTGCCGCTGAAGCCCGTTTTAGCTACTTGCTGCCTGGCTAGTTCTACCTGCTGTTGAAAGCTATTCACCGAACACCTCCTTGATTTCGTCTTCAGTTGCCTGTCGGAATCCCGGTGCTGGCTGGGAACCGGGCTGCCCAGCTTGCGGTGCGTGGACATCACCCTGACCTGGTTGAACATCTGCGGATGGTGGCTGTTGTGTCCGCGTTTGCCACCGGCTCAGAAGTTGTCCGAAGCTACCAAGCGCTTGCCCTAGAAGCGGCTGCATTGCGTTGGCGAACATGGCTCGGAACGGATCAGGCGCGGACGCCGTGACTGACGCTTTGAGTGATTCGAATGCTGGCGATATTATCTCGGCGACTCCAGCAGCAGCTTCCTCAGCAATCTTCCGGTATGAATCCTGCGTTGCCGCTGCCGCTTCAGCCTGACCCCTTTGCCACACAGTTAACAGGTCAATAAAGGGCTTTACGCCTTCAGCAAACAATCTTAGACCCATTAAAGGCACCGACATACCAGCCATAAATATTCGCTGGTCCCTGTCATCTCCATCAAAGATGTTGACCATTTCGGCAGCTATAAACTCGGGGATGACCCCCTCTCCTGTTTTCGCCTTAGCTGGAAGCGTCTCAGCCTTGATTTCTCCATTGCCTTTAGTTTGCTTGGTGTTTGAACTATCGGCATGCAATCCCTTGTATTGTTTAATGGCGGCGTCGACACTTCTTTCCGGGAGACCGAAGTCTGTGATTAGTTGACTCCGACTATAGCCTTTCTTTAGAAGGCCGATGATCATATCTTTCTGGCTTTGTTCTTTTGGTTTTTTTGTCATTTTTACCTCCTGAAAATTGTTATTTTTGAACGCAGTACCTTCATTTCCAGGGGCGGAGAACGACCGCTATGAAGTTTTCTTATGGAAACAGAGAACTCATTGAAGTAAGTTGAAGCCATGGCTATATCTCCAGAGACAGCCGCAAAATGTATTGATTGTCTTTAGCATTCTGGCGATGGCTTTGTCTGCCATAAGGAAAGGCTAGTAAGTGCTCTCTCAAGAGCAACTGCCGAAAGGGTAACGCTGTTTGACAGCGAAACTACTTTAGGCAGGAAAGGCTTTTTGAGCTATCTTAAAGCTCTGGCAGGTAGTAACGTGGTAAAGGTTATACCTGCGGGCGTTAGTGCTAGCGGTTTGCAGGCTAACGGTAAAGGCTTAAGGGTAGTCTGTGGCAACCATCAAAGCTATATACCAGACGGTGCTTGGCTGAAAGACAAGACACCGTTTTCTTTTTGCCAAGTCAGAGTAAGTCCAAGCTACGCTGTTATGCCTAATCTTGGTGGTAATGAGCTAGCCGATGCCTTGTCTAGGGTGCTGCCGTTTACCGATGCCGACGACGCTAGACCAGTTCTCCAATGCGTCAAGGTAGTCCAAAAAGACGACAAGCTAACCTTGATAGCTGCCGATGGCTTTACGCTTGGAGAGATTAGCCTTGACTTCGAGGCTGGAGAGGCTGAAGCTTTAATCAATCGAGACGATGTTAAGGCAGTTATACCAGCTTTGCGGAAAGCCAAGAGAGTCAAGGTTAGTTTCGAGCAAAAGCCAGATAGCGACAATGGTGGCTTGCTTGCCAAGTCGCTAGTCGTTGATACCGAGCTAATCAAGTATAGCTTGCCAAGCCAAGAGGGTAGCTATCCTGATTATGGCAAGGTATTTCCTAGCGATTTTATCGCTAGCGCTAGCTTTGACACCAAAGAGGCAATCAAGGCTTGTCAAAGCCTGTTAGCTATCTGGTTTGACGATAACACCAAAGGGCTTTACAGACCTTTAACCTTAACCGTAGCCGATAACAAGGTTACAATCGAGGCTAAAGAGGATAGAGGCTTAATGGCAATATCAGCCGAAACCAGTGGAGAGGCAAAGATAGCTGTAGCTGGAAACTACCTGATAAAAGCCTTAAGGGCTTGTGGTGGCATAGCTGAAATGAAGCTAGCAAGTCCACAATCTCCAATTACCTTAACCGTAGACGGTTACCGATGCTTGGTTATGCCGATGCGTTTACCTGAAAGCAAGCCAGAGGCTACAACCGAAACCGAAACGGTAACCAAAGAGGTAGAGGCAGAGACGAAGGCTGAAGGCAAGCCAAAGCGTAAAGGCAAAGGCAAGGCTAAACAGCCTGAAGTCGAGCCAGAAGAGGTAACCGAGCCTGAAGAGGACAGAGAGCCTGTAGCCGTAGCTTAAACAAAGCCAAACAGAACGCAAGCCGAAAAGAAGACCAACGCAGAAAGCGAGGGAGCGATACCCTCGCTTTCTGTTTTTTTGGGGCAGAAAGGTAAGCCTTAAAGATAAAGGGTAGTGTTGACTCAGATTCACACTACCCTTTTTTTGTCCTCCAGAAGACCAGTCTCACAACTGTTACTCAGGGGACTCGTTTACGAAAACAAAATGCCCCGAGTAACCTCACTTTTCCAGATGACTCCTTCACTTTCGGTGCCGGCCTACCGTGCTCTTGGTAGGGATTCCTCGGGCTTTTCGGCCTTTCCCTACTTTGCGACCCGGCTTCCCATCTGCCAGATCAAAGCTTTGACTACTCGGGACATCTTTAAATTTACCACAGCCTGGCCCTAATTGTCAAATTTCACAGCAGCTAGCTATATGACTGTGTCTTGATTCAACATTCCAGGCATTTGTGACATTAGGCCCTCATTGTCCTTTTTCTGCCCTGTGTTCTGGACAGATAAATCGTTGACTTTGATTGAATAAGTCTCGCCTGAGATGAAATCGCTGTCCAAGCAGCCAAAATTGTCTCCCCTGCCGTTACGTGTTGCCCTTCTCTTACTTTTATTTCCAGAGACTCTAGAGGAAGAATTATATCAACTTGGGAGCCCATTTTTACGATCCCTATCCTCTGACCTTTCTCAACCAATTCGCCTTCCTTTACCCAATTCTCGATCTTCTTTACATATGAATCGGCAATTTGTACGACATATACAGGGAATTCTCCTTTTATAAGTATGATGTTTCTCTCATTCTGAAGGATGTGTTTGGTTCCGGAATAAAGCGGCTTTATCCCCAAGATTTTATTGAATGTCATCCTTGCCATGCTGAAGTTTTTGCCACTAAAATATAACACTTGCTCGATTTTGCCAGATATCGGGGCTCTGTTAACATGTACATCTAGCGGGGTCATGAAAATACCTATAATATATCTCTGGATAGCTTTACCATCCGGATCGAGCTTCATAATTTCCTCTAGTTCGATTTCTTTTCTATTCTTTATAGCAAGAGGCACTTTCCCCTGCTCCACTTTTCTTATGTATATAATTGTTCCATCTGCTGGAGCCACAATGTTATCTCCTGAAGGCGTTATCCTGTCAGGATCTCTGAAGAAATAGAAAAACCTCCAATAGGTAGCTAATGCTACCCAAATAGCAACGATAGATAAAGTTATGACGAGTAAAAGCATTCTTTAGCCTTACACCAAAACATGCTTGACTCAGTCAAAAGCTTGACTTCCCCACCAAAGAGCGAACTACGCTATGCTGTGATCCCGGCGATGTAGTGATGTCTTCCACTTCCTCAATGGTAATAGATATATCTTCCCCAAGTAAGTCTCTCAGGTTGCTCATAATCATATTCCAAAGTGGCTCACCCTCCTTGAAAAGAGAAGTGGCATATTTGTGTCGGCTATCCTCAGCCACAATTAAGACCTTCACCTTGTTCATTGTCTCCTGAATTATCTGAAATTTAGCTATTGAAGGAACACGCAGCAAAGCATGCGTTAACCTAAAGGGATGGATTATGCGCCCGTCAGGTAGGATCACTGAATCGACGATACGTCCTTCCACTCTCTCTAACAATGGCATCGGACTACCGCAGGAACATTTCCTATCGCTTAATACAGCAACGTCACCAAGCCCAGAATAACGAATTAGGGGGGTCGCCTTATTCCTGAGATTTGTAACCACTACCTCTCCTGGCATCCCAGGTAGAGCCGGCTTGCCATCTTGAAGGATTTCAAGCACAACATTTCCCATCTGAATATGCATTCCTTCGTGTCGGGTACATTCCATAGCTATTAGTTCAGTCTCTGTAGCACCATAGCAGTCCACTATGTCACCTTTAAACACCTTTGAAATGAGCTCTCTGGTATCTTTGTCCAGTGACTCTGCAGTAACATATAACTGTATCGGTTGCGGCAGCGCTTCATCCTTTTGTTGCCGGAGAAGAATTGCCATATTCTTTAACACACTGGGGTAGGTGACAACAAGATCCGGCCGATGCATTCTCCAAGCTCGTAAATGCTCACGTGGATCATCTAGAGCATCGACTTGGACGACCTCGACCCGTATCAGCTTGCTTGGAAAATTTATCCAGCTACCAGAAAACAGATTCTCAGCGGTCTCTTCAATCATCAGCAAAATCCCCATTAATGTTAATCTGCCTCGTTTCTTTACGAGAGATTCGAGAATTTTTGGTATCAGTGGAGCAAAGTAAAGAGGAAAAGCAACTGGCATCCTCTCCCTGTATATCTCGACCGGAGATCCTGTTGACCCTGAAGTTCTAAAGATTTGGCAGTCCTTCAGGTCAATGTTTCTGGCTATGATCCGTTGCGGGAAGTTTCTTCTCAAATCATCTCTAGTCACCAATGGAAGCTTGCGAATATCCTCCACAGATTGAATATCCTCTGGTTTAACTCCAACCTCATCATACTTATCGCGGTAGAAATCAACATTCTCATAGGCGTGTTTCACAAGAGCCTTGAGCCTCTTTCCCTGTAGTTTCTGGTAATTCCCTCGCAGCCTATCCCCCAGAGCCAATTTAAAAATATAACTCCCGATTATCGAAGCATCGGATATAATTGTAGAAATCATTATGCCTCTTTATTTGTCAGTGCGTATTTAGGCGCTAAAATAACCGAAGTATTAGGCCCAACCCTCTGCTGCCAAGGCATCATGTAGTTCATCAGGATGATGACGGCAGTGGTATTCAAGGCGGCTGGATTCGTCATGCGCCTTATTATAAGGCCATCCATTGGCCATGCGATTGCGTTCATGCAATTCATGTAAAAGGACATAGCCGCGTTCGGGCTCTTCGATTGCGTCGTCGATCCATACTTCATTCTCAGGCACGAATTCGTATACGTGGTCGTGACCGCCCTCGGTAAAGTCAATATCGAACACGCTACGCACGAGGCGACCGTTGACGGCCCAGACGCTGATGCCATTCTCCAGCTTTTTCCATAGCCGCTCGTGGACACCTTGAGCGTCAGGTAATTTTTGCCCGTGATGAGTCAATCGGCTAACATCTCCGGCACGTCGGCGCTCTTTACGTTCTTCACGATCGGCCTCAACCAGAGCCTGTTCATACGCTACACCTTTTGCCATGAGCCGGTGCTCTACTAGCAGATGGGCGATGAAAAACCGTGTCTCGTCATGAGCAGCTTCGTGATCGATCCAGAGCTCGTTCAACGGGATGTAGGGATACGCGTAATGCTGGCCGAAGTTGGTAAACTCTTCGTCGATGTGACCCCGTATATAGCTCCCATCGACAATCCAGACTATCAAATTGCCTCGCTGATCTACCTTTTGGATGTAAGGCGGTTGTAATGATGTTGACATAGGTACACTATAAATTTATTAAAGACGGTAGCATTAGTCAAGTTGGAGACATATATTTTCTATCAGCTATTTGTAAAACTTCGGCTGAAACGCAAGTGAGATGATTGGACAACAATCCGCCCTTTTGTTGCATGTCAAAAACCACAGGCCTCAGGATAACTATAAATAATTGCTGCCTGCCTTCGACAAAGAATTATTCCTTCCCTGTGCATTGGTTAACGCCGAGGCTTACTCGTGGAAGTGGGAATCTATTGCGAACATAACATTTTTTACTCATCGTAACTGGAGAAGCTTATCCGTTTAAAGTCACCACGGAAATCCAGCTTGAATGTCTTCATCACTTGCTCAAAATTCTCAGAGACCACTTGGTATGTTAGAAGATAACTTCCCGTGCGAAGGGTAGGCATCGTATATTGGGAAGACGTGCTAGGACGGTGGTGAAATCTTATAGTATCTTGTCCTCGGATAATGAAAAAGGCATCAATTTCTGCCGACCTCTTGGGTAGAATGTGTCTTTCAAATAAGCCAGTCCCTGCCCAAACTAGTTCAAAATTGCCCGGTAGGATTTCTTCCCCTGTATCTAAATTTCTAATTCGTAAGACATAGGCGACACAATTCCTGGCATATTTACTCCGGTGATTGTTCACAACTTGTAAGTGATACCAGTCGGCAAAATTACCCTCTTGATTCCTGACATTAGGAACAACACGCAAAAATTTCAGAGAGAGTTCGTTTCTCCAATCGGATTGCCACCCTTTTGTCTCTTCCTTGAGCTTCTCCATAAATTCCTGCTCATCACAAAACTGAACAGGTTTTGCTATGAGATAGTCTGCAACTCCTTCTCTAATTACTCCCTTTTCATGAAATACTCTGGACTCCTCGATTGGAAGAAACGCAGCTATCGCAAGTTCTTGATTTACGAACACGGATCCTCTGAATTTGCCGGAACCCAATTTCTCCCTTGCACAATCTATGAACACTGCATATTCGCTGTTTCTCAAATGTCGAAAGATGTTCTCTGTCAGTGCTTCAAAACTTTGAACTTCTTCTGCAAGGTAAGTGGCAAAGCCACGCTCTTCAAAGTGTTGCATACAAGCAAGACCAAGTGCCTTTTCTTTTTCAGAGCGTTGACCGCAGCTTATGAAGACCCTGGCTTTTGGCGCCACACTACTATCTGTAGTGACCATATCTATATCCAACTAAAATTTGCAAAGGGGCTCGACTGGAATTTGAAACTGGCACCTACGGCTTTATTGTACGCTTTTGACCCTTCGGCAGCAAAAGAGAATCAGGAAGCTAAGTCACACGAACCGCTACATTGTTGGGCATCTTATCTTATCATTCAGCCCATAGTAAGCCACTGTGTGGCCATAGGCAGCTTAACTTTCCATCTTTTTACTCTTCTTACCCACCCCCAACTTGACCTTTCGGACGTCCTTTTCTATCCTCAGATTCAAATGCCCGCAGAAAGACCTCCGGGATGGCGGTCTTTTCCTGCCCCTGCCGCATGCCACGTCTCCTGCCGGTTACTGACGCCAGCCAGTCGACCGCCCCTTTAGTTTGATACCAACCGGTTCCGAACTCGGCAGCATAGGCAATAGCTTCACTTTTATCGCCGAAACCGATGCGCTCCGGCAATTGCCTGGGCAGTTTTTTCTCTCCCAGCAGGTAAGAAGCTACGTGGGGATTGCAGTCAAGCGCCTCCTTGAGAAGCTGGCGGCTCTCTATCGTTTCACCCTGCCTAATATAAGCCACTAGTGCTTTGGTATAGAGCCAGTCTGCTGTAGGCTCATCGTATTGCCCCAACAATTCTTCCAGGGCATCGATTTTTCCTATTTCAAGCAAGCTTGCCGCCAGAAGATAGCGGACTCCTTGATTATCGTTTGGGTTAAGCTTTAGAAGATCACAGTAGTGCTGGATAGCCTGCTCTCGTTTCCCCATGAGCCACAGGCATTGAGCCAGTCCCAGCCTCGCCCGCATATAAGGTCTCGCCTCTACCATGCCCCAGAAGTGGCCGGCCTCTTCCTCAAAAGTTTCCTTCCCCAGAGCACGCTCTCCGGCTTTTACTCCGGCCTCATAAAATTTGAATGCTTCCTCTGGACTATCCGCCTTTTCCTCTGCCAGCAGGACATAGGCATCGGCACAATCCGCCGATATCTTCAGCGCCTGTTTGGCAAGCTCGATCCTTTTCTTGCCCACCGTTTCCAGTGCCTCGTATATCAGGCTCTGTGCCTGCTCAAGAGGCGTCTTCGGCACCCACTGCGGCAGCTTGCCATCTTGGTTCATCTCACGGATATATTTATTCATCTCCTCAACAGAGCCGAAGTTCTTCCCTTCGAGTGTCTGCTTGAGCACAAGCAGGTCGCGCTCCATCAGGCGCCGGTCAAAGAAAGGGGAGAGAGGTTCGGGACTAACATCACGCCCACAGCACTTCTTGTATTTTTTGCCGCTGCCGCACGGACAGGGATCGTTACGCCCCACCTTCTTGGCATCCAATGAGCTGAGAAGATGCTGGTAGTGCTCCACTCCATCACGGTCACCTGTGTCGTAAGAAATGTCGATCAGTCTCTGATACACTGCCCGTAGTTCTTTCTTACCATCAGGCTTTCTTGAATGTCTCTGAGCCACAGCCAGCGCTTTCAGATAACAGTCTTTGGCTTTTAATAAGTCCTTTTCGCCGTAGGTGGTATAGTATTCACCGGCACGCAGGAGAAACCAGGGGTTATCGGGATTACGGCTGATAATCTCCTGCGATAACCTCTCACCGTCCTCCTTCTTTCCTGTACCGAATAGACTCTCGGCTTTGTAATCGAGGAATATGTCATCGCCAAGGCCCTCGCCTAATATCCCGGCAATATCAATTACCTTTTCATACTCCTCGTGACCAATCAAGTTTTGCATCAGGTCATCTAAAAAGCTGTCGAAATCGTAGAAGGTCGTGTCACGGAGTTTCTCATAGAAATCGCGCCTTACCCTGCGACCGGTGGGAGTCTCTTCAATGGTATAACGGCAAATCAGGTCGAGGGCGTCCCGGCTACGGCGGAAGACGTCGCTCCACCTCTTTTTCCCTCCTGCCTTGAGGATTTCTTCAATCAGGTTGTCCACCTGTTCGGCAACGTGCTCCACTGCCGGTTTATCAGGCACCAGCCGCTTCCACAGCTCCTCGCAAGCCATCCAGATAAAATCCTCATCTTCATCGGAAAAGGTAGCTACAGGATAGTATTCCGCCTCGGTGAGGTCTTCGCAGGATAGGTATTCCCCTGTCTTGGCTACGAATGAGTCTAGGTCAAAGGTGGAAACAAGCTCCTTCAGCTTCTTGATAATTTCTTCATTGGTCATGCCCGCCACTGTTTCGGGCTCCCAGCGTGCCGGTTCTTTTACCATGTCTAACTTGATTTCACCTATTTTCCGATGGCTAAAATAGACGCATGGGTCATATCAGGCTCTGGTTATGAAATTATAAGCTTTGCGGATAATAAGAAGCAAGAGTAGCCATGGATTGCAGATGCAACGCTCTATCCCACAACGATGTGCACTTTCTGAGTTTTTGTGCAACAAGCGTGCATTCGGGACATTAGAAAGCCAGCTCATTACGGTTCTTCTTTTGAGAAGCATGATTTGAATAACGCAGAGGGGGTGAGGACTAAAGGCTCCTGGCTTTCTCCACCGTAAGACCGCAGTTGTTTATCTTTAGCTTGCCGTCATAGAACAGGGCAACGACACGGCTCCCCACGATGTCCAAGTCAGCAAGCGGGTCGCCATCGACGATAGCCAGATCAGCCACTTTGCCCGTCTGGATGGAACCAAACTCCTCTTCTAGCCCCATTGCCTGGGCGCTGTTTATGGTGGCCAGGCGCAGGCCATCGGCGCCGGTGAACCATCTGGCGCTTCTATCCCTGTTCAACATGAGGTCAAACATACCCATCTCGTACTTGATGGCGGCCGGCGTGCACGGCGGGATGCCACCGTCGTTGCCACATCCCATCAGGGCATCATTTTCGAAGAGCAGCCTAAAATTGTGCGGACCGTGGATGCCAGCAGTAGAATAATATCGGTATAAAGCACTGGCATCCATGATGCCAAGCAGCTTCATAAGCCCCCGGGAAAGCCTCTGGTGGCTCTTGAGGACGCACCCCCTCAGTTCGGGAACGAAGAACTCCTCAGCTAGAGCAGCCACGGTTTTGTCCCTGAACTCCATTATTTTGAGTACATCTGGATGGTCATAAGAGGGATGCCCCTTCACGCTCCACACCACGTCATAGGCCACTGACAAGGTTGGCTCCAAGATGCATTTGGCAGCGACGAAAGCCTTCACATCGGGCTCACTGAGGTCGGCATCGCGTGGCAGATGTACCAGCGACGATACGCCGGCCTTAACTCCTCGCCGAAATGACTCTACGCTCACCTGATGCATGGTGCTTTTCAAGCCTCTTAGCCGTGCCTGGTCACCCAGCGCTTCGAGTTGCCTGGCGGTCATGACAGTATTTGTGGGCTTGAAGTTGACTAGGTTCTCGCGTTGTTCTCCGATCTTGATGTACTCTGCCCCTCGTTCGTCGATGGCACGATCCACCGCATCCCTGACTTGTCGTTCGCTAGCATCCAAAGGAAATGTCACCACCCCGCTTTCGCTCTTGTGATACTCAACCACCGGAATGCCCAGACCCATGCAAAAAATTCGCCAGGCAAAGGTAAGTCTAGGCGAGAAGTAGCTATCCGGGGGAGTGACCACTACTGACTGGTAGATACGCGGGCCCTCTATCTCTCCTCGGGATATCCTTTCTTTCCAAGCACGTAAGATGCGCAGGTCCTCGGTCTTACAGTCCCTGATGTTGGTAATGCCGTGGGCCAGGCATTCGGCCATGTTCTTGGCAAGCTGCTGTTGGCGATACTTTTTGCCCAATCTGATATCTTGAATTTCAGGGCTGACTGTGGTTGAAGTATAAGATGCATGGCAGTGTGTATTGAACAGGCCGGGGAAAACTGCCTTGCCCTGGAGGTCTATGGTGAAGTCGGGTTTAATGCCAGTGGGTTCGCCCGGCAGTCCGGGCATGGCCTTTACCTTTTTTCCCTGAATGATAACTCTGGTTTCTGGTGCGAAATAGCGCCCGTTGATGGCATCGACAAACCTGCCATTCTTCAGATCTACAAGGGCATCATCCCCAGGCTCATAATTGTCCACGAAATTGGTCTCAGCGTAACCCTGCATTTCTACCTCCCATTTGAATGGCGTTGCCGCCATTGTACAATAGCACCTGTCTTGTCAACAATGTGCCAGTTTGACATTACCATAGGGATTTCCCATTTCAACTCGCGATGAGGTATCCTTTCTCCCTCATCGCTCTTGTCACCAATAATATATCCATGGCACCTGGTTGTCAATTTCAATATTCTTGGTAACATTTCTGCGGGGTGGTACAAAAGACAGCGCCCGGTAACTACGTAGTCGAGGTGGCCGGAAACAGAACTGTATTCACCGTACCATTCACCACAGTCGGTATCATCATACTCGTAGCTTTTGCCGTCATCATCCTGGGGTTGATAGTGCTTGCCCTGCTCATCACCCTGCGCCGCAGAACAAGTAGAAGCTAAAGCAATCGAAAACTATTCCCTATCCAGAGAGCTAATTTTAAGTGGCTGAACAAAACCGAGGATTGTTAAGTGTCAAGGGCGCTTATCTTGATAGACAAATGCTCAGTTATATCGGCCTTGGGGTTCTTTATCTAACCACCAAGTATTGACGCACTCTTTCCGACCGTCGTCGAACATCACCCAATATTGGCTCCCTGATTCATACTGAACTATCGTGCCTTTGCGCCCGCGGAAGCTAGCCTTCTTGTCGTTTCCAATGACTTTGTCGCCAACTTTGAACTTCCTCTTTGCCATTTAACGCCTCACTCCCTTATTTACTAGTTGCTCCACACATTATAGGACATCTCAACAGAATAAGGGCAAATCCATAGAGGGCTGAACATTCGTTAGGAATGTGCAACGGTGATTACAATTCGGTGCATAACCCGCAGCGTTATCTACCGTAATCTCGCTTGGCGGACTTCTGGAAAGAGATTTACCATCTTGTTGGTGCTACTTAAAGCATTCGCGCTGTTCGCCCTTTTCCCTTTAGAGGTGTAGCTTTTTTCATGGGGCTTTCCCCGTAGGGAAGGTCAAAGCCTTTACCCTCCAGCAGTTCTCCGACGGTGCGTATCTGAATGCGTGGGTAGGACTTGCCCCAGATTGGCGAAGAATAAGACCCAGCGTGAACAGCCAGTTCCCTCATACCAGAAGTCGGCTCTTCAAGGGTAATGAGTAAGCCAATGGCCGCCCCCTCCTTCTCCACTGTGCCTATCAAGTCACGCACCATACCAGGGCTAATGGCTGTGCCACCCTTCACTTGGATGATAACCTTAGTGCTCTTGCTCTTCGTCTCTAATATGGAGAGTAGCCCATCCACGCCACCATCCCGTTCTCGTGGCGCAGCATCCACAAGGCTTAACGCCCATAGCTCAAACTCCTTTTTGCTTTTATTTGCAAGGGCTCGTGCTGAGGGCTCGTCGTATGGTCTCCCATAGACGGCATAAGCGTGCTTGATGCCCTCTCCAAAACTTCGTCTCAGTCGGTCTTCTATCAAGTGAATAGCAAACCAAGTAACATCAATACCAATCCAGCGCCGATTCAACTTATTTGCAGCGACAACAGTGGTTCCACAACCACAGAAGGGGTCAAGGACTATGTCACCCTCGTTGCTACTGGCGTCAATTATTCTTTCGAGTAACACCTGAGGTTTTTGGGTAGGGTAGCCCAAACGCTCTCTCCCACTCTTGGACATAACTATATCAGTCCAAATGCACTGCACACGCTTGCCGCGTTGCTCATCCAAAAACGACTTCACATAGGGTTTGCCACTTGGACTGTAGTATATGCGTCCTTCTTTTTCCAGTCGGTCTATCTCTTCCTGAGAAAATCTCCAATGTGTTCCAGCTGGTGGATTCATTAAGACACCACGAAAGTATCTAGCTGTGCCTGCACCGGCAGCCGTCATAGTGTTGCGCCAATATAAACGACCAGTATTCTCATCCACATATTTGTAACGCTCTCTAATGTAATCCTCACTATATTCGGTATACTGCGGGTTCCATATCCATTTGTCTGATTTTGCATAATACAGCAGGTTATCTGCAACGCGTCCCCATCGTTTAGGGTCATTGTGAGCACCTGTCCTCTGCCATGTGATTTCATTCAGGTATCGTTCAGACCCAAATATGGAATCCATCAATAGTTTCAGATAATGACTCGCCGTCGGGTCACAGTGCAGATATATGGAGCCAGTGGGCTTAAGAACTCGCTGAAGCTCTACAAGGCGAACCGCCATCATTGATAGGTAAGCTGCCATGCTTCCGGAAGATTTGTCTCTACGGCTTGCGACCCACTGAATGAAATCCACTAGCTCTGGTTTGCCACTCGGTTTGCCTAAGTCTCTCAAGGCTTCCTCAGACGCACCTTTATCCCAGCTCCAAGTATCATCAAAGGCTCGTGCCTGGGCTGGTGACTCCTGTCCCCCTGGCTCCTTAAAGATAACATTGTAGTCAGCGTTGCTGTTGAAGGGTGGGTCTAAGTATATAAGGTCAACCGAGTCATTAGGGAAATGACCTTTGTCACGCAACCATACGAGGTTGTCGCCGTAGTAAAGCTTATTCTTCCATTCGTAACAGTTTAGCTTTTCCAAAATTCTAGCCAATACTATAACACCCCCCCCCGCATTGTCAAGCTCTTTGTCTCTTTTCTTTGTCTCTTTTGTCGATTTTTTTGAGATATTTCACCGGGTTGTTAA
>Ga0315280_10002523_pt1 | contig 29608 bp, 36 predicted proteins | sample YL17G06_40_MG_FD_203697 | JGI IMG/M metagenome (GOLD analysis project Ga0315280, IMG submission 203697) | Sediment microbial communities from Yellowstone Lake, YNP, Wyoming, USA - YL17G06_40 | ecosystem: Environmental > Aquatic > Freshwater > Lake > Sediment | place: USA: Wyoming | collected... | reverse complement strand
TCCTCGGGATACCGGTCATGACGACGCCGAGCGGCAGGGGCATCATCCCGGAAGATCACCCGCTCTCGGTCGGGCAGGTCGGCCTCTACAGGACGAGGGTGGGCCGCGACGTATACCAGGACGCCGACCTGTTAATCTCCCTCGGCTCGAGGAACGAGGAGTTCCAGACAGCCGCCTGGCGCTACCACCCCGAGGGTGCGAGCCTGATCCAGGTCGACGTCGACCCCTCCGAGCTCGGCAGGAACTGGCTGCCCGACATCGCGGTCGTCGCGGACATCAAGCTATTCCTCGCGGACCTCCTGGAGGCTCTGCCGTCCATGGTTGCGAGGAAGCCACTCGCCGAGATGCCCCGTGTGAGGGGGGTCCTCGAGGCGAAGGAGGCCTTCCTCGGCGAGGTCGAGGAGGAGTGCAGGGACTCGTCGAAGCCACTGAAGACGAGGAGGATCGTCCACGAGGCGGAGAGGGTCTTCGGCCCAGGCACTGTGCTGGTAAACGAGAACGGCTCACAGGACCTCTGGAGCTACTACTGGCCCTACTACCGGGTCCTGAGCATCGACGGCTGCGTCGCGCCGGCGGAGCAGACCTGCATGGGCTTCGCGGTCGCGGGCTGCATAGGCGCGAAGCTCGCCGCGCCCGACAGGAACGTGATATGCACGACGGGAGACGGCGCGTTCCAGATGTTCATGAAGGAGATGCCGACGGCGGTCCAGTACAACGCCCCCGTCACCTGGATGGTGCTGAACAACTTCAGCCTGGGCTGGATAAAGCTCCACGAACGGGCGAACGACGGACGCTACATCGCCGTCGACTTCGATGCCCAACCAGACTTCGCAGCCGTCGCTGAGGCGTCCGGCTGCTGGGGGGTCAGGGTGAGCGAGCCTGAGAGGATCAGGCCGGCGCTCGAGATGGCGCTCAGGCAGAACAGGGAAGGCGTCCCCGCGGTCCTCGACTTCATAGTCGACCCCTGGGACTTCCCCGACGGCTTCAAGGAGTTCCAGCCGGAGTGCTTCAGGGCCTGATGGCCACGTGGGTCGATCTTTTATCCGGTCAACCACCTCTCTTAGAACCGTGCAGAGCCTGAGATCTTTCCTTGAGAAGCTTGAGGCCGCCCGCCCAGACCAGCTCGTCAGGGTGAAGGAACCGGTGGACTCGGAGTACGAGGTCACAGCTAGGGTTGACGAGGCGTCCAGGAGGCTACAGAACCCCGCCCTGCTATTCGAGAGGGTCAAGGGATACTCGATGCCGCTGTTAATCAACCTGCTCGGCCACATCGAAAGGATCAACCTCACCCTAGAGGGTGCAAGCCGTCCCCCCACGAGCAGAGTGGACTTCTACAACGCCTGGAACAGCCTCATCGACAAGGAGATACTGCCCGTGGAGGTCAACGACGTCCCGATCAAGGACATCTGCCTCACAGGCGGCGCAGTGAACCTGAACAGGCTGCCCATAGTGAAGTTCTACGAGCAGGACGCGGGGAGGTACCTTACGAGCGGGCTGCTGGTCGCGAGGGACCCTGAGAAGCCGGAGATCGTGAACCTGAGCTACGCCAGGATGCAGGTGAAGGGGAGGAACAGGCTTGGCACGAGCCTCCACTCGAGGGGGAACATGTGGCGATACTTCGAGGCATCTAAGGCCGCCGGGAAGCCCATGGATGTCTCGATCATCATAGGCGCACACCCCGCCATCTACCTCGCGGCAGCCGCCAAGATCGTTGGCGAGTACTCGACTGCGGGCTCCCTCGTGGGCGAACCCGTGCGGCTGGTCAGGTCCGAGACGAACGATCTTCCTGTCCCGGCTGAGGCTGAGATCGTGCTGGAGGGCCGGATAACCCTCGAGGAGGAGGACGAGGGCCCATTCACGGAGTACACCGGCTACCTGAGCGGAAGGTCGACCAGGAACCTGATAGAGGTCGACGCGATGACGATGAGGAGGGACGCCCTCTACTTCACCATAATGCCCAGCAACTCGGACGAGCACCTCCTCCTCAGCGGGCTGCCGAAGCAGGCTCGCATATACAGGACCCTGAGCGGCAGCACGCCCCTGCCAGCCGTCAGAGACATCTACTGGCCTGTCTCAGGCACACACTACGTCTGCCTGGTCTCGTTGAGCGGCGAGTCGGCGTCGATACCCGGCTTCGCCAAGCAGGTCGCCATGCTCCTGCTCGGGCTTGACTCGTACGTTAAGTTCGCCGTAGTGGTCAGGGAGGACGTGAACATCTCGGATCTAGCAGAGGTCCTAGGCGTCGTCGCCTCGAGGTGCGACTTCACGCCTGGCTCCGGCGTAGACGTGGTCGGCGGAATATTCTCCCACAGGCTCGACCCGTCATCCCCCAGGGAGGGACTCTCGTCGAAGATGATCATTGATGCGACGGGCCCCGAGGTTGAAGTATCCGGCGGTCACCCTGCCCCGTCCTCGAAGGCCTCTGTTGGGCTGCCCGGGGTGAGGGCCGTCTCCTTCCCGTGGAGAGGAGATCGCCGCCTAGCCGTCGTCAAGGTGTCTCCCGGCTTCGAAGGCACTAGGAGGCTCCTCGACGAGCCTCATCTGCGGCAGAGCAGGCTCGCCGTCGTCGTGGACGAGGACATAGACGAGGCGGACGTGAGGCAGGCCCTCTGGGCTCTCGCGACGAGGTCCCAGCCCGCCGAGGACGCCCTTTGTATTGGTGGACGGATGGTGCTGGACGCTACGAAGCCCTCGAACTGGAGGGCGACGAAGGCGAGCGTTCCCTGGCGGAAGGGCTGAGGGAAGACTAGACCCTGAGGACCGGGCAGGTCATGCAGTGGATGCCGCCGCAGCCCTTCCTCATCTCGTCGCCGGGTATCTGTATGACCTCAATACCCCTTTTTCCGACCTCCTTCATGACGCGTTCATTTCCCGTGTAGTGGATGGTGAGGTCACTCGCCACGGTCAGGAAGTTGGCGGCCATGTCGAGCATCTCCCTCTCCGTGATCTCGACGATGTCCCAGCCATCATCCCTGAGCCACTCGACGTACGAGCCCTTCCAGGACTCGTCGCGGGTACTGAACTCGGCCTCCGCGAAGTCGAGGCTAAGCGAGTACGTGATAGCGATCTTGCCCGGGAGCTCCGCGAAGTCTCCGTCTATGTGGATATCGGTCGGTGGCATGTTGAGGATTATGTAGAGGTCGGCGAGCCCCTCGTCCAGGAGGAACCTACCGAGCCCCTCAAGGGCTCCCCTGGTGGTGCGCTGACAGAGACCGGCGACTGCGACGCGCCCTTCCAGGAGGGCGAAGCCTCCTCCCTCGAACGTGTCTGGCTCCCTTATCTGGTAGGCGACCGGGACGCCAATCGCCTCGTGGGCGGCCCTGATGACCGGAGTCTCCTTCCTCCTGCTCGGCAGCCCCATCCTCATGAGGACGGCGCCGGCGTCCGTGACGAAGCTGCTGTCCCTTGTGAAGACGAGGTTCGGGCACTGTTCGACCTGCTTCGCAACCTTCGGGTCGTCCTTGACGATTGCGCCGACGTTGAGGACCTCCACGCCCGCCTCCTCGAGGGCCTTCATCAGTATGCCATGGTCGCGTTGGAAGTGCTTCACATCGACGGGCATATCGAAGTGGTGCGAGGCAGGGTCCGAGTTGGCGAGCTCCAGCTCCCTGCCGGGGTGGTGGACGAGCACCCTCCTGAGTTCGCCGGACTCGTGGACTATCCCGAAATCAGCCATGGATGGATCAGCACTGAGGGGGGATAAAACGTTAAGCACCGACGCTGGGCCTCCTCTACTTTATTAATCGTTTAGTCAAATCTTAGCCGAGGGGTTTGGTGTCGAAGCTTTTCCCCGATGGCTTCCTCTGGGGGACAGCCATCAGCTCGTTCCAGGCGGAGATGGGGAGGGGCGAGCCCGCCTCCGCCTCAGACTGGTGGGCGTGGGTCCATGACCCTGTGAACATTTCCGGAGGGAGGGTAAGCGGGGAGTTCCCCGAGGACGGGCCAGGGTTCTGGGAGCTCTACCCCGACGACCTCCGTCTCGCGAAGGAGGAGCTGGGCAACAACGCCGTCCGCCTCTCCATCGACTGGGCGAGAATATTTCCAGCCTCTACAGAGGCCGTCGAGGTCGACGTGAAGAATGACAGCTCAGGGAACATCTCGGCGATCATCGTCGACGAAGAGGCTATGCGAGGGCTCGAGGGCATCGCGGACGCAACTGCGGTGCGGAGGTACAGGGAGATGCTCTCGGAGGCGCGCCGACTCAAGCTTGAAGTCATGCTGACCCTCTTCTACTGGCCACTGCCTGCCTGGCTCCACGACGCGGTGGCCTGCAGGGACGATGTGGCCAACGCAGGGCGAAGGGGTTGGCTCGACGAGGCGACCCTAGTTGAGTTCGCAAAGTATGCCGCGTACGCCGGTCATCACTTCGGAGACCTCGTGGATCTCTGGGCGACCGTCAACGAGACCAGGATTGCGAGCGAGTATGCGTACCTGAGGGGCGAGTTCCCGCCTGGGCTGAGGGACTTTAACCTGTTCATGACGGCTTACAGGAACCTCTCGGCTGCCCATGGTTTAGCCTACGAACAGCTGAAGCGGTTGGCGTCCTCACCGGACAGGAGCGGCCCGCGGGTCGGTGTCGTCGCGGTGCTCCAGTATTACGAACCAGAGGACCCCGCCGACCCGAGGGATGTGGCGGCTGCCGAGTTCAACGAGTACCTCTGGAACGAGTGGTCGCTGAACGCGGTGATCATGGGCGACTACGACATGGACCTAGACGGCGTCGCCGGCCCGGGCGAGCGGCTACCCCACCTAGCGAAGGGCTGCGACTTCATCGGTGTCAACCACTACCTCAGGCAGAGGGTGAGGCACGGCGAGTCCCGCATCGGCGAACAGGTTAAGGGGAGCGACTGCTCCGACATCGGCTGGGAGATCTACCCTCCGGGGCTGAGATCCGTCCTCGACTGGACTTGGAGGCGGTACAGGTTGCCGATGTACGTGACTGAGAACGGGATAGCAGACGCCTCTGATTCGAGGCGCGTCAGGTACCTCCTCAACTACCTCGACGAGCTGCACAGGGCTATCACAGAGGACGGCGTCCCGGTCCGCGGCTACTTCCACTGGACGCTGACGGACAGCTACGAGTGGAACAGGGGGTTCGGGACAAGGTTCGGCCTCTACGGCGTGGATGGTGCGACGAAGGAGAGGGTGCCCACCAAAGCGGTGCCAGTCTACGGAGGAATCTGCTCCTCGAACAGCCTGCCCGGATGATCCCGTGCCACGCTGGGGCGGAAAAAGGTCATAACCATAGCCCTGTAAGTTTCCTCCATGGTATCCATCGACTTCGGCGTCTTCCTGAGCACTGAGAGGCCCAGCTACGAATCTCTCCAGGAGGACGCAAGGTTCTGCGAGAGGCTCGGCTATCACAGCGTCTGGATAAGCGACCACATTCTGGGGATGTACGAGGAGCCTGGCGCCCCCAGGTTCGAGTGCTGGACGACCTCGTCGGCCCTCCTCGCCGACACGAGGAGGATCATGCTCGGGCAGCTTGTCCTCTGCAACCCGTTCAGGCATCCACCGCTCCTCGCCAAGATGGCCGCCTCCCTCGACGCCATAAGCGGCGGCAGGCTCATCCTCGGCCTCGGCACAGGATGGCACGAGGGCGAGTTCGAGGCGTACGGCTATCCATATGAGCCGCCAGCCGCGAGGGTGAGACGCCTAGAAGAGGCCGCCCGAATAATGAGGAAGATGTGGACGGAGAAGGCCCCAAGCTTCAAGGGGCGTTTCTACTCGATACACGGCGCCTATTGCTCCCCAAAACCTGTCCAGAAGCCGGGGCCGCCCCTGTTGATAGCCGGAGGCGGGGAGCAGCTCACCCTCAGGACGGTGGCGAGGCACGCCGACATCAGCAACTTCGCCGCATGGATGGGCACGCCTGAGGGGTTCAAGGCGAAGTCGGAGGCCCTGGACAGGCACTGCGTGAGGGTGGGCAGGGACCCCGCCGAGGTAAGGAGATCGTGGGCAGCCTACACCCTCATCGCTGAGACCCAAGATGGGGCGGAGATGAGTATGAAGCAGTACACGAGGAAAGTCGAGGCGAGGTACGGGGGCGCCAGCGGCGCGAGGCGCCCACCCCTCGCGGGCACATCTGAGCAGATCGTGGAGCAGGTGACGCGCTACGTCGACGCCGGTGTGAGCCTCTTCATCATCCGCTTCATGGGCGAGAACCTGCGCCGCGAGGCGGAGGTCTTCGCAGACGAGGTCGTACCCAACTTCTAATAACCTCGTAGCCAATCAACTGTATCCATGGCAACCACCTTCTCAAAGTGTCCAGCTGGAGAAAAGGGGGTGTGCCCCGTCTACTTCATGGGGGAGTAGCTGGTCGGCGCCAAGATCGTGTTTGTGATCCTCGTAGTGAGGGGCCCGCCTGCCTTCTCCTCCGTCGCCTTCCGAGCCTTGATCCACTCTGGGTCGGTGCTGAAGGCTGTCCACGCCTTCTCGCGGTGGGCGAGGCTGTCGTAGGCGAGCATATAGTATAGGACGTTGCTGGTGCCCACGACGGCTGTCCAGAATCCTATCACCTCGATGCCGTGCTTCTCGAAGAACTTTAAGGTAATATTAGCGAAGCGCTCGTTCAAGGCGTCCATCCTGCCCGGCCAGGCCTCATATACTCTCCACTCGTAAATCATCTTGGTTCCACTGATTCTGCGCAGTTCGTCTTAAATAATATTTGGCCCAGCCTCCCATGATCCTTCATGGCTTCGAAGGCTTCTGGCGTAACTGCATGCATCGGGTAACTTCGCCTGAAACTATTTACTCTACGTTTTCCGCGAACTTTGTCCCCTGCGTTCAATTTAAGTAGCTATAGAGGGTAGCGATTATGATTAACTGTGAATACGGGCGACTACATGCGTTTCGCATTTATGTGCAAAAAAGAAAAGCCCGATCAAAGAGTGAATAAGAGAGTCGCCATAATAGGTGCTGGGCCCTCTGGATTAGCGGCCGCAGGCTACCTAGCCTGTAAGGGCTACGGGATCACTCTATACGAGAGGCTCCCTTTTCCAGGGGGGATAATGGTTTTCGGGATTCCCGAATCTAGGATCCCTAGAAATAGAGTACTCCTAGGATGCAAGGAGTTAGAAGAGATATTCGATGTAGAGATAAAAACCTCCTGCAAGGTAGCAGTCGACGGGGTCAAGATTCTCGGTGACGACTTCACGAAGGAGACTGTAGGGCTACAGAAAGTTGTGGATGAATTCGACGCTACCGTAATAGCGACCGGCACTTGGAACTCCAGGAGCCTTCCGGCGGAGGGATCCAGCTTCAAGGGTATCTACTCCGCCCTCGAATACCTGTTCAGAAGCAAGGCGCATGAGCTAGGCCTGATGCCGGAGAAAGAGAAGATAAAACTGGGCTCCAATGTAGCCGTCATCGGGTCGGGGCTGGTCGCGGTGGACGCCGCTTTGGAAGCCGTCAGAGAGGGGCATTCCGTTAAGCTCATCTCCATAGAGAACGGATTAGACGCCCCATCAGGAAGCTACGAAATAAACAGACTAAAGAGAAGGGGCGTCTCGCACACGGAGAGGGCCGTCATAAGGAGGGTTCTGGGAGAGGGGAAGGTCGAGTCTATAGAGGTGATCAGCGTGAGCGCCGAGGTGAAGGGCGGGGTGGTCCTAAAAATGGAGCAGATCCCCGGCACCGAGAGGATAATCGATGGCGTAGATAATATCATCGTGGGGATAGGCCAGATACCGACGCCGCCGTTCGGCAAGGATTTCCAGGAGATAAGGACACTAAGGTGGGGAGGAATCGAGGTCAATGGCAAGTTCATGTCCTCCAAGGACAAGGTATTCGCAACGGGCGACGTGGCGACCGGGGTCAGCAAGGTGGGTAGGGCCTTGCAGACCGGCCTGAAGACAGCCACCTGGGTTGACAGATGCCTTCAGGGTACGGCGTGAGGTGCGGCTTTGACCAAGGTAAAGATCGTGGACATGGAGAAATGCATCGGCTGCGAGGCATGCGAGAAGGTCTGCGAGTTCCTGAACTCGAAGCCACGGGCGAAGATAATCCCCACGAAAGACGGGGTGCTTGTACCGATAACCTGCCTCCACTGCACCGCCCCGGTCTGCGTCGATGTCTGCCCCACGGGGGCCGTATACAAGGATGCGGAAGGCCCCGTCCGCTTCCGGCGTAACAGGTGCACAGGATGTAAACTATGCGTAGCAGCGTGCCCCTTTGGGATACCCGACATAGACCCCGCCAAGGGATTCATGACGAAATGCGATCTATGCCTGGAGAGGTCCAGAGACAATCTACCCCCAGCGTGCGTGGAACTGTGCCCGACGGGGGCGATGATGTACGGGGAATACGAGGAGGTCGTGGGCCCATCCAAAAGCAAGGCCGTGGGGCTGCTCACCGGAAGGAGAGTGATACAAAGGAACCCGGAGAGAAAACCCGAACACGCAGGAGACTGAACCTAGTGTACCAAGCTCTACTCGCAGTACCGGCGTTGATTTACCTCTACAATAAGAGATCAGCGAGGATACTCCTCGTAGCGGTGCAGGCACTTCTGCTCGTGCTTCATGCAACCGGGTTCTACCAGTTACAGCTCCAACAGATCCTCGTGATAGTGGTATCGATGATCCTACTCATAGACCCAGTGAGCAACTCGCAGCTTCTTGCGCTGGTAACGTTGATTGGTGTTACGCCTATCCCGGGGAACCTGCCCCTCGTCGCGCTGGCGCTCCTCCTCGTCCTCGCCTTATCCGCGAGGAAGAACCAGGGGAGAATCGGATTATATGTGATCATCGCCACCTCACTGACCTTCATCCTAGAATATTTGGGGTATTCGTTCGCGGGCGCGCCCCTCGTGCTCATGCTGGTGGGCGCCCTCCCCTTCCAGAAGTGGCTCCCCGACATGTACTCGAACTATAAATCAGCGGGGGTCTTGGTCGCCTTCATGGCCGTGGTCTTCCTAAACGAGCACCTAGCGTCGTACGCCGCCATCGCCCCACTCCTGCTGTTACTCGGCGCCTTGACGACGATCGTCGGCGTGTTCCAGTGCATGATCAGCAGGCGTTTCGCCGACCTCTTCTCAACCATCCACCAGATCGTATTCGGCCTCCTCCTCGTCTCGGCTTCGGTCAAGGAACTCGACACATTGTTCTCCTACCTGCTGCTCCCCGCGATGCTCAGCCTCTCCGTAATCAACTACATCCACAACAGCCTCAACGAGAAGACGGGTAACGGCATGTTCGAGTTCGGCGGCCTATCCACCGTCATGAGGGTTGAGGCGGCCTCGATCCTCACGACCTACCTAGTGCTGTTCTCCCTCGTGAGCATGGGAGCCGAAGTCCTCGTACAGATCGGCATCGAGGGAAGCATGGGGTTCATCCTATTAGGCTGCGTGATGCTCTTCGCGGCGGCGGCGTCGCTCGCCGTGTTCTTCCGGAGCTACACCCTCATATTCGAGGGTATCTCGAATAGCAGCATCACCTCAGGCGGCTCCCAGAAGTTAGCCGTGGCCCTGGTCTCAGCAGGCAACCTCCTGCTAGCGTTGATCCCGACGTTGCCGCTGCTCGCTTTTTCCCTGGTGAATGGGGGGAAACCTCCACAGTTTGAGGCCCTGAATAACCTGCTCCTTGTCATGCTGGTAGCGACTTCACTATCCGCAGTAATCATGGGGAGCGCGAAACCTGGTCGGATCAAGTCGTGGATGACCGGCTACGCCACGGTCGATGACCTGCAAGGGTCGAGGGGGGAGATATTCACTGCGTGGAGGGAGATATTCAAACCAGTCTACGACATCAGGATCCCGGATGATGGGGTCTCCCGGACCCTCGAGAGGGCTAACCCCCTGATACTCCTCGTGATCATCATCATGCTGGCGATTATCGGAGTGATGATATGAACCTGCCAATACTAGCCCTGAACTTAGCGCTGGCGTTGATTGTCGCGCCCCTCCTCGACGGTTTGCGGCGGAAAATAACGGCTAGGCTTCAGAACAGGATCGGTCCGCCTGTAACACAGTCTTGGCACGATTTACTCAAGCTCTTCCGCAAGGAGACTGTACTGCCTGAGAGGGCCGGGTTCCTGCTCAGGGTCTTCCCTGCACTGATGCTCATGTTGTCACTCGCGATGTTCGCCATGATGGCGACGGTGACCGTTCAGTCACCCATGGAAGAAGGCGGCATACTCTTCATCGAGCTCGCCGTCCTGTCCGCGTTCGTGTTAGCCATCGCCGGAAGCATGAGCAGAAACCCCTACGGAGTAGTGGGGGGCTCCCGTGAGGTAATCCTGGCCACCCTGGTGGAGCCTTCGATCATAGTCTCGCTGACGGCCCTGATCTTGTTCAAGGGGTCCACAACCCTCGACGACGCCTCTAGAAGCCTCGCCGTCGGAGGTTCCCTCATAGTCGCGGTCGCCGCGTACCTTCTGAGCCTCCTCGCCGAGAGCGGGAGGGTGCCATTCGATGTCGCTGAGGCTGAGTCCGAGCTGACCGGTGGCTCCATGATAGAGTTCAGCGGGGTGCCCCTCGCCATGCTGAAAATGGGTCAATTCGTACGAAGCCTCGCCCTGTACTCGATACCGAAGTTCTTCATGACGGCATTCATACCCGTCGGCGTGAAGGGGGATATCTTCTCCGTCACCGTAGTCGCCCTGTACGTCGTGAGCCTCCTGCTCTGCACACTCCTAATATCCATGGCGGAGTCTCTCAACGCCAGATACAGGCTGCTCGAGGCGTCCAGATTCTACGCGATCGTCTTAGCTTTCTCGTCGTTGGCTTTGATCCTCGCATTCTATGCGCCCGGATCGAGGTGAATGGAAAACGGATAAAAACGTTGTAGAGGAGCTGAAAGAGAGGTTCCCGGACAGCATCCTAAAGGTCAGCGAGCTCCGTGATAAGTTACTGCTCGTAGAGTTGAAGAGGGGAGACCTCCCCGAGGTCCTGGATTATGCTCACAACTCCCTCGGGGGGCAGTTCCTGACGATGGCCGGGACCGACTACGTGGAATCCCTCAACCGTTTCATAGTCGACTACGTTCTGGGATGGTACGAGCAGGGGACGGTTCTGGTAGTTAGGGCGAGTGTGCCGAGGGGAGACGAGAACTTCCCGGCGTCCACACCCCGCATGCCCGTCGCAGACTGGTACGAGAGGGAGGTGAAGGAGACCCTGGGGCTGAACCCGGTAGGCCACCCTAACCCGAGGAAGCTCCTCACCTCGGACGACTGGCCCGAGGACCTCTTCCCAATGAGGAAGAGCTTCAAGAACGAGACGCCTCCGCCGATCAAGGCCGATGCGAGGTTCCCCTTCGTGGCCCCGGAGAACGCGGGCTCGTTCAACGTCGTCCCGTACGGCCCCTACCACTTCGCCATCCACGAGCCGATATACTTCAGGTTCCACGTCGACGGCGAGAGGATAACCGGCGTGGATCTCAGGGCGGGCTTCAACTACCGGGGGCTGGAGAAGATCGCGGAGACGAGGATGAGCTACGAGACTTTGCCGTTCGTCGCGGAGAGGATCTGCGGCATATGCGGCTCGGTCCACGGTGAGGCCTATTCGCAGGCCCTCGAGAGGGCGGCCGGGTTCGAGGCCCCTGAGAGGGCCAAGTGGATCAGGACGATGATGCTCGAGATCGAGAGGATTCACAGCCACCTCCTGTGGCTCGGCGTGGCCACCCACATGGTGGGCTTCGACTCCGGGCTCATGCAGTTCTGGAGGGTCAGGGAAAGGATCATGTTCCTCGCCGAGCTGCTCACCGGGAACAGGAAGCAGTACGGCATGATCGTCCCCGGCGGCGTGCGGAGGGATATAAGGGAGGACAAGAAGGAGAGGGCCCTCGGGGAGGTCGCGGAGATCCTGGTCGAGTACCAGGAGCTGCTGGACGCCGCCTTAGGCCTCAGCACGCTGCGGAGCCGGCTCAAGGGTGTCGGCTACCTGTCCAAGGAGGACGCTAAGAGGTACTCTGTGATGGGCCCCGTGGCGAGGGCCTCTGGAGTAGACATAGACGCTAGGAGGGACTACCCGTACGAGGCTTACCCGCACTTCGAGTTTGAGACGCCCGTCCAGACTGGGGGAGACGTGTTGGCCAGGACCGTCGTGAGGGCATACGATACCTTGGAGTCGATCAAGATGGTGAAGCAGGCCTTGGAGACGCTCCCCGACGGCCCCGTGCACACGCCGATAGACTATATCCCGCCGGACGTGACCTCGGTGGGGCTCGTGGAGGGGCCGAGGGGGACGGACGTCCACTATTTGATCACCGGCGGGGAGGACACGGTGTACAGGTGGCGCGTCAGGGCTCCGACCTACGCGAACCTCCCGGCGACCCCTCTGATGTTGATAGGGGAGACTCTCGCAGACGCCTCGGTGGTCATAGGGAGCGTGGACCCCTGCATCTCCTGCACGGAGAGGATGATAGTCGTCGATAACGGCACCGGGAAGGAGAGGATTATCTCGGGCTGGGGCCCCCAGGAGGGACTTGCGTGAGTAGCATCCTGAAACTGCTGAAATTAGGGATCAAGAGGGGTCGCGTGACCCTCAGGTATCCCGCGGAGAAGACCCCTACGCCGGAGGGGCTCAGGGGGAGACCCGTACTCGACTTCGACGCCTGCATCGGGTGCGGGGCCTGCGCAAAGACGTGTCCCCCCAACGCGTTGACGGTGGAGGAGAAGGAGAACGTCTGGACCCTGAGGCTATTCTACGGGAGGTGCATCATGTGCGGGCTATGCGAGGAGGTCTGCCCCGTGGACGCATACAGGTTCAGCGAGGAGTTCGAGCTGGCCTCAGCCACCAGAAGGGACCTCGAGGTCGAGCTCCGGCTACTGCGCGTGAAGTGCAAGGGCTGCGGGAAGTACTTCACGACGAAGAGGGCGTTGGATAACACGGTCGCGGAGTACTCTGAGCTGGCGGACGGATACGCGGAGGAGTTCAAGGATATGATCTATCTATGCCCAGATTGCAGGCGGATGGACTGGAGCGAGGCGCTAGCAGACGCGTACAGGGAGGCCCGATATGAATCCTGAAGATGATCTGGCCGCGAAGGCGGAGAAGATCAGGAAGCTGGGGAGAAGCCCATGGGTCTTTCCCGTGAACAGCGGGGGGTGCAACGGCTGCGACATCGAGATCGTCGACACGATCACCCCCTACTTCGACGCCGAGAGGTTCGGGGTGAAGGTGGCCTCGTCCGCCAAGCACGCCGACATCCTGCTGGTGACGGGCCCGGTGACGAGGCAGTCACTCAAGACCCTGATGAACGCCTACGAGGCCACGCCCGAGCCTAAGCTGGTCGTCGCGATAGGCAACTGCGCCTGCGGGGGAGGGATATGCCACGACAGCTTCACGGTCATGGGCGGCGTCGACGCGGTCATCCAGCCCGACGCCTACGTTCCGGGATGCCCGCCCCGTCCGGAGGCCCTGATATACGGGCTGCTGCTGGCTCTGGGGAAGGTCGAGCAGAAGGTCAAGAGGAGAGAGTTCAAGGAGGAGGGGATCGATGAGACTCGGGCTCCTGTTTAGGAGGGCGCTCTACAGGGAGCTGCGAAGCTCCATAGGGTACTACGATGCCAGGCGGATCGTCAGGTCCATCGAGGATAACTCCGAAGAACTCGCCGATCTGGGCGACCTGACGCGCGTATTGAACGAGTTGGGCTTCGATCGGAGGCAGGTACAGTTAGCCGTCGAGGCAGCTCGGAGGAACTCTTTTCTGTTGAAAGAAGAGCAGGGCTCGATTTGAATTGATGGATCGATCCTCATTACTGTTTGCGCGATGATCTGTGGGGCCGGGGATGAGGTGTATCATCCTATTGACCTGCTGAACCTTACGGCGGTGGTGGATAACAGGAGGGAGATAGAGAGGCTGAGGGTGATGCTCGAGGAGATGCAGGAGAGGCTCGCCTGCATGAGCCGGTGACGGGCTTATCCTGTGCTACATAGGATAACGGAAAAAATTTATTTTCTCGCGTTTCGTCCGGGTGGGGTTGAGTGAGGTCTCGGAGAACGTCCTAAGGCTTTATGAGGGTCCTTGAGTAGGTTCTGGTGGGGGCGCGTGTTTGGGCGAAGAGACTCTCGAGGAGATCTTGGTCGAGCTTAGGGAGCTCAGGACCCTGTACAAGAACCTCGTGGACAGCCTTGTCCCCGTCGATAAGCCGACGCCGGAGGAGGTGGAGGCGATAGAGGGCGAGGACGAGGACGTTGACGAGGAGGAACTCAGCAGGATCCTGGCGGAGAAACACGCAGGCAAGAAGCGCCCCATGCAGGGCTCCTGATCGTCAAGCGCTGTGGGTCGGTTGATCCCTTGTTTCGACTCAGTCTTAAACGCCGCGCGGTCAGGTTTCTGGAGCGCGCCGACGCCGGGAGGGAGGCTGAGCTGAGGACGTTGCTGGCGACGTTGAAGGATGAGCCTGTCCCCGTGAAAACTTACGATGTCTGCAGGCTCGAAGGCTACGAGGATGTCTACAGGGTCAGGCTGGGTGATCTACGCGTCGTGTACAGGGTCGCTTGGCGTGAGAGGCTTGTCTCGGTGCTCTACATCGGGCCGAGGGGTAGAGCCTACGATAAGCGGTACTGATGGCGCCTCTCGCCTGCGGAGCGAGTCCAAGGAAGTAATGCCCCGTTGCTAGCTTCGTTTCCTGGAGGTTTTTCTCGCCATGGCAAGGTACCCCCCTTCCTTTTTCCTACGGAGCGACCTCTTCGAGGGCATCATATGACATTTGGGAACAGCGGGGATGACGTCCTATTGCCTTATTTTTTCGAGGTCATTCTCAGGATATCTACAGTGGATGCCTCTCCTCTTCAGCTCTTCGTATAGCTCCTGGTGGCTGATGCCTGTGAGCTCTGAGAGCCTGCCGAAGGAGATGGAGCCCCTTTGGTAGAGGTCGAATGTATGGCGGAGCCGCAGCTCATGTAGGCCGATCCGGACCGCCTCCCTTATTAGGTCTGGACAGTGTTTCTTCGATGCCTTCGAGAGTTTCTTGAGTTCTTCGAGGGTTTCTTCTCTTAGATGGATCGTTGTCGGTTTCATGGTTGGAGGCTTCTCGCTTCTTTATTTTAACATCATGTTTAGCTGGGGTCTATCTGCTGGTGTCGATATTTTTTCTTGAGGGTGAAGGTACTGGTGGTCGACGATGGAGGGAAAATGGTGTCTCCTAGGAGGAAGAGTGAGCGGTCAAATGTGAAGAAGAGGACGATTATGCTCGCCGTTGGCGACCGCCTAAAGGTGATCCCCTTACCCAGCAATCCATTAGAAATCTTGGACGGCTGTATCAGGTTGAGTGAGCCCTTCATTGAGATTAGAAGGAGAATAGAGAAGCTCATCCTCATAGACGCTGAAAAAAGGGTATAAACTTAATGTGAAACTCTCGGAATCAAAAAACGTCCTAGATGAAATAAAACGGATCGTTATCCTAATAGTATTAATTATCTTTGTATTACGATCTCCTGAGCAAATAAGTCTCGTATTACCCAAAATATTCGGAATGTAGAAACTCATTTTTATGTGCAGGAGATTTAATCATTTGTGATTCTATGTCAAGATTTAAGATCAGTTGGGGCGAGTACGGACGGCGTCTATCTGCTCTCCGTGAGGTGATGGCCGAGAGGAAGTACGACGCGATGCTGGTGACGAACGGCGTCAGCATCTTCTACCTGAGCGGCTTCTACCACATGGTCACCGAGCGCCCCGCCGCCCTCCTCATCCCGCCGGACGGTAAACCCGTCTTCATGGGCCCCCTCCTCGAGGCCGACCACCTCCGCCACCAGACACCCATCGTGGGAGAAGCCTACACCTACCTCGACTACCCGGGAGAGACCCATCCAATAGACCTCTTCGCCAGATGGCTCACCGACCTCGACTACTCCAAATCAACCATAGGCGCGGACAACCCGGCGGGAGCAGCGGGCACGATGGGCTACACTGGGCCGCCCCTCAACGAGAAGCTCCCCGAGGCGAAGCTCGTGAAGGCCGATGACGTCATCTGGGAGATGCGCCTACGCAAGTCCGAGGAGGAGATCGCCCTCATCAGGGAGTCGGCGAAGTGGGGTAACCTCGCCCACGCCCTCCTACAGGAGTACACGGCCCCGGGCCTCTGGGACGTCGAGGTCCAGCTGCAGGCGACCCTCGAAGCCACGAGCGTGATGAAGAAGACCCTCGGACCAGAGTATGAGTCGATACGGGGCGGAAACCCGTGTAGCGCAGGCTTCCGCGGCCAGGTCGGGTGGAAGTCCGCGATGCCCCACAGCATAGGCACCGGCAAGACCATCGAGGAGGGCGACGTCCTCGTCACCGGAGCCGGAGCTGACATCGGCGGCTACTACTCGGAGCTGGAGCGCACCATGATCGTCGGCTATCCCACCGCCAAGCAGACCAGGCTCTTCAACGTCATGGTGAAAGCCCAAGATGCCGCCATAGAGGCCTTGGGGCCGGGCGTAAAATGCGCCGACGTCGACAAAGCCGCCAACAGGGTCCTCCACGACGCAGGCCACAAAGACCTCATCCGCCACCACACAGGCCACGGCATCGGCCTGCAGGGCCACGAGCCGCCGTGGCTCGACCAGGGGAACCAGGCGGAGCTCAAGCCCGGAATGGTCGTAAGCATAGAGCCGGGCATCTACGAGCTGGGGTACGCGGGCTTCCGCCACAGCGACACCGCCCTAATAACCGGGGACGGGCACGAGCTCATCACCTACTACCCGCGCGACATCGAATCCCTCACCATCCTCTAATCCCTTTTTATATCGTTCAAAAAAATGAACTGACGATCAGATGATGAACGATAGACCTAATATCTTCCTCGTTATATAATTATATAGTGACGTAATTGAGCCGGTACTCGACCATCTCGGTCACGGAGGAGACGAAGAGAAGTCTCGAAGAGGCGAAGGGCGACATGGAGTGGAGCGCCTTCCTCCTGGAGCTCCTGAAGGAGGCCGAGGAGGCGAGGCGAATCAGAGCCTTCAACAAGCTGAGAGTCCTCATCACGGAGGAGGAGATCGAGTCCATAAAGGAGTCGAGCAGGGAGTTCAGGGAAGGGTTCAGGCTGAGATGAGACTCTTCGACACAGACGCCGTCATAGAGAGCCTCCAGACGGGGGCGCTCGAACCGGGCGCGATCTCCACGATAACCCTCATGGAACTCCTCAGAGGCGTAAGGGATATCAAAAGAGGGGACGCGAAGAGGCTCATTGAGGAGACCTTCACCGTGCTGCCCATCGACAACGAGACCATCCTGGCCTACTGCACTCTCTACGATGACCTGAAGGGGAGGGGGGAGCTGATCCCGGACTCAGACCTCCTGATCGCCGCTGCAGCCATGGTCAGAGACACCAGCCTGAGAAGCCGGGATAATCACTTTAAAAGGCTGGAGAGCCACGGGCTAAGGTTAGAGGGAGGATAGGGTCACCACCAATAACCGCGGAAAACGCTCTCCCCGGCGGAATGAGCGGGGGGACAGCGCCGACCACGATCCGAAGGGCGCGAAAAACGTCGAATAAGCACGACGACGAGCGGATGAAGCACAGTGGCATGACTTACCGGAAGCTCAGGGTTAAATCGGCTCCGCCCCCATTAGACGGCCATGGACACGACGCTCCTAGACGCCGGAAACGTCTTCCTTTTCGCCTCGGGCTTCCTGATGCTCCACACCGCGTACAAGGACCGGAACGTGCTCAGAGGCTACAACCTCTCGGGCACAATAGTCATCGTCGTAGCCATAAGCCTCTTCCTCGCCTACTACGCCCAGCAGGGATACTGGCTCAGCCTCGCCCTCACCCTGCCCAACTACGGCTACTGGCTCATAGTCGCCGTCTCCGTGACGAGGAACAGGCTGAGAAGGTAGCCCAACCCACACTTTATACACGGGGATCACCCAAGGATCAGCAGTAGGAGATTCTGAGATGCCGGCGACCAAGGTGGAAGGATCGAAGAAGGAGCACAGGGTCTTCCTCTACACCCTGAGCACCTGCGTCTGGTGCAAGAAGACGAAGGAGCTCCTCAGGGAGAGCGACGTCGAATACGAGTACCTGGACGTGGACACGTGCGGCAGCGAGGAGAGGCGCAGCGCCATCGGCGCACTGAAGAGCAGGAACGCCCAGATCGGCTTCCCGATCATAATAGTCGACGACAAGACACTGATAACAGGCTACAAGCCGGACGAGATAAGGGAGGCGCTCGGCCTGTGAGCGTCACAGTCGACAGGGTGAGGCAGCGCGCCGAGGCTGACGCCCGCGCCCACGGCATCTACCTGAACCCCGACCAGAAGTTCCTCGGCGACCTCATCGAGGGGCTCAGGAGGAACGAGGAACGCTACGGCTACCCCAGCTGCCCATGCAGGCCCGCGACGGGCGTCTTCGACCAGGACCGCGACATAATCTGCCCGTGCGACTACCGCGACCCGGACGTCGCAGAGTACGGCCAATGCTACTGCTGCCTGTACGTCGACAAGAAGACCCACGACTCAGGCGAGATCAAGCCGATCCCGGAGAGGAGGTCACAGGAGAAGATGTTCACCGTGGAGGCGGAGGCCCAGCAGCCGGCGGCCGAGGCGAAGGGTTCACAGCCCGCCGCCCGCAGGCTCTGGTACTGCAGGCAGTGCGGCTACGTCGTCTTCAGGGAGGAGCCGCCGTACGTCTGCCCCGTCTGCAGGGCCAAGAAGGAGCTCTTCGCGGAGGTCCGCCTCGCGGTCGAGCAGGGCACGACGTGACCCCGCGGGCACGTGACGGCTGAAGGCTGATACGCCTCTCCGGCACATAACCCTTTGATCCACGCATGGTAGACCCCATCGTCCACGTCGAGATACCCGTCTCGGATCTGGAGCGGGCAAAGGAGTTCTACTCGAAGGTCTTCGGATGGAAGATGATCGAGAGGCTCGGCTTCACCCTATTCGAGACCGGGGGGCCGCCGGGCGGCAGCTTCGCCCGCGTCGAGGGGGATAAGCCGAGGGGGTGCCTCCTCTACATCGCGGTGGAGGACATCGAGTCGAGGCTCGCCGACGTCGAGAGGGCCGGCGGGAGGGTCCTCAGGGGGAGGAGGGAGGTGCCCGGCGTCGGCTGGGACGCCCTCTTCGAGGACATCTCGGGGAACGCCCACTACCTCTTCACGCCCCTCCCCAAGGGCGGCAAATGATCCGCCGGACGAGGCGGGGCCTAACCCTCGGGCTCGAGGACGACGGCCGTCCCCGTCGCCGAGAAGACGAGGATGCCCATGTTGAAGCCGAGGTCCGAGGTCTCTATGTCGATCCCTATGAGGCCGTTGGCGCCAAGCGCCCTCGCCTTCTCCCTCGCCCGGTCGAGGGCCTCCATCCTCGCCTTCTCTATCTCGGACGTGAAGGCTGTCACCTCGCCGCCGAGCATCGACTCTATCCCGGCGATGAACTTGCCGAAGATGCCGCGCGTCCTCGGCGTGATGCCCGAGACGACCCCTATCACCCTCCTTATCCTATAGCCGGCGACAGTAGGCGTCGTGGCCGTCACGAAGCCCGCCGCGTCCTGGCTCACCGCCGAGCCGCACCTCTGACAGTACTTCGACCCCTCAGCGACGTTCTCCCCGCAGACACCGCAGATCATCCCTCTCCACCAATGGGTCGGGGGCTGACCCTTAGATAAGGGGGTTTCTTATATAGAATATAGAGGCGTCATAGGCTCAGCTTTTCCTCTGATCGGATACTCGTCGATCTGATGTAGAGCTCCTGCCCGAGAGGAAGACGGGGTGGGGGACGCCGAGGCTCACCGTGAAGAAGAGTCGCCGGCACAGGAGTGCCGTGACGCAGGCGGGGATCGGCGGAGTGGTCGTCCCCACGACGGTCGAGAGCGACTGCAGGGTCGGTCTCGTTAATGGATCACAGTCTACTAGCCAACACGCCGATGGTCCGTCTGTAGCCCTCGAGCAGTGAGCGCCTGTCCTCGTCGGCTATGCTCGGCAGGAACCAGTCGATCCGGCTGGCGACGACGTCGAGCTCCTTCCGGATGTCCTCAGGTGTCTCCCTGCTCTCCGTAAGGTGGCGGAGGACCGAGCTGAGGCCGCGGACGGTCTCCCTTACATGCATCTTCTCCTCATCCCTCCCCCACCTCCTCATCAGATCGATCATGATCCCCTGCAGGTCCAGCGTGGCGTCCAGCCTCCCGGCCGGGACGCTGATTGATACTGGGTACCCTCTCAGCTCCTCGAAGTAGGCCGCCGTCGCCCTCTGGAGGGCGTCGACCTCGTAGAGGAGGTCTGGGTCGGCCTTGAGCGCCTCGACGGCCGGCGTCCCCGAACTCATCAGGGCTCTGCTGAGGAGGATCTTCGCGTCTATCCAGAAGCCGTCAACGACGAACTGGGCCGCGTTGGCCACGTAGTTCATCCACGCGTTGACCTCCTGCTGGGCCGCGCTCGCCCTCCTGGCCAGGGTGAGGAGGATGAACTCCATCTCCATCATCTCCCCCGCCAGCTTCGCCGGATCAGATTTCAGAGGCTCGGCTCCGAGGGCGGGCTCCAGCCAAATGGCCACCTCCCTGTCGCGGTGGTCCACGGAGGCGATGAGGCGGCCGTGCAGCTCCCTTATCCCCGCCTCGTCGGGATCGGAGTAGAGCCCTTCGAGGGCCACGAAGTCGAGTCCCTGGTCTAGGGCGCTCTCGATGGCGAGCCCCACGGTCAGCCTGCGGAGTTTGGCGTCCAACCGTCAGCCCACTAATAGATGATAGGCGCGGGATAAAAGCTAGGTAATGAGCTTCCTCCGATCCTCGCCTGCTTGCATAATCTCTGGGTATGGCATCGTCGGCGGGCTCATCAGGAACGGCGTGCTTCGCTCGACTACCTGCAGTCAGTCGAGTAGCCCTTCTCCTCGCAGCTCCTGATCTCCCTGAACACGCTCCTGATCTGGTCAGGCGAGAGAAGGAAGCCCACGGTCACGACCTCTGTCCTCTTCCTCGGGTTCTCGAACTCCAGCTCGCCGAGGATCCTGTACTCCCAGCCGGCTTCGTTCCTCTCAACCCTCAGGTTGACCTTGTTAGAGCGGGCTTCCATGTCTTACGGTTTAAAAAAATGGGGTATTTAAAATATGCCTCATCGCCGGGCATCGCCTCCTTCCGCCTGCGAGTTCCTCACTTCCCCGTCATCGATCTCCTGAACCCGTTCGAATCTTGTGCCCTTGATTTCTATCGTTGATGCGAATCAGTAAACGCTTTATGAGCGGGCAAGTTACTCTCATGGAATAATTATAACTTAGGTGTCAAGAAGGTCGACTATTTAAACGATTTATATACTGGTTGCCTTCTATTTATAAAGGAAAGCCATTGAAGTTCGTGCAGCTGAAGTCCATCAAGGACCTTATAATGCTCGTCGCCTCGTCTTCGACGACGAACGTCATACAGCACCTTGAACACAACGGGTCTCACCTCTACTTCATCGTCGGCGGCACCCTCCACGAGGTCTTCCTCTACTTCGTCAAGGAGAAGGTGGCGATGGGCGGCAACTTCATCACATACAACAGCTACACCGGCGCGATAGGGACAAGCGATAAGGTCCTGCACGAGCCCAACGTGAGCAGCATACCGGTCGTAGAGATTGTGAACCAGGACCTGCTGCCCAAGGAGCTCCTGCACCGCGTGGGGAGCCTGTAGGTGGGAGATGGCTAGGAAGGTGAAGTGTTGATGGTTGACTCTAAGAAGGATCTTCACATAAGCATCGAGAACGTGGTCGCCTCCGCGACCCTCGACCAGAAGATAGACCTCCTGGCGATTATGAAGGTCTTCAGGAACGTCGAGTACCGGCCGAAGCAGTTCCCCGGCCTCGTATTCAGGCTGAAGAGGCCGAAGACGGCGACGCTGATCTTCGGCTCGGGGAAGATGGTCTGCACCGGCGCGAAGTCGGAGAAGCAGGCTAGGAGCGCCGTGAAGAAGGTGGTCAGGGAGCTGAAGACGAACGGGATCATCATTCTCGGGAAGCCGAAGATAGTGATCCAGAACATCGTCGCCTCAGCGAACCTCCATGGGAAGATAGACCTCGAGACCGCAGCGGACACCATGGATAACGTGATGTACGAGCCTGAGCAGTTCCCGGGCCTCATATACAGGATGGGGGACCCCAAGGTGGTGATGCTCCTCTTCGCGAGCGGCAAGCTCGTCTGCACGGGGGCCAAGCACGAGGACATGGTCAGGGAGGCCGTGGAGAAGCTCCACGGTATCCTCGAGGACTTAGACCTCATCTACTACGAAGAGTAGCCGGCGGGTGACCCACGTGGCGCCCAAGAACAGCCTGGAGCAGAGGGCACAGAAGCTCATCTTCGACGCCGGAGACAGGGGGATAACGCAGAGCGACCTCTGGAAGAAACTCGGCGTCAGCAGCCGCGAGGGGTCGAGGCTCTGCCTCAAGTTCGAGGAGAAGGGCATCATAGAGCGGAGGAAGGTCCTCCACGGCGGCAGGTGGAGCTACAGGATATACACTAAGAGGGAGATGGTCACAATGGACTCGATAACGAGCTGCCCCTGCCTCGTCTGCGAGGATATAGACAAATGCTTCGAGGGTGGCGTCCGCGACCCCATCAGCTGCCTCGACCTCACCGGCTGGATCGACCCCCGAAAGGCTGAATAACCACGGGGGAAAAAGGGACCCTGCATTGGACGAGAGGAACAGGGAGCTACTGAAGTACGGTTTAACCTTCATCATACTCATAGGGGTCTTCGTGGGCGGCAACTACGTGCTCAAGGGCGTCTTGGGCACAGAGTACCCCATGATGGTGGTCGTCAGCCAGAGCATGGTCCCGACCCTGGGAGTCGGCGACTTCATCTTCGTCGGGGAGATCAAGGACATGAGCGGCGTCGTCGCGGCTCCGTACCCGGAGGGCGAGATCATTGTCTTCAGGCACCCCCAAAACCCGAACGAGTACATAGTCCACAGGGCCGTGAAGATGGTGGAGCTGAACAACGATGTCGCCTTCTACACGAGGGGGGACAACAACAACTACAGCACATACCCGTATGATGGCTGGGGCGCCGTGCCGGCGCAGAACGTGCTGGGGAAGGTCGTCGCTAGGGCGCCCATCCTCGGCTACTTCAGCCTCTTCATAAAGACGATGCTTGGCTTCGGCCTAGTCCTCGCCTTCATGGGCCTCGCCTTCTTCATAGACTACTTCCTGCCGCCGAGGAACGCCGGCGGACCTGGGAGGTTCAGGCCCCTCACACTGGCCCCCCTCGTCGTCGCCCCAGTCGTCATAGCCTCACTCTGGTTCGTGACCGATGAGAGCCTCATCATCCTCCTCGAGTCCGCCGCGATGGTGGCATGGTACGCGGCCTGTTTCCTGCTTCCCCTCGCCTTCTGGGACGACGATGTCGGCGTGATGCTCTGGCTCTACTATATAGTCCTCGTCATGGTGCCGATCTCATGCGACCTCGTCTGGTGGACGGCGCACATCACGCCGAGCCAGTGGTGGTACCTGACGAGCAGCAGCACCATGCCCGTGAACTGGCTGCTCATGAGGACGACGCCCCTGTTCGACGAGGCGTTCGGCCTCGTCCTGAGGTATCTCCTGCCGGGGTGCCTTGTCCTGGTCTTCACCCTCTACGGGAAGAGGAGGGGCTGGGAGCCCTTCAGGTCGGCTAACAGGTGGCTCAGAGGGCTGCCGATGGTCGAGGAACCCGTGGCGGACGGGCAAGGTTATAATTGATCCCCGCACTCTATCACCCTGATCGGTCATGGAGAAGGTCAAGGTCGTATCATACGGCATCGGCGTCATAGGCCAGAAGCTGGCCACCCACCTGCTTGAGAAGGAGGGGGTTGAGATAGTCGGGGCCGTGGACATAAACCCCAAGATAGTCGGCAAGGACCTGGGGGAGGTCCTCGGCGCCAAGAGGCTCGGCGTCAAGATATCGAACGATGCCGACGGGGTCCTCGACGATGCTAAGCCGGACATCGTCACCCACACGACGATGAGCTACCTCAGACAGACGTATTCCCAGTTCGATCAGATACTGAGGCACGGCGTCGACGTCGTCTCAACCTGCGAGGAGCTGAGCTACCCATACGCGACGAAGGAGGGGGCAGACTACGCCGCCAAGCTGGATAAACTGGCGAAGAAGAACAGGGCCGCGATCCTGGGTACCGGGATCAACCCCGGCTTCCTCATGGACACGCTGCCGACGTTCCTCACCTCCGTCTGTCAGAGGGTGGACGAGATATACGTCGCCAGGCAGATGAACGCGGCGACGAGGAGGATACCCTTCCAGCAGAAGATCGGCGCCGGGCTGAGCCTAGACGAGTTCAAGGCGAAGATTGCCAGGCACGAGATCACCGGCCATGTCGGGCTCGAGCAGAGCATAAAGATGATCGCTGACAGCCTCGGTTGGGAGTTGGACGAGATCAGGGTCGACCCGGTTGAGCTCGTGGTGCTCCAAAAGGATGTGGCTAGCGACGCGTTCAAGGTGCCGAAGGGCCACAACGCGGGGACGAAGCAGTTCGCCTACGGGATCGTGGGCGGGAAGAAGCTGATCACCCTGGACTTCAAGGCGTACATAGGCGCCCCCGAGGAGTTCGATAGCGTCACCATCAAGGGCGTCCCGCCGATAAACCAGAGGATCAGCCCGTGCGTCCACGGCGACTACGCGACGATAGCGATCACGGCGAACATGATACCCCTCGTCGTCTCGGCTCCACCTGGTTTCAAGACGATGGTCGACCTCCCGATACCCCACGCGACGCCGAAGCATATGAGGAAGTACGTCAAGTAGCCCCTTCGCCCACTATTTTGTAGGCTGTTTTTTCTCCTTTTCTTGACATGGGTTCTGGGACGGCTTAATCGGCTTATTTTTCCGTGTTTTTGCATCACTTTTTATTCTCTTCCATTTCTATAGCCGATACGCCCGTAGGAGATGCAGCCCTCCTGGTCGTTGTCGGGTGTTCACCCGCGTTGGGGCTGGAGGCTGAAAAGAAATTATTGGAAAGCCCCGGGAGATTGGGCTACCTCTTCCTCAGCGTTCTCCCCGCTAAGGCGCCGGTGTACTTGCCATTATCGACAGCGATCCTCCCGTTGACGACGACGTATGGGATGCCCTCTGGGAACTGGTGGGGGTCCTCGAAGGTCGCTCTGTCTACGACCTTTCCCGGGTCGATGACGTTGATGTCGGCGTGCATGCCTGGGCGGAGGAGGCCGCGGTCTAGGATGCCGAAGCGCTGGGCGGGGAAGCTCGTCATCTTCCTTATCGCCTCCTCGAGGCGCAGCACCCCCTCCCCCCTCACGTACTTCCCCAGGATGCGCGGGTAGGTGCCGTAGGTGCGCGGGTGGGGCTTCCCCCTCCTGAACGGGCCGGTCGTTGTGCAGCTCCCAGAGTCCGTGCCGACCATCTGGAGGGGGCTCTGCATTATCCGCCTGACGTCGCCCTCGTCCATGCTGAAGATGATCATGCCCGGCGTCCCCTCCTCCTCAAGGAGGAGCTTCCAGAGGGCCGTCCACTCCTCCCTCTCCCCCATCGCCTCCCTCACCTCGACCATGTTCTTCCCCTCGAGGCGCTTGTTCTTCTCGGACCTGATCGAGCTTATGTAGACGTTCCCCCAGCCTAGCTCGCCGGCGAAGTTCTCCCAGCCCGGCAGGCCGTCCTCTATGTCCCTCCTTATCTTCTCGCGTAGCTTAGGGTCCCGGAGCCGCTCCAGGAGCTTCTCCACGCCGCCGTCGTGAACCCACGGCGGCAGCAGGGTCCTGAGGCTCGTGGCCCCCGCAGTGTAGGGGTACTGGTCAACGGTTACGTCGACGCCCCTTGCCCGCGCCTCCTCCAGGAGCCTCAGCGTCTCCACGCTCTTGCCCCAGACCGCCTTGTTCGAGGCCTTGTGGTGGCTGATCTGGGCCGGGATGCCCGCCTTCTCGCCGATGGTGATCGCCTCCCTCAGAGACTTCATCAGGTTCCTTCCCTCGCCCCTGATGTGGCTGTCGTAGACGCCGCCGTAACCCGCGGCGACCTTCGCCAGTTCGATAAGCTCCCTCGTTTTGGCGAATATGCCCGGAGGGTAGATGAGGCCTGAGCTGAGGCCGTAGGCGCCGGCCTCCATGGCCTCCACGACGAGCTCCTTCATCCTCACAAGCTCGGCTGGTGTCGGGTCCCCCGCCCCGTAGCCCATGCCGGCTACGCGGACGGCGCCGTGGCCGACCATGTGGGCGACGTTGGCCCCCAACCCCCTCCTCTCCTCCTCGCGGAGGTACTCGTCGAAGGTCGTCCAGGTGACCTTGACCTCGACGCCGGGCGGCATCGAGGCGTTCATCTCCTTCTGCGCCTCCTCCCTCAGCTCGGGGTTGACGGGCGCCAGAGAGTCGCCGCACTGACCCGAGACGACGGTCGTTATCCCCTGCATCAGGGTGCTCTCCATCTCCCTGTAGGCGAGGACGTTTCCGTCGCTGTGGCTGTGAGCGTCGATGAAACCAGGAACAACGACGAGCCCCTCGGCATCTATGACCCTGTGCGCCCTCGCTCCGCCGAGCCTGCCGATGGCGGCGACCCTGTCCTCGACGACGCCGACGTCTCCCCTGTACCATGGGTTGCCTGCGCCGTCGATGATCCTGCCATTCTTGATCAGTAGATCGTAGGACAACTTATTCTCTGGGTAAAAGGAGGTTGGCTGAGGGGATTTAATCCCTTCTCATGCCTCTACTTGGCGTTCTCCCACTTGTAGCGCATGTTGGCGCTCTTCTTCGTCGCCGCCTCGACGGCGTTCATGAGCGCCGTCCTCAGCTTACCATCCTCGATCTCGTAGATGCCCTCTATGGTGGTGCCGCCGGGGGTGGTGACCATCTCCTCTATCGCCGCCGGCGTCAGTGTGCCGTCTAAAATGAGCTTCGCCGTGCCGAGGACTGACTGGGCGGCCGAGAACATGGAGAGGTCGCGTGGGAGCCCTACCTTGAGCCCGGCGTACATGAGGGCGTCGATGACTATGGCGATGTAGGCTGGGCCGCTCCCGCTGAGGCCGGTGATGGCGTCCATGTACTTCTCCTCGACCTCCATGTGGCCTCCCATCGAGTCGAAGAGGAGCTTGGCGGTCTCCTTATCCCCCTTCGTGACCTTCTCGTCGCACGTGTAGGCTGTGAAGGACTCGCCCGCGAGGGCGGCGATGTTCGGCATCGTCCTGATGAACCTTGACCCGGGTGCCGCCGACCCGTAGAAGCTCAGGGGTATTATCGCCGCCGTCGAGACGACGAGTTTCCCCTCTATCGCCTCCCCGATCTCCTTGAGGACCCCTCCTACGTCGGCTGGCTTGACGCACAGGAAGACGACCTCCCCCTCACGGGCCGCGTAGACGTTGTCCGTTGTCACCTCGGCCCCCAGCTCCTTCAGGGGCTTGAGGCTCTCAAGGCTCCTGCGGGTGGCTACGACGCTGCCGACGTGCTCGCACTCCTGCAGGCACTTGACTATGGCTCCGCCGATGACTCCTGCGCCGATCACGGCTACCTTCCCGACCATGCCTCGCACCGGATTGACAGCAGACTATCCGCGAGCCCATTCTTAAAGTTACACATAGCCGCTGTCAGAGGTCGAGGGGACATGAGCTCTAAGGCAGGCGTGCCCAGTAAGTTTTTTTACTCTCACTTGGTGTCGTATCAGGTATGCCCGGCTTTGATGCACAGCTCTTCGTGGAGAAGCAGGTCGCCGCCGTCAGGGAGGTTCTCGGCGGCGAGAAGGCGCTCATAGCCGTCTCAGGTGGTGTCGATAGCACCGTCTCCGCCGCCATCACCCACCGAGCCATCGGAGGGAACCTCGCATGCGTCTTCATAGACGACAACTTCATGCGCCTCGGCGAGCCCGAGGGTGTGAGGCAGCTCCTCTCTTCCCCAACCCTTAGCCTCCCGGTGAAGGTGCTGGATGAGAGGGAGAGGTTCATGAAGGCGTTGAAGGGACTGAGCGACGCCGAGGAGAAGAGGAAGGCGTTCAGAGACACATTCTACAGCGCCCTGAGCGACGCGGCGAGGAGGGAAGGCTGCAGGTACCTCGTCCAGGGCACCATCAAGGCCGACATCGAGGAGACTGCGGCGGGCGTCAAGACCCAGCACAACATCCTTGAGCAGATAGGCATCAACCCGGTCGAGCGGTACGGCTACAGGGTCGTAGAGCCTCTCGTCGCCCTGTACAAGTGGCAGGTCAGGGAGGTCGCCCGCTTCCTCGGCATGCCGGAGGAGCTGAGCGAGCGCCAGCCTTTCCCAGGTCCCGGGCTCAGCGTCAGGGTCGTAGGCGAGATAACACCCGAGAAGCTGGAGGAGGAGAAGAAGGCGACACGCATCGTCGAGGAGGTCCTCGCGCCCCACGAGCCGAGCCAGTACTTCGCCGCCATATTCGGCTCAGAGCCGCCTCAGTTGGACAAAGCCTTTGCCTCGGAGGTCGCGGGGCTCCTGAAGCTGAGCCCGTCGGCCGTCGAGGCGTCCATCCTGGCGGAGAAGGCGACGGGCGTCGTCGGCGGTAAGCGGAGCTACGGCTCTGTTGTCCTCATCGGCCTCGGTGGGGCGCGGCCTGGCTATGAGGAGCTCGGAGAGGCGAGGAAGAGGCTCCAGACGAAACATCCGGCGATCACGAGGGTCCTCGTCGAGGTCGGCGCACGCCGGGGAAAGGGGTACAAGCTGACCATGAGGGCGGTCAAGACCCGTGACTACCTCACCGCCGAGGTCGCCGAGATACCCTGGGAGACGCTCGGGTCGGCTGCAAAAGAGATACTGAAGGCGTGTAAAAAGGTCTCGGCCGTCTACTACGACGTGACGCCGAAGCCCCCTGCGACGATAGAGTTCGAGTAAAAGTTGGGTCGGGCTACTTCTTCAGGCCAAGCTGCCTGAGCTGGTTCTGGACGCCCATCCTCATGTAGACGAGGTCGTTGCCGATGGTGACGAAGTTGTAGCCCTTCTTGATTCGCTCCTCTATGGTCTTCCCTGACGCCTCGTGGACGCCAGTCGCCAGTCCCGCAGCCTTCGTAGCGTCGTAGACACTGTCGATCGCCTTCTGGACATCGGGGTGGGCGTGGTTCCCGAGGTGGCCGTAGCTTGCGGAGAGGTCGGCTGGGCCGATGTATGTGACATCCACTCCCTCGACGCTGCAGATGTCCTCTATGTTCTCCACCGCCTGCTTCGTCTCTATCTGGACTACGACCAGGATCTCCTCATCCGCGGTCTTCAGGTAGTCCGGGTCGAACATCGCCGCCCTCCTCGGGCCGCATCCCCTCAGCCCCTTGGGCATGTAGCGGGTTGCGTCGACTGCAGCCTTCGCCTGCTCCTTGGTGTTCACCCAGGGGACGAGGATGCCCTGCGCGCCTATGTCCAGCGCCCGTTTTATGGCGACGAGGTCGTTCCACCACGGGCGTACGATGGGGCAGGTCTTGCTGTCCCCCCTCATCGCCTGCATCAGGGTCTGGATGTGTAAGATGTCGAGGGGGCTGTGCTCGTTGTCGAAGACGAAGTAGTCGAAGCCCTGGGCGCTCATCATCTCGGTCACTATGGGGCTCTCGATCGTTATCCAGGAGCCGAAGACCTGTGCTCCGGCCTTTAGCCTACGCTTAAGCTCGTTCCTCAACCATTTTCACCGTTCCTTATGCCTATGCCTCAACAGTTAATTAGGGTTTGGGGATTGGAACCTGGGCGGCGGAGACGATGCATAAACGTGCATCCCCGTTCCCGAAAGGCGTCTTTTCCCGGTCCATTTCAGGAAAAAGAGACGGGAATCATGGTATTGAGGGATACCCCCC
>Ga0315280_10002522_pt1 | contig 29616 bp, 32 predicted proteins | sample YL17G06_40_MG_FD_203697 | JGI IMG/M metagenome (GOLD analysis project Ga0315280, IMG submission 203697) | Sediment microbial communities from Yellowstone Lake, YNP, Wyoming, USA - YL17G06_40 | ecosystem: Environmental > Aquatic > Freshwater > Lake > Sediment | place: USA: Wyoming | collected... | reverse complement strand
ACTCTTTATCTCGAATTCTAAACCTGACTAGATGCAGAACGCATCTTGGAAGCCATGGATGATTGTTAACTTTAACCTATCTCTCTCCCAGTCTGTGAAAGTGCTTTTCCAGCAAACGTTTATTTACCGTTTTTCGGCTTCTCCACTTAAAGCAGGGGAGCTTTCCATGTCTGTTTTGTCAATGAAAGAGGTTAGGCGACTTTCCCTCGGTTTCCCAGTGTTGGATGATGTTTTTCAAGGGTTGGAATTTGGGGATTTTGCTGTTTTGCACGGCAGCAGCGTTTCTTTCATGTCTTCTACCTTGTCAGTTAGGTGTCAGCTTCCGCTTGCACGCGGTGGTTTAGATTCTTCCACTGTTTTTGTTGACGGCGGCAACATGTTCAACCCTTATTTGATTGCAGAAATTGCCCGCAGTTACGGTTTAGATTCTAGGATTGTTTTAGAGAAGGTTTATGTTTCAAGGGCTTTCACCGCTTATCAGCTTTCGTCTTTAATTTTGGAGAAGTTGGAGTCTGCTTTGAAGAGGCGAAGGGCTAGACTGCTGATTGTTTCAGATGTCACTTCGCTGTTTTTGGACCGCGACCTTCCTAAAGTTGAAGCTAGAGAGCTTTTCATGAAAGTCTGTGTTAAACTGTCTGAGATAGCGTCTGAAAGACAGACAATCATTGTCGTAGGCTATTTTCCAGAAAAACGTTCCAGGCAAAGTTCGTTTTTTGAGGCTTTTCTGTTTGGAAAATGTAATGTTTTAATCAGGCTGAGGAAAATGGGAGAAATCTTGTCTTTTGCTTTGGAAGACCATGCGCGGATTAATCCTTTCACCATGGATTTTACGGTTGATTCTGCTTCGCTGGCATCATTTTGTGGAGGCGTGGGCCTTGGGGAGAACCGTTCCGTCTTATAGGCAGGCGTTAGAGGCGGAGATTGACCGCTGGGAAGGCTTTCGGAAGGCTTTGCGTGGTAAGGAGCTGGAGGCTTTTGACAGGATGATGAATGCGTGCAGAATGCATGCGTCTGCAGGTGGAATGGCGACGAGAACTATACTGGCCGAGGCGATGTTCATGTCTATCCTGCTCAGTTTGCAGATAGAAATTTTGGGGATTAAGGAAAGTCTTGAGCGGCTTGAAAAGCAGCTTCGTGAAACTTAACCCGATTCGAGGCTGGCTGTTTGACGTTTACCCTTCAGGCAAGAACGAAATCACAGTGTGGCTTATTGCAGAAAATGGAGAACGCATCAAGCTTGTTGACACGTTCACGCACAGATTTTACGTTTCTGGAAGTTTCTCGGAACTCAGCAGTCTAGTTGAGAAAATCAGGGGAAACCCTTCTGTCGAAGACTGGCGCTTTGTCAAGAAACATGCTGATTTCATGGAAGCTGGTTGGAAGAAGGTTTTGGAAATTGATGTCAGCGATTATCAAGAAGCATCACCTTTGGCCAGAAAAATAGTCAGGTCGGGCAGGTATGAAAAGTTTCGGCTTTATAATGTTGACGTTCCAATTGCACAGGCGTATTTGTACGATAAGGAAGTTTTTCCCTTAGCACATGTGATGGTTGTTGCTTCTGGGAGACGGCTTTATTATGATGTGCTTGACTCGGTTGAAAGCATTGACTACCAGACTCCGCCTTTGCGTTCAATGCGGCTTAACGTTGTCTTGAAGAAGGAAGGCGTTCTGCAGAAGTTAACCGATAAGATAGACAGCATATCACTGGATTTCAGCGACAAAACCGTAATCATCAATGAGGGAAATGAAGCCGAGAAGATTCTGCGGCTTGTTAAAACCGTTAAGGAAGAGGACCCTGACCTCATTTTTACCAGCGGCGGCGACTCTTTTCTGTTGCCGTATCTGACTTATCGCGCCTTTGCCAACGGCGTCTTGGACAATTTTGTTTTGAGCAGAGAAGACATTCCGCTGAAGGCAGAGAAGAGCGGCGGAAAGACCTTTTTCTCTTATGGCAGGGTCTATCATAAGGCGCCTACGAGGCGGCTTTTCGGGCGGGTTCACATCGATGTGAACAACACCTTCATCTACACTGCATGCGGTTTGGAAGGACTGATTGAAGTTTCAAGGACGTGTAGGGTTCCTCTTCAGCGGGCTGCAAGAGCTTCTATCGGAAGCATAATGTCCTCTCTGCAGCTTTACACTGCTTGGAAGGAAGGCATTCTCATTCCTTGGAAGAAAACTGAGCCTGAATCTTTCAAGTCCGGTTGGGAGTTGCTTGTGGCTGACCGTGGTGGGTTCATCTTTGAGCCGAAGTTGGGTTTTCACACGGATGTTGTTGAAGTTGATTTTGCTTCCATGTTTCCAATGCTGATGTTGACGCGGAACATTTCGGCTGAAACCGTGCTTTGCAAGTGTTGCCTAGACTCGAAGCTGAGGGTGCCTGAGCTTGGGTACAACATTTGCGAGAAGAGGAAGGGGATTGTGCCTAAGACTTTGGATCTGCTTCTGAGGAAGCGTTCAAAGTACAAGAGCTTGATGAAGGAAGTTGAGGATAAGAAGCTGAAGCACGCTTACAACATGCGGCAGGCAGCTCTCAAGTGGATTCTAGTCACATGTTTCGGTTATCTGGGTTACAGAAACGCGCGTTTCGGAAAGGTTGACGCCCACATCGCCGTGTGCGCTTTCGCACGCGACGGATTACTGAAAACAGCAGCAATGGCGGAGCAGCATGGTTTCGAAGTTATCCACGGAATTGTGGATTCTTTGTGGCTGAAGAAGCAGGGGGTTTCTCCTAGAGAAGTTGCCGATTTCTGCCGCGAAGTTTCAAGTGCTGTTGGCGTTCAGTTGAGCGTTGAGGGCAAGTATCGCTGGATTGTTTTTCTTCCGTCAAAGGTATTAGAAGGTGTTCCAGTTCTGAACAGGTACTATGGCGTTTTTGAAAATGGCGAGGTCAAAATGCGCGGCATCGAGGCCAGACGTGGAGACACGCCCCGTTTCTTGTATAAGGCTCAGATGGAAATGATTAAGAAGCTTGCAGAAGCCAACAGCTTAGAGAGTTTCAAGGCTAAAATTGCCGAAGCTTTGCATGTTTTAGGAGACTATGCTGACGAGTTGATTGACGGGCACGTTGATGTGGAGGAGCTTTTGGTTACCAAGAGACTGTCAAAGGCCCCTTCAGGCTACAATCATGACGTTTTCCAGGCTGTTGCGGCGAAGCAGTTGGAAAAGGCTGGTTTCGAAGTGCATGCTGGACAGACGGTTCAATACTTGATTGTCAACGCCGGCTCCAGACGGGCCAATGGCAGGGTTGTTGCAGCTCAACTGCTGAAGCCTAGCACACGCTATGATGCGAAGGAGTATCTGCAGTTGCTGATTTCTGCTGGCGAGACATTGCTGGGAGTGTTTGGATACACCAAAAGCATGATTGAAGCCGAGACATTATATCATGAAAAGCAAGTCCTGCTTTCATAAAAAGCGCAAAATGGACGAAAGTGATTGTTCACGTTGCTTACTTGGCGATCGCGCTTCCTGTGGTGGTTTGGGCGTGTAAAAAGAAGGGCTAGGTTACGAACATCCGTTAGTCTTATCTAAGTGCTGTGTCATTTTATCTGGTTCAGAATTAAATCGGTGCAGCAGATGCCACCAATCATCCAGATTCAAAACCTCACAAAGAAATTCGGCAACCTTGCCGCAGTAGACCACTTGGACCTAGAAATCGAAGAGGGAGAAATCTTCGGACTTCTCGGGCCTAACGGCGCGGGAAAAACGACTGCGATTCTGATGCTTGCAACAGTCATCAAACCGACTGAAGGCACAGCCTTGGTCGGCGGGTTCGACATAAGAAAAAGCCCTGACAAGGTGAGGGGTCTTTTGGGCATTGCTTTTCAGGAGCCTAAAATGCTGTGGGTTGCCACCCCTTGGGACGTGGTGAATTGGCACGCCAAGGTATGCGGGCTGTCGACCGAAGAGCGGAAGCGAAGGGTCAAGCAGGTTTTGGAAACTGTGGACATGTGGGAACCTCGGCACAAGAACGTTCATGCACTTTCAGGCGGTATGCGCAAGAGGGTCGAGATGGCTAAGGTCTTGATCCAGAGGCCGAAGATTGCCATAGTTGACGAACCAACGACTCAGATTGACGTAGTTGGCAAGCACAAGATATGGAACATGCTGCTGGAACTTCGCGATGAAGGAAGCACTATCATTCTGGCCACTAACGAGCTTTATGAGGCAGACCGGCTTTCAGATCGTGTCGGCATCATGCACAGAGGCAAGCTGCTTGTGTGCGACACGCCTAAAACGCTTAAAGACAGCATTCTTGGCGGCGACATCATCGACATCCAGCTTGAAAAAGACGCGTCACCTACGATCGTTGAGGAACTCAAAAGTTTCAAGGAAGTTGTGGACATTATGCAGGTTAAGCCCACGAACCTCCGGCTTTACTTGAACCGTGTTGAAGAGGTTGTTCCGCAAATAATGAACCTACTTATGAAGAAGAATGTGCCGGTCAACTCGATACGGATGAGCGAGCCGAGCCTTGACGACGTCTTTGCGCATTACACTGGCTTGACGATTGAGGAAGCACAGAAGGATGAGGGGTGAGCCGTGAACGAACAAGCTCTTCCTAGTTATTGAGCGAGACATCCGCCTCTTCTTCCAGTACAAGTTCCTGATCATAATGCGAGCCATCTGGTTTGTCTCACAGATAGCCCTGTTTGGACTCATCGCCTCACGCATGATGAGCATACCTAACTATTTCCAATACTACGTGGCTGGGCTTTCAGTGATGACGCTCTACTCAGCAGCCATATTCATCGGATTCGACATCTACGAAGAAGCGGAGCACGGTGTTTTTGAATACCTGCTGAGTCTGCCCGTTTCCAGAAAACAGCTGGTGCTGGGACGATCAATCGGCGGAGGTCTCAGGGCGTTCATATACGTAGGACCGTTAATCGCCTTGTCATTGTACGTTATCGGCGCCACCAACCCACTCAGCTTCCTCGTTGCGCTGTTCGCGCTATTCCTGTTCTCTTTCGGCGTGTCCGGCATGAGCATCACCATAGCCGTCATAATAAAATCTAGTGACCGCTTCGACATATTGATGGGAGTGCTGGACGCTCTGATAGTTCGTCTAAGCACGGCAATGTATCCTTTGGCCGTTGTTCAAGCTGCTAATCCGCTTTACGGCGGGCTCGCAAGCTTCAATCCCGTCACGTACGCGGCGGACTTGTTCCGCTGGGGCACGGGCATAGAGGCCATAATAACTCTGAGCAATCCTCTGTGGCCGCTTCTCGGAATAATCGCGTTTTTCGCGTTCTTCACTTTCTTCGGCGTCATAATCTATGACAGACGCATCGAGGGAGGAGGCTGGCAGTAGTGAGCGCCATCTTGCACATCATCGAATACGACGTTAGGAACTTCTTCCGCTACAAATGGTGGCTTGTAGGCTTGATCAGCATGAACTTAGCTGACCTTTTCATAATGGCTATCGTCTACAATCAGATGTTAAGCTCTGACGTGATGAAGGAAATCGGCAGTTACTTCAACTTCTTCGCACCTGGACTTGCTGTTACAGGGTTGTTTGCCTCAGCGTTTATGATTGGCCGTGAAGTAAACATGGAACGCCGAAGGGAAGTGCACCATTACATGTTGAGTCTGCCGATGACGAGGATGGAGCTTGCGATTGGACGCGTGCTTTCAGGGGGGATGCGAGGTATGATTTACATGTCGCCCCTGTTGCTAACGTGCTTCATCTTCCTCAGATTCCCCACAATCTGGCAGCTCTTAGTTATCTTGGCTGTCCTGTTTCTGTTGGCCATGGGCATTTCAGGCCTAAGCATAGCCATCGCAGTTTCCACGTCAAGTCTTGAGAAATTCATAACGGCAAGAGGTTTGGTCTACTACACTCTCTTCTTCTGCAGCAGCGTGTTCTACCCACTTTCCTTGATTGAAGGGCTAGGAAAAGACGGCAAGTTTCCCATGGTGCTGGTCACGCTGGCCGAAGTTAATCCCTTAAGCGGCGCTTCTGACATGATTCGGTCTTTCCTGCTTGTTGGATACCCGCCGTTCTCATATGCTTCAATTCTAAACGTCGTGGTTTTCTCGGCTGTCTTCACTTTCAGCGCGGCTTTTGCATACATCAAGATAATTGAACGCAAATGAGCCATATAGAACAATGTTCCATTGGTTGCTTTCATGGTTAAGTTTATGAACGTGAACCGCCTTATGTTTGTCTTTCACCTCCGGTTGGCTCCTTTGAGGGTTGAAAACTGAATGGACGAGGTAAAATCCATCTTTGAGCCCCGAAAGGTCGTCCTGATAGGCTCAAGTAAGATGCGAGAAAAAGTCGGCATGACCTCTCCGCAACTGTTCCACAGCGTTGCGTACAACATGAAGAAGTTCTTCAAGGGCAAGACAGTGGTTTTGGATACACACCGCAACAAAGGCTACACAGACTTAGGCCAGATTTCAGCTACGCCCGACCTTGCAGTCATTATGCTTCCGCCGAAAGAGTCAATACCGATTTCAGAAACATGTGCAAAAATAGGCGTGAAAGCGCTAGTGATGATTACCGGCGGCTACAAGGATGAACAGCGAAGAAAATTGCTCAAGCTGAAAGAAGAGTACGGGATCAGAATCCTGGGACCCAACACTATCATGGGCGTCATAAACACGGCTAACGGTCTGAACACCTCGTTTGAAAGGAACACTATGCCGAAAAGAGGACGCATCGCGGTAATATCTCAAAGTGGCGGTGTCGGCGCTTGCATGCTCGATTGGGCATGCTTTTACAAGATAGGAATTAGCAAGTTCGCGTTTGTGGGCGACAAGATAGACGTGAGCGATGTGGAGTTGCTGCAGTACCTAGGAAAGGACAAGGACACGAAAGTCATATGCCTTTACATGGAAGGAGTGAAAAACGGAAGAGAATTCATCGAAGAGGCAAGAAGAATCGTTGAGAAGAAACCGATACTTGTCTTGAAAGGCGGAATAACAACCGAGGCAGCGCAGAGAGCCAGATCTCACACAGCGTCGATTGCTGGGTCAGACGAAGTTTTCGACGCAGCATTCAAGAAAGCCGGTATGATAAGAGTGGGTAACATTGAGGAGCTGATGGACACTGCCGTAGCTCTTTCGAAACAGCCTCCGATGCGCGGCGACAATGTGGCGATTGTGAGCAATGTTGGCGGTCCCGCTATTTTAGCGGCTGATGCCGTTGCAAAGAACGGTTTGAAACTTGCAGCCTTAGCCGAGAAGACTAAAAGCAAGATTGAAAGGTTGTATCAAGGGGTTGACGCTAGTAATCCGATTGACATGATAGCTGATGCTAAGGGCGAAAGATATTCGAAAGTGTTGGAGCTTGTTCTTGCAGACAAGAATGTGGACGGAGTCTTGGTCATAAACATGCTCAAGTCCACGTTCTTTGAACCGAAAGACGGCAGGGTAATTCCGAAGATAGCTTCCAAGCATCCTGACAAGCCGATAGTTGATGTGCCCGCAGGCGGAGAGGACTTCGCAAAAGTGTACAACGTTCTTGGGAACACAAGTGTGCCTTTGTACAACCTGCCTGAAAAAGCCGTGAAAGCCCTGAAAGTTCTGAGAACTTACGGCAAGATCCTCGGAAAGCATTAACTATATTTCGACCGTTCAATGATTCTATTTGTGGTTGTTATCGTCGTTTAAGGTGAAAGTTTGGTTCAGAATCTCAAAGACCCAAGCAAGGCAGTGAATGAAGAAATTCTCAATTTCTGCCGTCACATAGCAGGCTCTAACCATATCACAGCGGTCTGCGTGTCAGGTGATTTTGCATTTGGCCTGCCAAGTTCGAAAGCGCTGATTGACGTCGTGCTTGTAATCCGCGGCTTCCAGCCCCGGTTGATGAATTACGTGAAGGTTTTCGGCGACCGCACTATGATCGTCTTGGCCGCTGACCAATGGGTCTTTGAAAGGGATGCGGACAGAGGTTTTCTAGGAGAAGCCTTGGCGAGCAAGCTTATTTTCCCATACATAGCACAAGTGAACCCCAGTTATCTGCATGACCAAGAAATCAAACTGAAGAAGCGGCTTATTCTTGAACTCTTGGAAAACCTTGTGTTGGATTTTCCCGAGCTCTCGTACGAGCTTCGCATTCGGCCGGAGTATTTTATGTATGGGACTATCCTTAGCAGAGTTCGACTTTTTCCGTCGATGGTCTACATCTTGGCCAACCTGATGAATGAAGAAAGCAGGGAAAGAAACATCGGTTACATGCTTCGCGGGTTTAAAGAGGCGTTGCAGGAGCTTGAGAAAGAAGATGCAGTTGTTTCCAGTGATGGCTACGTGAAAGTCTCAAGCTGCTTTGCAGACAAAGCCAAGAACCCTAGGGTTCGCTTCACGAATCTTCTCAAGCCAGCTCAGAGGACCCTGTTCGCCTCTCTTCTGGGCATCTTTCCAAGTATTCTCAACGCGTTTTCTCAAAACAGGGAAATCCTTGCCAGGCTTCAAGGGATGGGCGGCGAAGATGCGAGGATCGTCAGTCAGTTTGAGGTTCCTGAAAAGTACGTTTACGTTCCTACGGTAGGCGGGCTTGTTCCGTTGGCGAACAGAACGGACATCAGGGCTTTCGCTAGGAAGGTGCTAAGTACAGGCGAGGACGTGAAGGTTGCAGTTGAGCGTCTTGGCGGCGTCTTGAACGATGTCTACCTGATCAGGGCGCGAATGGGTGACCGTGAAAAGAAGGCTGTTGTGAAGAGTTTCAAGGACTGGTCTAGTTTCAAGTGGTTCCCGCTCGTGCTGTGGTCTGTTGGAACCAGAACCTTTGCCGTCCTAGGCCGTTCCAGATTGGAAAGAGAGTGTGCCATAAACCAGCTGCTGCACTCAAAAGGTTTCGCAGTTCCAAGAATTCTGCATGTTAGTCTAAGCGATCGTTTGGTTTTCATGGAGTACGTAGAGGGCGAGAACCTGGCGAGTGTGATCCGGAGAGTTGCATCTTCGAAAGCTGAGGCCGAGGTCAGGAAGGATTTGAAGACCATAAGAAAAGTTGGCAGGAAATTCGCCAAAGTGCACGGAGTCGGCATTGCTCTAGGCGACACGAAGCCAGAAAACATGATGATCGGAAAAAAAGGTGAGATATTCTTGATGGATTTCGAGCAGGCTTCACGGAATGGTGATAAGGTGTGGGATGTGGCGGAGTTCCTTTACTATGCTGGACATGGCATTCCACCGTTTGTTGATCTCAGAGTGGCAGAACAAATTGCTGAAGCGTTTATTGGAGGCTACTTGGAGGCTGGAGGTGCTGTTGAAACCGTGAAGAAGGCTGGGAACACGAAATACACGAAAGTCTTCAGCGTGTTCACCCTTCCCCACGTGATGCTCACTCTTTCGGACATGTGCAAGAAAGCAGACAGATTGAGGGGTTAGGGATGGTTAAACATGATACGACTTTAACCTTTTACGGTGGGGTCGACGAGATCGGCGGCAACAAGATTCTGCTTCAAGATCGTGACACTAAGGTTTTCTTTGATTTCGGCATGTCCTTCGCCATGAAGAAGCAGTTTTATTCTCCACCGTTTCTCTCGCCAAAAAGTGAGAGGAGCCTGCAGGAGTTTGGGATTCTGCCGAGGCTGGATGGCCTATACAAGTTTGACAGGAAGTCGCCGGAAGTTGATGCGGTTTTCATTTCTCACGAGCATTTGGATCACTCAGCGTATTTGTCTTTCATAAATCGTGAAATTCCGGTTTATTGCGGTGACACGACGAAAACGATTTTGCAGGCTTTGAGTGACATGCGACGGGCGGATTTGGAGTTTAATGTTGAAGACATAGCTTTCAAACCTTTCAGAACCGGAGATAGACTCACTGTTGGCTGCTTGGAAGTTGAGCCAGTCCACGTAGACCATTCGGTTCCAGGCGCCTACGGATTCATAGTTCACACTTCCAGCGGCGCAATCGTCTACACTGGCGATTTCAGACGTCACGGCGCGAAACCAGAGATGACGGATGATTTTGCGGTGAAGGCTGCGGCGGCGGAGCCTGTGGCCGTTGTTACTGAGGCTACGAACATGACTGGTGCGTCTGTGTCGTCTGAGAATGAGGTTGAGGCGAAGTTGAACAGTGTTGTCAAGCAGGCAGGTGGCATTGTGCTTGCCGAGTTCGCGTATGCGGATGTTGACCGGCTGAACAGTTTCTTTCGAATTGCCAAGAAGAACAGGCGCTGCCTCGCGGTTTCACTAAAACAGGCGTATTTGTTGAATGCGCTTCGTGCGGATAAGGGTTTGAAAGTTCCAGACTTGAACGATGAGAATGTCTTGATCTTTCGAAAGTCGAAGGCAACGAATTACAAGTGGGAAAACCAGATAATGCAACAGTTTCCAGACAAAGTCAAGAATGCCTTCGACGTTTCGAAGCAGCAGTCCAAGGTGGTGTTGGCACTGTCATTCTATGATTTGGAGGAGCTTGTTGAGATCCAGCCGGAAGCGGGCAGCTGCTATGTTTTGTCTGCTTCTGAGCCTTTCAATGAGGAGATGGAAATAGATTACGAGAGGCTTATTAACTGGCTCAACCATTACGGTCTGCCACAATATCATGTTCATGTTTCTGGGCACATAATGCCTCTTCAGCTGAAAGAAGTCCTTGGGCAGATTAATTCGGAGCAGATTTTCCCGGTTCATACAGAACATGCAGAGCTGTTTGCCAAGTTTGTGAGAGACCTCAGAAGCAAGGTGGTGCTCCCTGAGAAGGAAAGGCAGTACAAAATCTAGGAGCCAGCAATGAATAGAGGCGATAGTAGACGAGTCTCAGAAGCTGTTAGACCCTTACATGTTGGTTCAGCTTTTCCATGGTTCCAAGCGTTCTATTTGTGATTAGTGTTTGTTGTCTTTGAGGTTTGGTTGCTGGCGGAGAATCTTGTCTCAGGGAATCAAAGTCCATTTTTTGCCAGCGAAGCCTTACTTATGCGCAAAAATGAGACATGAACAGTATGGATTGAAGATAGGGAATTGGGAATCCACGTTTAGATATCCGTTTCTTGAGCAATGTGTGGCTGTGCAGTTAATCGTGAAGTTTTATGGTTGATATTGAGATTGAATTACTAGGGTTTGTTGTGTGTTGGGATTCATAACGTATAAGTTGAAGTAGCGACTCTTGATATTTGCGATAACAATGACTGCAAACACAAGGCCCGACCAGCGACTGCGACTGCTTTTCCATGCGCTCGGCTTAAGCTGTCTAGGCGGCGCCATATTCCTTCAAGCCCTAGTATTTACTGACATCCTTCAGCGCGGATACTTCATGGCAGTGGAGCATAATCCGCTCATTTTGTCGTTTGAAATAGCTTTGACGGTTTTTACGCTTGCTTATTTTGTTTTCATGTATCAGCGGTTTATTCGTTCAATCAGGTAACCATCCCGGTTGATGGGATTTCCCGGGGCTTCTCTTTGGTCGGTGCAGAATTGGAAGAGGACAGCAATAAACCTTAAATGGGCATTTGTAGAACTCAATCAATAATCCTATTGTCAGGTGATGAGAATATTGGAGAATCCTAAATCTTTAATAACGTTTCTAGTTACGTTGACTCTTACATTAGTACTCATTCGAAACGCCACAGCACAATCGTCAAGTGAGATGCAGACATTCTTTTCAAAAGATTACGCTGGAATTTCAATCACGGTTAATGCTACAAAAGAGACCATCCCCGGCGGAAACACGGCGATTGGTTTATGGATTAATTGCACTTCCGCTGGTGTTAAGGTCGATTACCTCAACCTCAGCGTTTATGGTTTCAAAAGCGGAAAAGAAAAGATTCTTCTGAACTTTACCTGTGCATTACTGAATGCTCCGATAAGTCTTAACCAAACCATCAAATACAATTACAATGTTTCCGTACCTAGCGATGTTTGGGATGCAACCTACGGCGAGCTTTACCTCAAATATGCCATCGTAGACCAGCCTATGGAACGCAATGCAGGTTTCCAAATGACAATCGTCAGAAATGTCTATTTAGAAGAACTTGAACAACAGCTCAAGAGCCTGAATGAAAGCTATCAACAGTTAAATAATACTCTTGAGCAACTTAACCAAACGTTTTGGGGAAGTTTCCAAATTAACCTTTCCGCAGAAAACTTGGCTTACTTGAACAAGACCTACTGGGAGCTTCGGCAAAACTACACGGAGCTTCGGCAAAACTACACGGAGCTTCAGCAGAAGTACAGTGTTCTCGAGGGAAGCGCAAACGAGCTTGACAACACGAGGCGGGTGGTGGCGATTCTGGTTGTGACGACGGTGTTCTTTGTAGCTACGACGCTTTATCTGGTGCTGCGAAAACCGAAGGACTACTGGTAAACCCTCATTTCCCCTTTTTGTCATAGGTTTCAGCTTTACGGCAATAAAGAGTGCAGGGATTATTGGTTCGCGGTGATCGCTTGTCAACTATTTCTTGTGAAGGTTCTGGGCTGCGATGAATGTCAGGCCGTGTTCAGTCAGGGCCTTTGCAGTGTTGTTTACGGCGTCGTGCTTGTCAAGGTAGTTTGCCAAAAGTTTCGGCATCAGCCGCTTTTCGATTATATCTTTCTTGGGCATGAAGTATTCCAGAATGTCTGACGGGTGGTCTTGAGTCCTCTCGGTTTCTGGAAGTCCGCCTTCATGTTTCGCACTGATGTTCTTCACGTGGTCTGCAAGCTTTACGAGTTCGTCTGTTCTGTTGTAGGGTTGTCTCACGATGCTTTTGTAGGCTTCTGTGATGTGGTGCTCAATGCGTACGATGTCTTCGAAGTTGAAGGCTTTGCGTATGTAGGCGGACAGTTCGATGGTTTCATTACTGACGGAGTTTGACAGGTTGAAGCCTATGAGCGGGGTTGAGCCGTCGTCTCGGCTGAACAGCTTGGCAGTCATGAGCGTCCACAGGATTGAGTAGGGATTGTCGTTGCCTAGATACACGGAGATTTTGAACTCAATGTCGATGCCAAGCTTGCGCAACCAATAGCCAAGCAGCACCGTGCCAGGGTTTGTGTTCAGCACCTGCGGAAGACCATATTCGGTGTAGTAGTGAAGAAATTCATCAACCCACTTCAGAGCGTACTCGTTTGGCGCGCCGACGCCTCCGAAGTAGCCCGTGATGGTTTCTGCTCCGCCTAGGTGAACGTTTATGGGCTTGCCGTCTGGTCCTGCCAAAGTGCCCTTCGTGTCCAGCGTCTGCACGTAAGAGGCGCCAATGACCTGCATTGCCGCAGCAAAAGCGATGACATCATCATCTTCAACTTGTTCTTTCATGGAACGTACTCGGATGTAGCGGCTTGGCATGAGGTCCTCTTTTGCGATTGACCTCTTTGCTTCTTCTACTAGCCATGGCAAGAAGTTGAACGCGCTGATTTCCAGCGTAACCTCGAAGGACTCGTCGAACTTCATAGAATCAGCTTTCTTACCCAAGACTTTTCTGCGATAGTCTGGAACACTGATGAAAGCTTCTTTGTCTCTTTGTTTGATGAGCCATTCAAGGTCCTTCACGAACGGCGACTTTTTCTTTTCAAGTCTTCTCATCAGGTTTTCAAACTTGTGAGACTCTCGAGCCTTCCGATTGATCTCGTCAACGCCGCCGTATTTTTCCACAATCTTGATCAATCCGTTTACGAGAGGGTTGTCTTTTCTAAGCAGAAAATCATTGATCTCCTTCAGGTTTTCCTCTCTTATTCCTAGTCTTTTTTTGAGGATGTCCAAAAACATTCTCTCCGGATGTGGTAGTTTCTTCAGTTTCTGTCGATTTAAACATTTCACTTACGCTTGCATGCTCCGATGATCGACTCGCAGGTTCAAAGCTTAAATGATATGAGATGCATGGTTAAACATCAAGGTGAAGAAACGCTATGTTCAAGCCTGAAGGAATCTTCCCAGCCCTAGTTACGCCGTTCACGGACGACGGCAAAATCATAGACGAAGAACGCCTGCGTATTCTAGTCAACCACTGCATTGAGCTAGGCGTTCACGGAGTCGTCCCGTGCGGAACGACAGGCGAATTCGTAAACCTCTCAACAGAAGAGAAGAAAAAAGTAATCAAAACGGTCATAGACGAAGTCAACGGGCGAGTCCCAGTCATCGCCGGCACAGGAGCAAGCGGCACAAGAGAAACAGTGGAAATGACAAAATACGCAAAAGACGCAGGAGCCACAGCCGCCCTAATCGTTACACCCTTCTACCTCAAGCCGGCAGACCGGGGAATCTACGAACACTACAACACGATCGCAACCGAAGTCGACCTGCCCATAATCCTCTACAACATCCCGCAATGCACAGGCCTGTCGCTGCCGTGGCAAATGGTCGAAGATCTAGCACAGATCCCAAACATCGTAGCCGTCAAAGACAGCAGCGGACAACTGAGCTTCATCCTAGCCGTGCTAGAAAAAGTCAGAGACAAAATCAACGTGCTATGCGGACACGACGAAGTAGTCATTGCCGCACTGGCAGCAGGCTGCTCAGGCGCCATACTCGCAAGCGCCAACGTCATACCCGACGTCTGGATCCAAATCTACAATCACATCAAAAATGGCGAACTCCAAAAAGCCCGAGAACTCCAATACAAGGTCCAAAAAATAGCCCGAATAATCGCAGGAAGCGGAGCCGTCGGTACCAAAGCAGCACTGAACATGATGAAAATCAAAGTCGGACCAGTAAGAATGCCGCTGAGCGTCGGCGGAGAACTGACCTACGAGTCAAGAGAAGAACTGCGCCTAGATTTGGAGAAAATCGGAAAAATAGAACCCAAACCGGTAACCTTCGAAATCACAGAAAAACCAGTCGAACAACGATTCATGGCCATAGACGTAACCCCAGAAGCCATACGAGACTTCAACCTGCGAGTGGGCGAAGCCCTAGCAGGACAAGGCGCAGAAGTAGCCCACATCGACCTGCTCATAGGAAAGAAAACAGGCCCAGTCGCAGAAGCATTCGCAAAAGCCAAAGCAACACCGACGCCGGGACACGAGGCACTGCTAGCCATTCTGGAACCGAACCTCTCAGTCAAGCCCGTAACCCTAATCGTGCCCACAGTCACTATCAGAGGGATGCGACAAGCGAGCATGGTCTACGGGCCAGCCCAAACCGCGGTAGCCAAGGCCGTCGTCGACAGCGTGGCAGATGGAACAATCCCGAAAGAAGCTGCCGACGAGCTGATAATCGTTGCGAACGTGTTCGTTCACCCGACAGCCGTTGACCGACAGCGTGTGTACATAAACAACTACAAGGCCATGCGCCACGCCATTCGGAAGACGATTGAAGGTCGACCGAGCATGGACGAGCTGATCGAAAACAAGGACCGCTCAAAACACCCATTCAAATACACTCCATAGTGAAAGCCGTTGTCAACCCAAAGAATAGCCGAAGGCGACACCGTACTTCTCTACCTGAGCCAGCGAAAAACTTACATGGTGAAAGTTGAGGCAGGCAAAGCCTTCCACACTCACAAGGGATACGTGAAATTTGACGACTTCATCGGAAAAGAATACGGCACAACCGTGCTGAGCAACCTAGGCATACAATTCACAATTCTGAAACCGCTGCTACGCGACTACATCATGAAGTCCGCGCGCCAGACTCAGATAAACTATCCTAAAGACATAGCGCTCATCGTAATGTTCAGCAACATAGGTCCAGGAAGCCGCGTCGTCGAGGCAGGAACAGGAACTGGCGCTCTAACAACTGCCATAGCCCACTACGTTCGGCCAGACGGCAAAGTCTACAGCTACGAAATCAGGGAAGAATTCCAGAAAACAGCCGAGAAAAACCTGAAACGCGCTGGCCTAATAGATTATGTCGAACTGAAAAACAAGGACATAGTCATCGGGATAGACGAAAAGGAAGTTGACGCAGTCATACTCGACTTGGCTATTCCATGGCTTATCGTTCCACACGCAAGCAGTGCCTTAAAGCCTTGTGGAACTATAGTTTCCTTTAGCCCCACAATCGACCAAGTCGTCCAGACCGTCGAAGCCCTAAAAGAAAACGCGTTCGTGGACATAGAAACAATCGAATGCCTCATGCGAGGAATGCAAACTGACAGAGGAAAAACGCGACCACATACTATGATGACAGGCCACACAGGCTACATAACGTATGCCCGAAAGAGCATAAAGCCACAAGACCTGTCATCGACTTCTCCAAGCAAATAATCAAAATGCCACTTGCTCATCCATCTGGCTCAGCTCCCGGAGCGTCTTTTTTTGAGGTTTGTTGCTAGTTATAAAAGCATTTATGCATTCACGGCCATAGAGATTGCCAAGCTCAATGAGGCGTCGTTATGGTGAGGTTCTCGATAAGCGAGGGCGAGTACAAGCGTCGCATAGAACGAGTCAGAAAAATCTTGGCCAAAGGCAAACTTAACGCATTGTATTTAACCAACGCGACAAGCATGTTCTACTTGACAGGCTACTCGTTCATCTCCACCGAACGCCCAGCTGCATTGGTCATACCTCTTGACGGCAAGATCACTTTTCTCGGCCCACTTCTGGAAAAAGACCACGTCCCACTGGAAACAAGAATCATCGAAGACGTTAGAACTTACCTTGACTATCCAGGCGAAAAGCACCCGATCAAGTACTTTGCCGAATTCTTGAAAGAGATGGGCTTAGCCAGGAAGCGCATGGGCACTGACAGCAAGGCCGGAGCCTCAGGAATGTGGGGATACAAGGGGCAACCATTGACGAAAGAGCTCCGCGAAGCAAAATTCTTGGATGCAGGCGAGCTGATTCCCTCCATGCGGCTTGTGAAATCCGAAGAGGAGATAGCCCTTATGAGAGAAAGCGCAAAATGGGCAAACCTAGCCCAAACGCTGCTGCAAGAGTACGTCGCTGATGGCTCGTGGGATGTGGAAGTTGCGTTGGCCGCGACACAGGAAGCGTCTGCAATCATGAAGAAGACTCTTGGACCAGAATACGTTCCTCTGCGAAGCACTTACCCTGTGAATGCTGGCTTCAGAGGACAGATAGGCGAAATGAGCGCCATACCGCATTCAACCGCAACGCCGCGCACCATCAGGAAAGGCGACGTGATCATAGGCGAAGTCACCGTGGACATAGGCGGATACAGCTGCGAACTGGAAAGAACCATGATCTTCGGCAAGCCAACCACAAAGCAGAGACGCTACTTCAACGTGATGGTTGAAGCTATGGAAGCTGCTTTCCGAACGTTCAAACTGGGAGCCAAATGCAGTGATATTGACAAGGCAACGATCGCCGTGTTCAAGAAAGCAGGGTTCGCGCATCTTGTGAAACACCACACGGGCCATGGCTTGGGTTTGGAGGGGCATGAACCACCGTGGCTGGACGTCGGCAACGACGAACTCTTGCGTTCAGGAATTATTGTGAGCTGTGAACCAGGCATTTATGAAACTGGCTTTGCTGGGTTCCGGCATTCTGACACGGTTTTGGTGACCGAGGAGGGTGCGGAACTGCTGACCTATTATCCGAGAGATTTAGAGTCTTTGACGATTTCCTGAGATAGGAAAGAATCGAGGTCGAAGGGGCTACGAGGCTTTAAGGATAGTGATCTTGGTTCTGAGAATGCCTGCGCATACCGGACAAAGCTTGCGTCTCCTGTTGCAGGGGAAGGCCCTCTTGCAGCGGAGGCAGACCTGCACCAGCGTGATCGACTTGCCGTTCGACATTCTCTGAGTCGTTTCTGAGGATGCTGTGTTCTCTCCTTTCATTTTTCCCAATTGGGCGCAGTACAACAGATTTGCCAACGGCATGGACTAATCACCCTGTTAACCGCTTTTGTCCTCTTTCAGTCTGCGGCTGAGTGAGTCTACCAAGAGTGCCACTTTGTATGCTACATAGGCCAGCAGCACTGTCACTGCGACCTCAGCCATGTCTTCAACCAATCTGACGAGCTCACTCAAGTTCAAATGTGACGCCTCCATTAGTTAAGGCTTAGCACGCTAATGTCGCTGAGGTCGGTCAACGAGTTCATCTTGACCATGGCGTCTGAGACGGTGTAGAGTACGTCGCCGATGTAAAGAACGCGTTTAACATGCCGTGTGTAGTTGTTCACGCCGCCATTTTCGATGTGCGTAATAGTGCCCTTCAATTTGATCTCTTGACCCGTTAGCGAGACGGTGAACACGTAGGCTCCCTGCCAAAAGTTTTCTCCCATAACGTATTGGGGAACACCGTTTGGGTAATTGCTCTCGTTTATCTCCGCGACCAAGACTGGGATGACGAGCAAATGCTTCTCTACGTCAAACAGGAATGCCTTGTGGTCGTTCAGAACCGGCGAGTTGGTTCCACGGTCGCCTATTATGTACCTTGCTAGCTCCTTGGGATCGGCCGCGTTTGTGACATCAAAAAACGATATTTTCAGTCCTTGATACCATGAAAAGTCTCCTTGTTCAGCTCCGACTGTCTCCTTGCCTACGCCTATCACGTGGTTTTCGTCATACATGTGCATGTAGTCTGAGTAGCCTGTTACTTTCAGTTCTCCGAGAACCTTGGGAGTGTTGGGATCTGAGAGGTCTATGACGAAGAACGGGTCAACCTTTCTGAACGTGACGAGGTAGCAGAGGCTGTCCATGAAGCGTACAGAGTGAACTGTTTCGCCCTTGGCAAGGCCTTCTAATCTGCCGACCACGGTTAGATTCATGTCTAGCACATAGATGTTGTTCTGAAGACCGAGTCTGAAAGGCTCCTCATTGGGGCTTGTGATCCTTGAAGTGGTGGCTATTCTGAAGTGTCCGTTGTATTCGTCCATGGAAAACTGATTCAAGACGGTTCCCGGGATTTCTCCATTGGCAGCGATACAGATTTCGCCGTTCTCGATCTGGATTCGGTGGACGATAGTCGTGCTTATGCGGCTGCAAGTCAGGTAGATGCTTTGCTTCGAGACATAGAGCGTTGAAGTCCATCCTGACAAGATGACCTTGTGCTCAGGCTTCTGCTCATCCTGTTGCATGTTGAAGGCTAGGACTGTCGTGAAGGTGTATCCGCAGTCTGAGGTGTCTTCGTAGTAGATCTCAGTGGCAACTACCTCTTCGTTTCCGTCGCCTGAATCGATTCTTGGCAAAGACACTTGATCATTGACTATCCAGGCTCCCTTCGTGGCAGTCACGTACGCGTAGTCGCCTATCAATCTGGAGCTGACATAACTACCGTCAACAGAGAGTTCTCGGATGAGGAAGGGGCTTTCCTTGATTGAAACGTCATAGACTTTGACGAAGGTCTTGATTCCATTGTCCTGATCATTGTTTTCGTAGAGCACTGCGAGTCTATCTTGGCTGATGAACAGTTGACTCGATACGCCACCCACCGGAATCCTTGCAATGATTGCTGCTTCCTCTGCGGGATAGGCTTTTGCGATAATCACTTCTTGCCCTGCAGCGAGGTACAAGTATTCGCCATCTGTTTTCACAGTGTCTGCTTCGTCAACACCCTCAACCTGAACATTGGTGCTAGAATATTCAACGGCGGATTCACTCATGTCTTCCACACTCTTTAGCATGCTCCCGCTTGGTAGGTACCATCCGAGACGGAAAGCATACGTCCTGCTATTCAGGAAATCTTTGAGTTCTTGGTATGACCTGAATTTCCTCAAGTCCATAGCGCTATACTCGACGTTCACGCTCAATACGGAAATCAGGCTCACAGTAATAAGCAGCACGAGGATAGGGATCTTCCAGTTTTTCATGTCTATTTCTCCTTCGATTTGTCAGGTATTAGATACCAAGACGCAGGGCTTAATGCTATGTTTCAGAACGCAATCGTACTAAAACTAGAACAGACCCATCAAGAATGGCCAGCCATCACGAAGAGAGAACCCTATGCCTAGATACGATATATATGGCCAACGCAATCGTTAGGCACAAGGCTAGAAGCCCAAAGTTAGTGACCGAATACAGCGACACCGTCGTGCGGACAGGCTCAAGGTTGTATGATTCTGCAGACATTGTTTTTGCCATATGGCCGAATTCTTCATTTCTGATCTCGGCGAGCGGAAGCGGCAGGACCAACGTTAGCACTAGTCCAAGAACCATGGCGGCCACAGAGTAAACCAGTGCTTTCCTCATGCCCTTAGCCCCCATAAGGTGTAGGTGGTGCAGTGTCTTTTAATTCTACACTTTAGAACATAATGTTGAAACTTCATACAGGCTTGGCCCTCCACAATCTCGCGGTCTCAAGCCAAAAAATAATCACTGCAATCAGCCCAAACATCACGGCGTAAAAGCTTGGACATATTCCGGTCACAAGGCATAGAGTCAAGTAAGCCGTCAACATCGTCGAAAACAGAACAGAATAAAACAGATAGCGAGGAACGAGGAAACGACCTACACGCGTGAAAAAGCGCAGAATCCCAACTTTCACTTCCTCCTCAAGCACATACTCGCCTGTGCCCTTCTTCTCAACAAGGCCCAGATCCTGCAGCTTTCCAAGGTGATGCACTGCTATGCTTGGGCTTGAAAAGTGGAGAGCCCGCTGAACCTCGCGGACACCGACAGAGTGCGTGGGTTGCTGCACTAAGTACCAGTAGACGAGGAGGGTTTTTCCTTTCAGTGCAGACTCCAAAACGGCTTGGTCAAATTCGTGAGGCGTTTTCGGCATAATCCATCGTCAGGTAGCCCTTTGTCGGCAAGTGCTTAAAAATCTAGTTCAGTCTGAAGTTTGATTTGCTGCGTCATTGCATGGAAACCCGTAAGCTGAGCTTGAGACTGTTAAAAGTTGATTCCTTTTTTCTCTGAGAAGTCATACCATTTCCAGACTTCTCTAATGGCCTTCTCAGAATAGCCTTCTTGCTTCAACATGAACCTGAAACTGAGGGGAGCTTTCAGTTCTAGCACTCACCTAACAAAGGGCTGTTGTGCGCTGCCAAAGTTAAGACTTCTGAATTCCCAGTACAGACACGAAGAAGATCGCAAATGCAGTTTTTGAAGTAAACGATCGGAAACACGACGACATCATGTTGGTGTTTGAAGAGCTTCAGAACATTGAAGACAAACCTTCACACCTTCCTGAGGTATTTCGCAAAGCATTGAGAGCAGAGAATCTGACCCGTTACAAAACCAGAGAAACGATTGGCAAATCCGCTGATTTCGTTAGTGCCATTACAAGCACATATCTCGAGTGATTCGAGTTTCTGACAACTCTAGCGCGCGTTTCCGCAGTTTATCATCCTTTGCCGTCTGAGTAACTCTGAATTCTCATCCATATGTCAAGCTAATGCCTTTTCATCATCCGGCAACAGCCAATAGGCGAAGCGCAAATAAAAGTGTTCTTCATCAGAATCAGCCTGCCCTTGAAGGCAAAGCTCAATCTATATATAAGGGAGGGGGTAGGCGCTTCAGAGCGATAGAGAGTCACGCCAAGTACATACCCGCACAGATGTGTATTTCGGATTCATATTTTCGGTTCATAAGAATGGTAGCTTTCAGCATGGTCGTTATTTAAGTTTAAGGTTCTAAAAAAAGGGAGATTATTAGCGCGCGCGCTTTTCTTTCAATGCGATGTTAATGACTTCAAGTTTAGTAAGAATGTCCAGCGTGGTCCGTTGAATTTCTATTACCTGTTGCAGTAGCTCTATGATCTTGTCCAAGCGTTCCGAATCTGTCATTGGTGTGTTCTCGCTATTTGACACAATCTCATACGACATGACCTTTTCTTCCTTCTCACTCATTCACTCACCCCCTCTTCTTTCGCCTTCAATTGGGTTTCTTTTCCTTTTTTGAGCTGTAGATAAAGCAGCCTTTCGAGACCCCGCTGATTGATGACATAGCGGAAATGTGGTTTTTTAACGCCTTCAGGTCTAGTTGTGCGGTCTAGCAATTTCTGTCTCGAACATCGCGTCAGCACCATTTGCGCGGATTCGATACTAACATGCAGATCTCTTGAGATGTTTTCTGAGGTACTGCCTGGTCTAGCGGAAATAGCCATCAGTGCTTCAATTTTCAATTGATTAAAGACTCTCATCTTGACGCTCCTTTTCAGGTCCGAGTGTTTGTTGTCCTTCGGGCTTCTTTTTTGACTTTTCACGTAGAGTTCTAATATACGCTGCTTGTTGGACTGCAGAGTCAGGGTCTCCAACCGTCACAGGTGGCTGATCCTTCGGAGTCTCCTCTGCCACAGAAGGTTCTTGTGGCTCTGATGCACCCATCCTAAGAGGCTCTGGCCGTTTTTCAGGTGTAGGTTTCTGAGTCGCTTGGGTAGGGGTAACTGGCTCTTTTTTCTTGGGTTCTGGCTTGTCTACTACTTCCGTCTTAGACGCTTTCGTACTTTCTGCCTTTTCTTCTGCTTCCTTCAGCTTTGCTTTTTCGCGGGCCTTGAACGCCATGCGTCCCTTGAGAGGCGCTATTCCCTCTTCCTCATCCTTGTCCGACTCTTCAGGGTCCTTTTCCTCTTTCGTTCCTTCCTCTTCATGGTATTCTTGTGGCTGTGTCCATTTTGGTTCTGGCAGCTCTGAAACATCAAAACCCATGTTACTACACGCCTCTCGGACTATATGCAATAACGTGCTAGTCCTAGAAACCAATTGCTCCGTAGGGTTGACAGCATCGTATCTCTCTCGATATTCGTCCAGGGCATCTAAAATTTTCGCTGGAACTCTCGCGCTCAACATGTATTTTTTGACTTGTGGTTGTTGCTCAGCTTGCCGAAGGATCTTCCTCACCTTTTTCCGTACATGAGCTGGCAGTGTTGCCAGATCAATTTTTTCGTCAATTTTTTCGTCCATGTTTTTTCACCTATTTTGATGTGCTTACAATACTTACAACCGTCTATATAAATTTATCGTACTTACCTATTATTTCAATGTAAGTATATCTACCTACACAACAGTAAGTATATATTGTAAGTACGTCTTTTTTGCGGTTAACACTATTTATCCGTTAAACCAACGCCTAGCAATACGGAACGCCTAGCCATAGGGGTTATCCAACTGCTAGCAATTGCTCCACACGCATAACTGGTATTAACCGCAAAGCCAACCGTTCAGTTTATTAGATGTTGCCTCAATATTATATAGCCGTGATCAGAATGCCAAAATTAGAAGTCGTCTACGGTGAAAAGTTATGTTCAATTAAGGCAGGAGAAAGATAATGACAGAAAAGAACGTTGAAACGCCACCTGAAACGGAGGCTGAAACGCTTCAACATACTGATGTTGAAACAACCGAAGAAACAGACGACTATCTCAATCCCACGACCATAAACAGCATGATTCAGCTTCGCATTGACAAAGGTCTGAGTCTGAGGGAGATCTCCGAGGAATCGGGCATTTCCCTACCTACTGTCTCAAGGATTCTGAAAGGAATCACCACGAAGCTGGATTCTTCCGAGCCTCATGTTGACCCTGACGAAAAAGACGAATCGATTGACGGAGAGGCGCATTCACCCGTCTCTCCGTCAACACCTGAATCGCCTAGACCTTCTGGACGTATTGAAGTTTCGCAACAACTTTGGGATCAGCTCGACGACCTAGACAAAAAGAGCCTGAAGGGATGGAAAACTAACGTCTTGGCATGGAATGACTTGCAGAGACAAAACCGCAATAATGGACACGATGGTCATAGTGTTCCTTCTTATGGAAGCGGACATGATGAGCTTGAGCGGGCTAAAGCACGTTTCTACGATTCAATGTCCGAAACGGAAGAGATAGAGCGACTTGAAGATGTGAGGCAAAGACGGATTGATAGGCACACAAAGACCGAAACAAAAGGTGAGAGCGAAGCGGTAAAGGATTTGAAACAAGAGCTCAGAGACATCAAACAATCCATTCAGAATAATCCGCAAGGATTGTTGAAAATTGGTGTTGATGCAGTCAAAGCGGGAATGGATGCTGTTCCGAGAACCCAAGGCGTTGACCCTAACACACTGGTGAATACATACAGAGCTGGAATCCAAGACGCAAGAGAGAGTCAAGTAACTGCTAATCAAACTAACGTGCTCGACCTTAAGAAAGAGGAAATGAAGCAGTTGGAGAGACTCGAAAATCGAAAATTGGATTTTGCAGAGAGACAATATGACAGGAAAGAAGCAAAAGGCGACCAATATGTAGAACTGATTAAAGACGGCCTCAAAACCATTTCTAGTGGACCCATCGGCAGGGCTATAGAATCGGTTGGTCAAGGAGCAAAAAATAGGCTTGAAAGAGGCGGTCAACCTAGTGTTCCGAAAGTCGCTCAAATCGACTGTCCAAATTGTAAGGGCAAGTTTCCCATAATTGAGGGAGCGAAAGCAGTTGTGTGTCCAGGGTGCCAAGCGGTTCTTCAACTACAACAGCAGCCTCAAGCTCCTATGCCTCAACCATCGCAACAACCATCGCCTCAAGCAGAGGAACCACAGCCAGAAGCCACTCAACAATCAACAGAAGAGCAGAAACCAGAACAAGCTCAAGAGCAAGCTCCCGAACCACCGAAACATATGGACGTGACTTCATAGGGGGTGAACGTAAAAACATGATAGAATATGTAATCGCTGCCGCCGCAGTCGGCGGAGCCATAGCCATCGCAGACCATGAGAATTGGATCCCCGCGATCTCGAACAACCCACAGAAACTTTGGTTCTGGGAGAGACTTTTTCCACAGCCAGCACCAGCACCGACAGTACGCTTCCCTCAACAAATTCAGCCATCATTGACACCGCAACAGGAACTTCAGCAAGCACGATTAGGAGTCGTTTCCGCGGATCAAATGCTTGCCAGTGTGTCCCGAAAGTATCCATCGCTAGTGGTCCAGAGCAAATATCAAATGACATCACAACCTACACAAACGATGATTCCACCGTACACTCAGAACAATCCATACGGATACTAAAGGTGACATCATAATGGACGAGCACCGCTGTAGAATTTGCCAGAAGCCGACGAGTAATAAGCAGCAGCTTTGTTCAACCCACGGTTTTTTAGAAGGTCCAGTTTTTGTTCTGGACATGAAAACGTGGAAATGGATTTTAGAAATGAGGACCTTGAAAAATAATGATTGAAAATGTTGATGGGAGCCATGAGCAGCGAAACTGAACACCCAATGGAGCCGATTTCGAGTCTGCCTTTCAACACTAAATGGAAGTATAGGCCTTGGTCGATTCAATCACCCTCTGTTTTGGCACCTGGCACAACCAGAACATTTTTTGATTTGAGAAAACATGGCTACCTCATCCTCGGTGCCGTTACGATGAACAATCCGAATCTGACGTGCCATATTGAGTTGGAGACTGAACAAGGGTTATTTACAGATGAATTTACGGCAACTCAGTTAATCCTTGCTGGTTGGACTTTACCGATGAACTCTGGATGGTTTGCCAGTGGCGTTTTTCCGTTAGTTCCATCCTTCACGGTTACGCACAGTCCAAGTCCGTGGTCGCCGTTCACTAGAAGATTACGCTGCGATGTGGCAAACAGAACTGTGGCTCCGATTACGATTCTAGCAGCCATGGCTCTAACTATAGAGTTTGAAGACCAAAAATGAAAGTTGTTGATGTTGTGCTCTTGTTCAGCCTTACCTTGACGTATCCAATTTTGATGATGGATTATTATGTTCGTGGTCTTGTCAGGGAGATTGGCATTAAAGAAATTTTCACAGATTAGAGTTTTATCGGAGAGGGGAGAATAGACCTCTCCGCGTTCTGGCTCTATTTACATCCTCGTAAACAACATTTTGGAGCTAGCCGAGACGGTAGATCGCAGTGGTGGCTTGATTGATTGTCTTTATTTGCATGTTTTTCTAATCTCCTTTTGTTGTCGGAGTCTTTTATGTGAAAACTAGAATAAAAGGTCTTCCCGAAATTCCGTGTTTCCACTGCTTTTTCTGGACAGACATGAAAGCGCGAGCTTGCCGTCCAGAAGATTGTGAAGACCTTACGTCATGGTTGCGCGAGCATGGGTGTTTTGTCTGATACCCTAGCCTTTTCCAGTAAGAAACATGCCATCAAAAAAAGAGGGGGTTAGTGCGCGCGCCTTTGCTTTTCTTCATCTATCAACACCCGACCTATCTTATCGAGATCATCAGTCCATTCCTTGTCAAGGATCTGCAATTCCTCAAGAGTCAAGAGAGTAAGATCAACTTCTCTCAAATCGGCATTGTCAACCTTCACAGTGCTTTCTAGGTCACTTCCATAATAGCTTGCACTCTTTTTCAATGTCTCTAGGCCCAGAGCGAAGTTAATCACAATGGAAGGAACCTTGGGGAATCCATTTTGGATAGCGTGGTCAATATGCTGCCTAAGATCCATCTTTCACACCTTCCTCTTTCTCTTCTGCTTGGTCTTCTTTGATCTCAACGTGTCTTCTCCTCAAATCCGCTCTTGCTCGTTTCTCTTCTAGTTCCGTTATGCCTAGCTCTTTCTCAAACAATCTTCGATCTTTATAGAGTTGATTTTCTACCTCTACCAATCTGTCTCGTAATTCCATGACTTCAGACTTTTGGGTTTCCAGATCCTTGAATTTGCCTTCATACGTTTTTTTGAGTTCTTCCATCTCTCTGTCTCTTTCGGCTAGTTGACTTCTAAGATCGATTCCTTCAGTCTCAAAAACCCTTAGAGATTCGTAGCCTTCAGCATACTTCTTTCTGTGCTGCTCGATGTCTCGGGAAATGTAGTGATTATCAACGCCTAGACTATGACCTAGCCAAAACTCAAGGTAGCTAGAATCCGCTCCGTGATTGTTTCTAAAGTATTTTCGGAGTCCATGAAGCCTTATCTCTTTCAGTTTTGGCCTTCCAACCTCTGCCCTCTTGCCTCTGCTATAGTCGATTCCTAGCTTCTGAACAAGCCTATTGAACTTGACGCTTATGCTCCCTGGACTGAATTGTTCCCCCTTGCATCGGCCTTTCTTTTCACTGGCAAAAACATAATCGTTAGGTTCTAGCTTCCTGCCATGCAGATAATTCGCCAGCTCTCTGAAACCTTCATATCCGATAAAGGTGAATCTGTCGCCTACATGGTCTTTCAATGTTGCGCTAGGAAGACTAATCTTCATGGGTATCCTTGCAGCCTCGAAATCTTCCTTGATTTGTGCATATTTCAAATTAACTGCATTGTCGGATCTCATTCCGCTCTCGGCCATGACTAGCCAAATAACTCGATCTCTAGGACTAGCGAAAGTCAAGATCTTCTTTAACTCTTCCACCTTGATGTCTCTGTTATGATTGACAACGTAGCTATGCTTCGGCAAGTCAACCTTTAACGGAATATCCCAATATCTGAGAAAACTCTTGACTCCTACTAGGTTGTTCTTGACCGTCAGAGGCGCATACTTGGGTTTCAACCATGTATTAAAGGCCCTTATGACATCTTGCCAATCCTCAAGAAAAGCCTCTTTTTGAGGTTCGCCTAGCCTCTTAGCAGCTCTCCAATCATCCACAAGACTCTCGGTTTTCTTGCCTCTTCCCTTGCAGAATTTGTCAAAATGATCCCAGACTATAAGATAAAGATCTCTTGTTTTCGGACTCTCACACACTTGACTGAGCCAATCTTCAATTCTCACGTTCACCATTTTACAGACCTGAATCCTGAATATGGATTGTCAATCTAGCTTTTAAATATTTCGTTAGGATTCATAAGACAATTAAATATCTATAACCTATTTCTGTCCATGAACATTGGAGGAGAGCCGTTGAAACAACGTATAACTCTCAAGCAGAGAAAAGAGTTAGAAGCTAAAATGGGCGAGGTTTTCCATAAAAACGTCAAAGGGCTTTCAGCAGAATTGCAAAAAATATTGCTAGACGACCTTGTCACCGCTTTCCAAAATAGAATAAACGTGTTAATCAGAGCACAAGACAAAATGACCTACTAATGCAGAGTAATTAGGAACAAGACGTAGTTTGAATCCATAAAAGCTTTATATAAAGAAGGTTGAAATATGTCAAAAAGAGGTTTGAGGAATGCGTCGGTCCAAACTTGAAATGTATATTGACATACTCAAGGTGTTAGCGCACCGCGGTCCATTGAAGCTCACTCACATCATGTATAAGGCCAACGTTAACTGTAGCGTCCTTAAAGAGTACCTGGACTTCCTGATCAAGCAGAGCCTCGTCGAAGAAAGAACAGTCGGCAAGAGAAGAGTTGTCTACGCAATAACCCAAAGAGGCATAACCGTACTCAAATACTTCCGAGAACTGAAACAGATACTGCCCATAGTCGAAGAACTCAGAAACCAAGCACCCGTACCATACTAGGCAAGTCCTCCAACGCTCGTAAAACCAACCTTTCTTATTCCGTAATATTTTCAACACCGCACACATGCTCAGCACTTAAACATGCCTTTTATTCAAAGCCTCCATTCTAAATCTAATGACCAAGCATGCTCGAACAAATAGCTCTAAGCAGCGCAGAGTACACTGCAGCATTCTTCATCTTCATGATGCTAGGCTTAATGGCCTTCGGAGCCATCTGAGCAAAAACCACGGTCACCCACAAATAGCCGCTTCCTGAGTGACTCTGCATTCATTTTGTGAATAAGCATAGCCATTTCTTACCGTTGTTTCGTAAGACTTAATAAACGCCCCCCCATTAACTAATTGTACACACGTAAAACACAATGGGGAACATCACGGTGGCTAAACAAGAAACGCTGGGCAAGAAGCCGTTGCAGATACTTGAGAAGATCAGAGAAAACCTTGAGAAGCTCAACGAAAAGATGGAGGTCATGATTGAACTTCAGAAGCATGGCAAAAAAGACCTTCAGCCGCTTTCTTCAGAAGCCCCATTGGACGTCATGACGCTGCTGTCCATGCCTGACCATCTCAGGAAGACGGCTATGGCGGTGTGCAGGCTCGGCAGAGCCACAGCGAACGAGACCGCTGAACAGACACGCCGGGCTAGAGCAGTTGAAAGCGCCTACTTGAACCAGCTTGTAATCATGGGCCATTTGAAAAAGGAAAGGAAGGGTAGAAAAGCCTACTTCTATGTGGACAGGGAAAGTCAAAGGTGAATGTCGTGGGGAAAATAATCGCCGTCCATTCGTACAAAGGCGGAACGGGCAAGACGCTTCTATCGGTGAATCTAGCGGCTGCCTTCGCGAAACGCGGCAAGAGAGTATGCCTGTTCGACCTTGACTTCCGCGCTCCAAGCCTTGCCACCCTGCTGAAGGTGGAGAAGGCAGACCATTGGCTGAACGATTACCTGAATGGCACATGTGAAATCGACAAGGTACTGATGGATCTGACCGACAGAATTCACAATGGTGGCAAGTTGTTCGTCGGGCTGGCCAACCCGTCAACAGAAGCAATCAGGGACATATCTGCAAAGGACAGAAAATGGGAAATGCGCGCGTTAGGAAGGCTCCTAGCTCTCAGAAATTCCCTTCTAGACGAGAAAGGCATTGACTATCTCATCTTCGACACAAGCCCAGGACTGCAATATTCGTCGATAAACGCCATCGTAAGCTCAGACTTGGTGATCGTAGCAACAACCTCTGACAGGTCAGATGTTGACGGAACCAAGCGCATGTTGAAAGAGCTTTACGAACTGTTTGAGAAGAAGACCGAAATAATCTTGAACAAGGTCCTCGAAGCTCCAACAAGGTCCGGAAAAGATTTTCAAGCCAAAGTCAAGGACATCTACCAAGTTCCACTACTCGGGATAGTGCCCTGTTTCTGTGACATCCTAAAAGCTGAGGGAAACACGATTTTCGCAGAGGAAAAGCCTGATCACCCGTTCACAAGAATCCTTGACGAGATGGCAAACACGATAGAAAAGTCAGCCTAAACCGCTATTGGGCTGCAACTCTGTTTATGAGAAGA
>Ga0315280_10002521_pt1 | contig 29617 bp, 40 predicted proteins | sample YL17G06_40_MG_FD_203697 | JGI IMG/M metagenome (GOLD analysis project Ga0315280, IMG submission 203697) | Sediment microbial communities from Yellowstone Lake, YNP, Wyoming, USA - YL17G06_40 | ecosystem: Environmental > Aquatic > Freshwater > Lake > Sediment | place: USA: Wyoming | collected... | reverse complement strand
TGAACCGCAACAGCGACGGAATGCCTGGCTGGAAAACCCTGTGGCTCGGGATGAAAGAACTCTCTCTCTTGGTTCAAGGCGTTCATCTCGCCCGCAGGCTCCGGAGATTTGGGTAATGACAAGCCTTTTAAGGCTGGGAACTGGAGCCTTCCCCTCTTGGACCGAGTCCTGTAGGGACGACTGAAAGGCACAAGGAAAATGACTCTTTCAGCCGTCCCGACGGGACTCAAACAGTTCGTTCGTGCGCTCTTTCCCAGCCTTGAAAGGCTGGGCTATTGTCACTCTGTCCCGCTGGGACAGCAAGACCTTCTCATTCTTTTAGGCGCTCTTAATTCATCGTTCAGCGTTCATCATTCATCGTTCATCCTTGCGGCCTATTGCCCGCCAGTGTGGCGGCTTGTTCTGCCGCCGAGCAAGTCAATCAGCCGCAAGTTTTCGCCTGCCAGTTGGAGCAGCGCCGGCACCAAAAAGATGGAGGCGATCAGAGCGAAGCCCACCCCGATGACCGCGACGATTCCAATCTCGCGCACGCCCGGAAAACTGGCGAGCGAAATAGCGCCAAAAGCCAACATCGTCGTCAGCGAGGTGACAACAATCGCGCGCCCAGACTGCTCGACGGCGCTTTCGACATCGCAGCGCCCGCCCTCATAATAGCGCTGGAGGATGTGGACACCATCATCAATGCCCAAACCGATCAGCAACGGAATGACAATGATGTTCAAGAAATTGAGATGGATTCCGAGCAATTGCATCGCGCCCAGCGTCCAGACCACGCTGCACAGAACGGGAAGAGCAGCGACAGCGGCTTTGCGCATGCTTTGAAAATGCACGATCAATAGTAGAAACACGGTCAGGGCGATCAAGATTACTGCCCAGGCCATGCCCGAAATAAGCAGGCGCTTTATGGCGCCGGTGACGAGCGTCAAGCCGGTGAGATCCAGAGGGCTGATCTGCCCGCGCAGGGAATTGACAAAATCGTCCGGCACCCGATCTTTCCACATGCCCTGTTGAGGATAAATATGGGTTGCGATGCGGCAACGGTCTCTGTGGCGATAGACATACTGGCCGACCAATTGTACGAAGGCAAGACTCGACTCGCCGCTGAAACGGACCAGATTCTGCTCCGTGGCGGCCGCCTTCCATCGTTTGAATTGGTCGAGTACCGCCGAGACGGCCGTCGTGGCCAGGTCTTCTTTCTTGGCAGCCAGGCGCAACCGTTCCTCAATCGCGTCAAGATCGAGAATGGCGCGCAGTCTGGCCTGCGATTCGATCTGTGTGCGGATCGAGGGCAGGACGCTTCGCACCGAGTCGAAGCCAAGAATTGGATAGTGCGAGATACTTTCGTCCAAACAGTGGGCCAGACGATCGTTCAGATAGAGTGCTTCCTCCAGCGTCGGGGCCGAAACAATGGCAATGACCTGAGTGGACGGCAGATCGAAACGGTTTGCCGTGCGGCGAATGAGATCCTCGTATTCGGCAGACTGTTCCCGCAAATGTCGCAGGTCATCGTCAAATCGAACACTCTCGGCGAAATAGCCGAGATAGGCCGTGATGATCAGGCCGACGGTGAGGGTCAGGCGAGGATAGGTCTGAACGGTTGCGGCCAGACGACCAAGGCCCAGAGAGCTTGGTGGTTGCCGAAGCCCCAACCGCGCGGGTGCTTGCTCACTCAGCACGACAAGGGGCGGCAACACAAGCAGCATGGCCAGCAAGCAGGAAAGGATTCCCGTCCCACCGACAAGAGCGAGCTCCTGAAGACCGGGAAAGCCTGTAAAATACATGCCATAGAAACCGACGGCGGCGGTCAGCGCACAAACCAGAACTCCCTGGCCTGTCTCGCAGAGGGCGGTCTCCAACGCGCGGTTGACCTCGGCTCCGTCCGAGCGCTCTTCGAGATAGCGATTGTAGATGTGAATAGCGTAGTCCATCCCCAGGGCAACCAACGCAGCACCGAAAAAGCAGGTCACAACATTGATCTGGTCGAAAAACCACGTGGCCGTTCCCAAAGTCCAGATCACGCCGACCGCCAGGGGAACACCGACGAAAAAGATCGCGCCAATCCTTCGCACCGCCAGAATGAACAATAGAACGACAAGGACAAACGAGGCTGCCAGAATCGCCCCCAGATCCCGGCGGACCACCAGAGCATCGTTTTCGGCCTCGGCGTGACTGCCGATGAAGCCGATTCGACAGGACGATGCTTCGGGACCGCTCGATTGGATAGCATACCGGGCCACGGCGCGAAGCCACTTCATCAATTCTTCGGAAAAGAGCATGTCGGTTGCCGGCCGGGTCGGCTTGATGACCATCAGCAGCATTTGACCATCTTCGGAGATCGCCAAGCCGTCTTCGTTGAGGTTTTGGATCAACCCGCGCGGCTGTATCCGGTCGAGGCGAATGATCCGGCTCAACCTTAGTGGGTCACGGAGAAGTTCCCGGCGGTGTTCCGCGGAAATGGGCAGAGCCAGCTCCAGTCGCAGGCAGCGAAGCCGGCGTTCCAGGTCGCCGTGGAGCACCCGCTCGAGTTCCCTCCATTGCGCCTCGGTCAGAAGCGCGGGAATTTTCCGCTCGTCAATTTCCGGCAGTTGCCTGTCGAGGGGTTTAACGTCTGGGGCATATTCGACCGATTCGATATCCGGGCCCTCGCGCACCGTGGGAGCGAAATGAGTCGCCACTGTCGTCAGTATCTTCTGCTGGTTGGGGGTGGTGCTCTCGATGACCACGATCATGTAGTCGAAACTTCCAAACTGCTGGACCGACCGGCGAAAGGTCACCGCCTCGGACGACGTGTCGGGCAGGAGCGTCAAGAGGTTCGTTTCGATGGAAAGCAGCTTGTGCGAGTGGACTCGAATGCCGGCGATCACGGTCAACAGGGCGCAGGCAGCCAGGACCGGAATGGGCGCCCGAACTGTCAGCCGTGCCACAAGCCTGAGCAAAAACCGCCGCATGAATGCCACCTGTCGGCAACGTCGTTGTGCCGATCTAACAACTGCCCATGCCGCCCGCTACATCCGTTTTTCCAACGGCAGCCAAGGCTGGCCGGCTGGAGCTTCGAGCGAGAAAACTTTTGGCGGGGGCGTTTTGTTGATCTTGTATTCCGAAACATTCAGCCTCATGCGCAGGCGCGACGAATCAATCCGAAGCTCGGCCCACCGAGGCAGTTGCACTCCCTCGACTTCCATCATCTCCCCGTATTGAATCCGCATCGGTTTTTCACCCGTTGCGCGCTCATGGGTCAATCCAACAATTTGTCGGCCCGTGCGGTCAAAGACAACCTGGATGTGCTCCTCGGCAGTTTCGAGACGTAGCTCGATCGTGTTCCATCGGCGTCGCACGCTCGCCGACCGTGCCAACGCCACGCCATCCAGAACCGCTTGCTCGACCGTCAAGGCCCGGATCAAAAGCGAGGGTGTAAGTCCTCCCCACGGCGAATTCGCCTTTCGAAGCGTGTCGTATGTGGCTGCATAGTATCGCTTCTCGGTCGCGTCGTGCAAACGCAAACCATCCGCATCGGCCAAAAGGTCGAACACCAGGAATGAGACGTTTTGAAAAGCGCGCAGACGAAAATGATCCGGCGGCTGGACGAAGACGCTGGCGTCGAACGTGCCTTTTCCAACCGATCCTGGCTGATGAACGGTGACCCGCGCACGCAAGAGCACTGTCTCGACCGGCTTGGAGCGTTGACGCAATGGACCGACCAGGCTCTCGACCGTTGGCGTCGGCTCGCGGCGGAAAGGAAAAACAAATCCCAGCGGTCTTGCACAACCCCAGGCGCTCAACAACAAGACCGTTGCGGCGCTCCATCGTACACATTTGGCAGTAGGAAATCTGGTTTTCGCCTTTCCTGTGTCGCCCATCTTGTAGGGGTTGCAGGAGCGGTTCCCAAACCGCCCTCTCCTTCCTGGGCTGTCAATCAGCCAACCCGAATCTCCTCATACTGTCGGGACGCACTCCAGCAAACGCTCCAAGCCACAAGCGTTCAGCGGTTTTCAGCCGCACCGAAGACGGCTTGATCCCTGTTTGCACCCGGCTTCAGCCGGGGTGAGAGAGACCCTTCCTCTCTCCCTGGAGCATGCTTCAGCATGGCTTCTCCTCTGGGCTTCAGCCATCAGCCGGCCTTTGGCCAAAGCCCGGCTCACGCCCGGCTCTTCGGAGGGGAATTGGTTGCCTTGCACCCCGGCTGAAGCCGGGTGCAAACCCGGCGCATGCCGAAGCCCGGCTCATCAGGCTCTGAGACAGAGCCTCACGCTCAAGTGGCCTGTTCATAGGCGCAAAGCCATGTTTGTCAATTCTCAAGCCCCACAAAACCATTAAACGCCATTGGGTCCAAGCCTATTCAATCTCGTATATCTCGTTGACATGTAAGGGCGCAGTCCGCCGCACGGTGGATGCGGCCCTATGACCCGCGCAATGCAAGAACAACGTGTCAACCAATTCTACGAACATCCATACTTGTCATTTTTACCTAAGTCAATAACCGAGCGTTAGAAGGAGGTTGCGAAAAGAAGCGCCGGTGAGATTTCAAACCATAGGTCGTCAGCTATCCACCGGCGCTCCGACGGCGAACCCGCTTCATGCATGGAAGTGGCAGTTTCGCAATTCCCTTGGCGAGCAACACAGTGCAACCGTCAATCAATGTTCTTGAGTACCATAACGGAAACCCGCACAATTCGGAAGCCAGAGGAAGCGATCAGTAGGCGGGACACTGTCGTCCCGCACAGATTCTGCAAAAGGGGGGAAACAGCGATGCTCTCTCGATGGATGAACCACGCAGCGATCGCCGTTGCAGTTCTGTCGGCCTTCGGCTTGGTGCCTGTTTGCACGGCGTCTTCGTCCCAAGATGCTGGGGACGGTTGGACAACCTATAGCCAACGTTCCGAGATTGCGCCGAGGTTCCGGCTGGATCGCCGCGATGGCAAGCGCTACCTGGTTTTGGCCAGCAACGGAAACGCATCGGTTGACGGCTGCTGGCGCAAAACCGTGCCGGTCGTTGGTGGCCAGACCTATCGTTTCTCGGCCTCTTATGCGATGCGGAGGTTGCGGTTGGAACGGCGAAGCATTCTGGCCCGTGTTGTTTGGCTCAACTCGAAAGGCCAGCGCGCGGACCAGCCCGACTATCCGCCGACCGTCTCTGCCTTGCGCTCGTCCCAGTGGCGGTCTGCGTCGGGACGAATCGAAGGTTGGTGCACCGCTCCCGAGAAAGCCGCCCAGGCGCAGCTCGAGCTGATCTTTCGCTGGGACCCTCGGGGCGAGGTCTATTGGGAGGAGATTCAGTTTGAGCCGAGCGAGCGGCCCAGGCGCATCGTCCGACTGGCAACGATTTATTGCCGTCCCAAAGGTTCGGCGAGCCCGCAGGCCAGTGTCGAAAAGTTCGCCGAGCTGGTGCGCAAAGCGGCCGAAGAAAAACCGGACTTCATTTGCCTGCCCGAAGGAGTCACCGTGATCGGAACGGGGAAGAAGTATATTGAGGTCGCGGAACCGATTCCCGGCCCGACGACCGAGCGTCTGGGCGCGTTGGCCCGCGAGTGCCGTGCTTATCTGATCGCCGGCATTTATGAGCGCGAAGGCAAGACGGTCTATAACGCCGCCGTTCTCATCGGGCGCGATGGAAAACTGATCGGCCGCTATCGCAAGGCGTCGCTGCCACGCGAAGAGATCGAGGGCGGGATCACGCCGGGCGATTCGTTCCCTGTTTTCGACACCGAATTCGGCAAGGTCGGCATGATGATCTGTTGGGATGTCTTTTTCCCCGAGCCGGCGCGGGCGCTTGCCGCACGGGGTGCCGAGATCATCTTCTTGCCCATCTGGGGCGGCAACCAAACCTTGATCGAGGCGCGCGCAATCGAAAATCAGGTCTATCTGGTGACCTCGAGCTATGATGCCAAGACTGCGATTTATGATCGCACGGGAAAAGCCATTGCCGAGGCAGATGCCAAACAGCCGATTGCTGTGACGGAGATTGACCTGGCGAAACCCACGTTGTGGCCCTGGCTCGGCGACTTTCGTGGCCGCATCCCCCGCGAAGCCCCACCAGTGACAACCGATTTGCCGTGAAAGCGCGACTGAGCCAGCTTGCGGCTGCCCTGAAATCACCTTCTCGTTCACGTTCACGTGTACGGGCACGCTCGCGGGCTTCTAACCTCTCGCCTCTAACTTCTCACTTCCGCTTTTGTCACGTGCCCATTTCCCACGACGTCAGATACTGTTTCTGCGCACGCGAGAGACGATCAATCCTGATACCCATGGCAGCCAGCTTGAGACGTGCGATCTCGGCGTCAATCGAGGGCGGCACCGAATAGACACGCTTTTCGAGCCGTTTGGCCTTGCGAAACATGTATTCGGCGCACAGGGCCTGATTGGCAAACGACATGTCCATGACGCACGCCGGATGGCCTTCGGCGGCGGCCAGATTGACCAATCGCCCCTCCCCCAGGACAAAGATTCGCCGTCCGTTCTTGAGCGCGTATTCTTCGACAAATGGACGCATGCGGCGTTTTCTTACCGACATCTTTTTCAGTGCGGGCAGATTAATCTCCACGTCGAAATGGCCCGAGTTGCAGACAATCGCACCATCCTTCATCTGGCGGAGGTGCCGCTGGTCTATCACGTGGATGTCGCCAGTGACGGTGATGAAAAGGTCGCCGATCGGCGCCGCATCGGCAATCGGCATCACGCGGTAGCCGTCCATCGTCGCTTCGAGCGCCCGAAGCGGGTCCGCCTCGGTCACGATAACGTTGGCGCCCATCCCACGAGCGCGCGTCGCCACCCCGCGTCCGCACCATCCATAGCCGCAGACGACGACCGTGCCTCCGGCCATCAGGAAATTCGTAGCGCGAATAATGCCATCAATTGTGGATTGGCCCGTTCCGTAGCGGTTGTCGAAAAGATGCTTGGTTTGGGCATCGTTGACGGCGACGATCGGAATACTCAGAACACCGTCGCGTTCCATTGCTTTGAGCCGAATCACGCCGGTCGTTGTCTCTTCGGTTCCGCCGATCACTTCTTCGATCAGGCGCCGCCGGTCGCGCCGGCGGAGCTTATCATACCACTGTCGCACCGACGGATGAAGCCCTTCCGTTCGTCCCACAGCAATAAACTGAAGCGAAGAGACAAGGTCGGCGCCATCGTCCATCGTGAGCATCGGGAAATGGGCCAGTGCCGCCTGAATGTGACGGTAATATGTGGCATTGTCCTCGCCCTTGATCGCAAAGACGGGGATTCTGTCATGTTTGACCAGCGACGCCGCCACATCATCCTGCGTGCTCAGCGGATTCGAAGCGCACAAAACGACGTCGGCCCCGCCCGTCTTGAGTGTCGTCATCAGATTGGCCGTTTCGGTTGTGACGTGAAGGCACGCTGACAGTCGAACCCCGCGCAGCGGTTTTTCTTTCTCGAATCTCTTTCGGATGCTGTGCAAAACGGGCATCGTGTTGCCCGCCCATTCGATGCGCAATCGTCCCTGCTCGGCGAGTTTCACGTCTCGGATGTCAAACTTCATCATCGTCTCCTTTCGATCTCCGGCGATTGACACAAGCAAAAAAGCGGCTGAGTGGCAACCGCAGCGTGCCCCTTCTTGCTTTGTCCAATCGAGGCGCTGCAATGAGCGCAACCCCAACGCGCAAGGTCAAGCGAAAATCGGTCGTCGGGGCGCAGCCCGCCAAAGGCGGGCTGAAGGCGGGTATGTGTTTAGCGCTGGTTGCCAAAGGGTGAATTTGCTACAGGCAAGATGCCTATACCACCAATTAAAATGAATTCTCAAGTCGGTGGTATGGGCTTCCAGCCTGTGTTTCTTGCCAGCGCTAAACACATACGAAGGCGGGCTGCGCCCTCCATCATCTGTTCGGCCTCCGAGCTTGCAATGCTGCGATCGAGGTGATACCACTTCGGTGAGGTAACGAGAAAGCCGGTTTCGATCGCGATTTGACATTGGAGAACGTGCGGCGGCAATTCATGAATTGCCCCTATAATGGGAGAATCAATCATGTTAGCCGAATTCTCGATCATACCGCTGGGCAAGGGTAAACACCTGGCTGGCTATGTGGCCGAGGTGCTCAAACTTGTGGATCAGAGCGGTCTGGACTATCGCCTGCACGCCATGGGAACAGAAGTTGAAGGGTCGTGGGACGAGGTGATGGGTCTCATTCGGCGCTGCCACGAACGAATGGGCAAGTTGTGTGGCCGCGTCTATACGCAGATCAGGATTGATGATTTCCCAGGGCGGACTGGCATGATCTGCTCGAAAGTCAGCGCCGTCGAACGCAGGGTTGGCAGCAAACTGAAGACCTGAATGGGTGGGACGGGCATCTTGTCCGTGAGAAAAACATGGGCAATCCGCCCGAGGCAGACATGCCGCCACCTGATTGGAGGCATGAAGCGTGGCAAGACGGAACCAATCTCGCCGAGAACGAGCAGCGAAGCCAGCTCCGATGGCCAAAGTCAAAACCAGCAACAAGGATCGCGATCACCTCGGAATCGAGCCTTTGGTGCGGGAGTTTCTGATTCGCATTGGCGAGAATCCCAATCGCTCGGGATTGCTCGAAACGCCTCAGCGGGTCAGCCGTGCCCTTGAATTCTTGACTCGAGGCTATCGCCAGCGGGTCGAGGACGTTGTCAAGAACGCCATTTTCGAAGACAAGCACGACGAGATGGTAATCGTGAAGGACATAGATTTTTACAGCCTTTGCGAACACCACTTGCTGCCGTTTTTTGGCCGCGCCCACATCGCCTATTTGCCCAACGGCCGTTTGATCGGATTGAGCAAAATTCCGCGGATCGTGGAACTCTATGCCCGGCGGCTTCAATTGCAGGAGCGAATGACCGTCCAAATCGCCGAATGCATCGAGTCCGTTCTGAAACCAAAAGGCGTCGCCGTTGTCATGGACGCTCAGCACCTGTGCATTTCCATGCGGGGCATCGAAAAGCAACATGCCCGCACAATGACCAGCGCCATGCTGGGCGCTTTTCGCACCCAGGCACACACACGCCAGGAGTTCCTGGCTCTGATCAACCTGAGTGCAATTCGCTTGGGAACATGAGCAACGATGTGGCACGGGCATCCTGCCCGTGAAATCCCATGGGCAATCCGCCCGAGGCGGACATGCCACGGCCTGAGGAGAACCAGCATCATGACCGAGAAAAGAAAGGTTCCTGTGCGAAGCAGCGTTGAGGATCGCCTGTCGCCGGGCTGGTTCTTCGATTTGTCAAGGACGCCACATCGGGTTCTTTTCGAGGATCGGCGATACGTGTGGGAGGTTTTGAAGGCTCTGGAGAATTACGTGCGCGAAAACGCTCGGCGCGAAATCCTGGGTCAGGTCTCGCCAGGGGCGTGGGTGGTTGGCGACGTACACGTCGGCGAGGGGACGCGAATCGAGCCGGGCGCCGTCGTGCTTGGTCCGGCGATCATTGGCGACGGCTGCGAAATCCGAAGCCATGCCTATGTCCGACCCTTTGTCATTGTTGGTGATGATTCGATCGTTGGCCATGCCTGCGAGATCAAGAGCTCGGTGCTTTTTCCCGAATGCCAGGTGCCCCACTTCGCCTATGTCGGCGACAGCATCCTGGGCTATCGCGTTCACCTGGGCGCCGGAGTCAAGACTGCCAACGTCAAAATCAACAACGAAGCGATCGAAGTCGAGCTGAACGGGCAGAGATTCGCCACGGGACTGCAAAAGTTCGGGACTGTTTTGGGAGACTACGTGGAGATCGGCTGCAACACGGTCCTCAACCCAGGAACGCTCATTGGCCCGCGAACTCTGGCCGTTGCCAACTTGTCACTGCGGGCTTTCTATCCCGCCGACATTTTCATCAAGTCCAACACTCCCGACGGAATCGTCCCTCGCCGTCCCCAGCGACGCTCCCATGTGTAGTTGTCTTCAGAGGCTTTTGAGCGCGAGCAGACAGGGAGGCCTTGGGGGTGTTGCTCATTTCGTCCGGCGATAGATCAGGCCGATGAAGATTATGGCGTAGGCGCCGAGGATGAGAAACGGCGAGAGGCGGCCGGCGAGGTTGGCGGCGCGTTCGTCAGCCAATGCAAGAACCACAAATCCCACAATCAGGAACAAGAGGCCAATTCCCAACAACAGCCAGTTGGTTCGGCCAAGGCCGTTCTCCGGCGAGCGGTCGAATTCATTTTGGATTTCGGATTCCAAAGATCGGCTCCATCGGCGCAAGTCCGTCCGTTGTGAACCCACAGTTTCAGGTTTCAGGTTACGAGTTTCAGCTCTACAGACCCCCAAAAGAAAGACCTTGCCGCTGAGTGCGCCGAGAACGCTGAGGCGAAAAGCCCTCTCAGACACCTTTTTTCGCGTAGGCTCTGCGTCCTCCATGATCTCTGCGGTTCATTCTTCTAGAGGCTCCAAAGATGAGCAAGAACCAAACACCTAGCTTGGCCCGGGCGCGCGGGAAGAGTCAAGGTCTGATGGAAAACCCGGAAAGGCCGTGAGTATGTCGGTTTTGTTAAGGGGTTTGCGGAGTTGGAGTTTGGTCAAGGAGAGGGAGCTTGTGAGGGGGACCTTTTTCGCAAAGGTCTCCCCTCACACGCCCCTCCAAAACTTCTGCGCCCTCCTGCGTTTGCTCGCGCCTCTGAGCCTGCGAGCAAACACAGGACCGACTCTGTCATTTCCGCCCCCGGCGGAAATGACAGGTGGGAAAGTCTTCGGAAGGGGGCATGGGGGAGAACCCTTCGGTCAAGAAGGGTTTCCCCCATGTTCCTTCGCCTTCCAAGGTCCCGAACCAACAAACCCAGGCAAAATTGAGATGCACTCGAAAAGCCTTTCGGGCGGAATCAAAGGTGAGAGCTGGGGATCGTGCATTCAGCGTTGGCGAGCGCGGGCGCGCTGCATCTCGCGCATCCGCTCGCGGAGCCGCTGGCGCATATCCCTGGGCTTCTTCTCTTTGGGCTGAACCGGTGTCCGTTCGATGAACTCGATGTAAGCCATCTGCGCCCCATCGCCCGCCCGGGTATCGGCTTTGACGACCCGTGTGTAGCCACCCGGTCGGTCCTTGAACCGCGGACCAAGAACGGTGAACAGTTTGTGGACGGTCTCTTTCTTGCCGATTTTGCAGAAAGCCAGACGCCGTGCCGCCAGCGTCCCTTTCCTGGCCAGTGTCACCAGTCGCTCGACAAATGGGCGCAGTTGCTTGGCCTTAGCATCCGTAGTGTGGACACGCTCGCGTTCAATCAGTGCACTACTAAGATTGCGCAGCAATGCCACGCGGTGCTCGCTCGTTCGGTTGAGTTTCGATCGGTGTTTTCGATGGCGCATTGACAGGACTCCACGCTGAGATCACTTGGGCCGATCAGCGTTCTTCGGGAATGTTCACAGGTAGCCCGGTTGTCGGGTCTATCTTCATATTGAACGACAGCCCCATGTCCTTGAGGATTGTCTTGATCTCATTGAGCGACTTGCGGCCAAAGTTGCGATACTTGAGCATATCGGACTCGGTCTTCTGGACCAGGTCGCGAATGGTTTTGATGCCCGCCGCTTCGAGACAGTTGTAGGAGCGCACCGAGAGTTCCAATTCCTCGATGCTCTTGTCGAGTTTCTCCTGCAAGGCGGCCGTTGGGCTGACTTCCTCTTTTTCTTCGGCGAGTTGGGCAATCTGGCGAGTCTGGTCCTCGATCGTGATGAACAGGTCCATGTATTCTTTCAGAATGCGGGCGGCATAGGAGACCGCCTCTTCGGGCGTCACGCTGCCGTTGGTCAGGACCTCCATGATCAAACGGTCATATTCGGTTTCCTGGCCGACGCGAGCATTTTCGACCGTGTATCGGACATTGCGGACGGGCGAGAAGTTGGCATCGACGGGAACCAGACCGATCGGCTCTTCCTCGCTGCCGTTGCGTTGGGCGGGCTGATAGCCTCGCCCCTGTCGCACGGTCACTTCCATCCGAAGCGCGGCGCCTTCGGCCAGCGTGGCAATGTGTTGGCCGGGATTGAGGATCGTGACCTGAGGCTCGGTTTGGAAATCGCCGGCGCGAACGACCATCGGCCCCTTGACGTCCAGGTAAAGGGTTCCCTCGAACGCATCGGTCATCTTAACGACCAGGCTCTTGAGGTTCAGTGTGATATCCGTGACATCTTCCTTGACACCGGGCACGAAGGTGAACTCGTGCTTGATGCCCTCAATGCGATAGGACGTGACGGCGGCGCCCTGGATCGAAGAAAGCAGAATCCGGCGCAACGAATTGCCGATGGTGCGACCATAGCCACGCTCAAAAGGTTCGGCGTAGAATTTGCCGTATTCTGTGGTGAGCGTCTCGCGCTCGCAAACCAGGGATCGGGGTGAAACCAACGGCTTGAGTTCCATTCTTTTCCCTCCATCCGAAGAGGCTGCAACCCGTCTGCCGACGGGCAGCGTGGGCGCGGTGATGGCGATGGTCGGCTGTCGCTCCGACTGGCCGCCTCGCCTTGTTCTCCACCTTTACTTCGAATATAGCTCGACGATCATCTGTTCGTTGATAACCAACGGGATCTCGTCGCGGGCGGGCACGTGAAGCATCCGACCGGACACGGTTTCTGCTGAATAGGCCAGCCAAGGCAAGCGTTCGCGCTTTTCGGCGACGGCCAGGCCCGTTTGAACAATTGCGTTGTCCCTCATCCCCTCTTTCAGGACAATTTCTTCACCCGGTCTGACAAGGTAGGAAGGAACGTTGACTTTGCGGCCGCCCACGAGCACATGGCCGTGACGGACCAGTTGGCGGGCGGATGTGCGCGACGGCGCAAGCCCCAGGCGATAGACCAAATTGTCCAACCGCCGCTCGAGCAGTTGAAGGAGAATGGTTCCCGTCATGCCCCGATAGCGCTCGGCCAACCGGAAGTAGCGGCGGAACTGCGCTTCCAGCAGTCCGTAAATGCGTTTGGCTTTCTGTTTCTCGCGCATCTGCATTCCATAGGTCGAGAGCTTTCGCCGCGCTTGGCCGTGCTCTCCGGGGGCATAGGCACGGCGTTCCGCGGCACACTTGTTGCTCATGCAGCGCTCGCCCTTGAGGTAGAGTTTTTCCCCCTCACGTCGGCATAGCCGGCAAGCTGGACCTCGATACCGTGCCACGGCCTCTTCGCTCCTCTGGTCAGACGCGCCTGCGTTTCGGCGGACGGCAACCATCGTGGGGGATCGGGGTCACATCGCGAATGACCGTAATCTCCAATCCGGTTGCCTGGAGTTGACGGATGACGGCCTCGCGGCCCGGCCCGGGTCCCTTGACAAAGATTTCCACGCGTTTGACCCCCTGGTCCATGGCCGCTCGGGCCGCTTTTTCGGCGGCCATCTGGGCCGCAAAAGGTGTGCTCTTGCGCGAACCCTTAAACCCGGCGGTTCCTGCACTGGCCCACGCGATGGTGGCCCCCTGCTCGTCGGTGATCGTCACGATCGTGTTATTGAACGAGGCTTTCAGATGGACGATCGCCTTGACGATGTTGCGCTTCTGTTTCTTGCGCACTCGCACCGCGGCCGGCTTCTTCGCTTCTTCCTGTTGCGGTTGTTGCTCCTGTTCCGGTTCTTTGCCCATAAACCGTTCGCCTTCCCGATGTGTTTCGACGAGCGTCGGTCACGCCGTCGCGCCGCAGACGGCTTGTTATTCTTTCTCTCTCTTGCGGATGCCGACGGTCTTGATCGGTCCTTTTCGGGTGCGTGCGTTCGTTCGCGTGCGTTGCCCCCGAACCGGCAATCCCTTGCGGTGACGCAGACCCCGATAGCAGCCGATGTCCATCAATCGCTTGATATTCTGGCTGATGTCGCGCCTCAGGTCGCCTTCCACCTTATAGTTCGCTGCAATGATAGCATTGATCCGGCTGACCTCGGTTTCCGTCAGATCGCGCACACGCGTATCGGGATTCACGCCCGCTTGCTGAAGAATGCGATTGGACAACGTTCGACCAATGCCAAAAAGGTAGGTCAACCCGATTTCGACCCGCTTGTCCCGTGGCAAATCAAGCCCTGCTACGCGTGCCAAGTCTCGTTCCCCCTTTGCCTGGCGTAAGGGCAATTCGTCAATTGCCCCTGCTTGTCATCCTATCCCTGACGCTGTTTGTGTCGCGGATTGTCGCAAATGACCCGCAGGACCCCCCGCCGCCGGATGATCTTGCACTTTTTGCAAATTGGCCTGACGGAAGCTCGCACTTTCACAACGGTCCACTCCTCGGTCACATCGGCCCTTTTTCGCTACCGTCTGGAGCGATAGACAATCCGGCCGCGGCTGAGGTCGTAGGGTGACAATTCGACCTTCACCTTGTCGCCCGGCATGATCCGGATAAAGTTCATTCGCATTTTGCCCGAAATATGCGCCAAGACCTTCAGGCCGTTGTCCAGATCCACGCGAAACATGGCGTTGGGCAACGTCTCGACTATCGTTCCCTCGACCTCGATGGCCTTCTCTTTGGGCATGAATCGCGCTCTTGCATTCGCCCCTGCAACCGAGTGACTGCGTTCTGTAGCGTCCTTCGGCGGCCAAAAAACATTAGAAAAGAGCCGGTCTCAAGCACCGGCACAAAACCTTTATTTTCTTTTACCAAATGCTGCGCGTCAAGAGCGAAATCACACCTTATAGTGTCAAAATATCTGCACCCTCCCGGCTCACCGCTACGGTATGTTCGAAATGCGCCGACAATCGGCCATCCAGGGTCACCACGGTCCAGTTGTCCGGCAGGGTTCTGACCTGCCACGTTCCCAGGTTCACCATCGGTTCGAGCGCCAGAACCATTCCCCGGCGCAGCCGTAGCCCCGAACCCGGTGTGCCCCGATTGGGAATCTGGGGCTCTTCATGGGGGTGGCGCCCAATGCCGTGCCCCGTATAATCTCGAACGACCGACATTCCCGCCGCCTCGGCCGTTCTCTGAATCGCTGCACAAACGTTGCCCAGATGCGCTCCTTCGCGGATCTCGGCGATGGCCGCCTCCAACGCCGTCCGAGTAACCTCGATCAGCCATTGAGCTTCGGCCGAAATGTTTCCCACCGCATAGGTTTCGGCCTTGTCTGAATAGAACCCGTCCTTGCTCAGGCCACAATCCACACTAAGGATATCGCCCTCCCTCAGGACCCGGTCCGACGGAATTCCGTGGACGACCTCCTCATTGATTGATGTGCATAGCGTAGCCGGATAGTCACGCACCTCAGGGAACGCAGGCTTCGCCCCCCCCTCTTCGATCAGCCAACGAGCGTGACGGTCAAGCGCGGCTGTCGTCACCCCGGGCCGGACCATCCGCTTGATCTCTTCCAGCACCCGACTCAGCAGGAGGCTCGCCGCGCGTATGGCCTCCACCTCGCGTGGGCTGTATTCAATGAGTTTCCCCCTAGCCACGTTGATCGGTCCACTGATCCACAATTCCGACGATCCGGCGCCAAACTTCTTTCGGGCTGCCGCCACCCGCGACGGTCGTGAGCTGGCTGCGCCTGGCGTACACTTCCATCACCGGCCGTGTCTGTTCGCGATAGACACGCAACCGCTCGCGGATCGTTTGCTCGTTATCGTCGGGGCGACAGATCAGGTCGGCGCCGTCATGGTCGCAGCGGCCCGAGGTTCGCGGTGGATCAAAGTAGAGATTATAGCCCCGCCCGCAGGTCGGACAGGATCGTCGCCCGGCTAGTCGCTTCACCAGAAGCTCGTCTTCGACCTCGAGCGCCAACACCCCGAGAAGTCCTATCGAGCGCTCGTTCAGGATGGTATCGAGATGGCCCACCTGGGCTTCGTTGCGCGGGTAGCCGTCCAGAATTACCCCCCCTCGGCCTTCGCTCCGAAGTTGATCCAACTTCTTGCGAACCATCTGCCCGACGAGTTCGTCGGCAACCAATCGTCCGGCCTTCATCAGGTCTTGGGCCTCGAGGGCCGGAGGATCGCGCCCGGCCAAGGCTTCGCGGAGCAGGTCGCCCGTAGCCAGATGGCACCAGCCGTAGCGTTCCACCAATCGGGCGGCCTGTGTGCCTTTTCCCGACCCCGGAGGGCCAAACAGAATCATCGCCTTCATTTCGGGTTCCGAGTTTCGGGTTTCGAGTTCTCAACGCGCCGCGCGTGCTCGCCGCCAACGAAAACCTTCATAGTGACGCATCATCAGCTGCGACTCGATCTGCTTCATCGTGTCGAGCAAGACACCCACCACGATGATCAAGCCCGTTCCGCCGACGATGTCGGTAAAGGCCCAGGGAATGTTATAGGAGACCGAGATAATCTGCGGAAGCACGGCAATGAACACCAGAAAGACCGCCCCAACCAATGTGATCCGGGTCAGAACGAAATCAATGTATTCCGATGTCGATTTGCCTGGCCGTCGGCCGGGAATGAAGCTGCCGGATTTCTTCAGGTTGTCGGCGATGTCGGCGGGATTGAAGGTCACGGCCGTGTAGAAATAGCAGAAGAAAATCGTCAGAATGCAGTAAATGATCAAATACATGTTCACCGATCTCAGGAGCAGGAGAATCCCTCCCGATTGCATATCAAAGGAATCGTAGAGGTTGATCCGTGAGCCCATGGAGAAAAACTCGCCCAGCCCTCTCATAAATCCCTCGCCGCTGCGGGTCAGTCCGCCCAAGGCCAATGCCGGAAAGGACATGATCGCCGAGGAGAAAATGATTGGAATCACTCCCGCCGTGTTAACCTTGAGCGGCAAATGCGTTGTGCTGCCGGCCATCATCCGTCGTCCCACGACCCGCTTGGCGTGTTGGACTGGGATCTTGCGTGAGCCCAGCTGCATGTAGATAATCGCTACGGAGATTACAACGAAAAGAATGAAAATGAAAGGAATGACAATCGGTCGCATCGAACCGGTCGTCACGGCCTGGGCCGCCACGCCGGCGCTATAGGGATAGCCCGCCGTGATCCCGATCGCGATGATCAGCGAGATACCGTTGCCGATCCCCTTGTCGCTGATTCGCTCGCCCAGCCACATGATGAAGCACGTCCCCGCCGTGATTGCCATGATGGTCGTGAACATGAAGAACATGGGATGGTTGGGAACCAGGGTCAGCCTCTCTTTGAGCAGGAAGATGCTGACGCCGGCGGCTTGAAAGGCGGAAAGCAGGACCGTCCCATAGCGCGTATATTGATTGATCTTCTTTCGTCCAGCCTCGCCTTCCTTGGCGATTTTCTCCAGCCAAGGCCAAACGACTGTCAGCAACTGTAAAATGATCGAGGCACTGATGTAGGGCATAATGCCCAGGGCGAAGATCGTCATCGAGCGAAAGGCACGCCCCGAAAACATATCCACCATATTGAGCATACCACCGCCGCCGCCGCCGGTTGCCTGTGCCCAGAACCGTCTCATCCCGGTGCTGTCTATGAATGGGACAGGAATGTGAGCGCCCACACGGTAGATAGCCAGGATCAACAGGGTATAAAGGATCTTCTTGCGAAGATCGGGGATCCGGAACATGTTGGCCATCAAGCCCAGCATCGCCCTACCCTATTCACCGGCAAACGATGAACGATGAACTCTGAATGATGAACGAATTCCGATGTTCGGGGGCTTCTGCCCGTCCCTCACTGCGCTTTCATCGTTTGTCGTTCGATTGTCTCACAGCTACCGCCCGCACCGAGGATTTTCTGGCGCGCGGATTGCGAAAATGCATGAGCGCGAATATGCAGCGGCTTCATCACTTCGCCCCCCGCCAATATCTTGATCGGGGCTCCACTCTTTCGAACCAGTCTGGCCGCCAGAAGCGTTTCCGGGCCGACTTGGGCGCCGGAAGGGAACTTGTCCAACTGCCCTACATTCACAGCGCTGAAGCGAATCCTGTCGAGAGGATGAAAACCGCGCTTGGGAAGCCGTCGGATCAGTGGCATCTGGCCGCCCTCATCGCCCAGGCGGCCCTTCTTTCCACCCGAACGCGCCTGAAGCCCTTTATTACCCCGCCCGGACGTCTGCCCCTTGCCGGAGCCATGTCCTCGACCTCGTCGGGTTCGTTTCTGCCGTTTTCCCGGATCGCCAGGCAGCGTTTGGATTTTCACGGCTTTGCCTCCTCGACACGGACGAGGTATCTCACCTGGTGAATCATCCCCAGCACCTGCGGTGTCGCCTCGTGAATGATCGTCTGATTGAGCCGGCGAAAACCCAAGGCCCTGATCGTGCGCTTATGGCGCTCGTTTCGGTTAATGGTGCTTCGCACCCATGTCACCTTGATCTTGCCCACCGTGTCTCACTCCGCGTCTTGGTCTGATTTCTCATTCGAGGGTTGCGCCTCACCCTCAGCGGGCGTGGCAACCGGAACGTTACTGGGCGGGACTTCTGCCGGCCGACGTTCGGCTTTCGCCGTGGCCTGGAGGGATTCGGCCAACAGGGCGGCTCGTTTGGGACCAATCATTGCCTCGATCGTTTTCCCGCGCAGGCGGGCAACCACTTCCGCTTTCTTAAGGCTTCGCAGAGCATTTTCGGTCGCCTTCGCGACGTTGAGCAGGTTGCTTGACCCTAAACTCTTGGTCAAAGCGTCCTGAATTCCCGTCAACTGGAGCACGGCTCGTACGGCCGGACCGGCAATCAATCCCGTTCCTTCAGAAGCCGGCTTCAGGAACACTCGCGCCGCCCCAAAAAGGCCGAGAACCTCGTGGGGAATCGTGCGGCCCAGCAAGGGCACGCGAAACAGATACTTTTTCCCCTTCTCGACGGCCTTGGCAATGGCCTCGGGAACCTCGTTGGCCTTGCCGAAACCCAATCCGACGTGGCCGTTTCCATCGCCCACAACGACAAGGGCATTGAAACTGAATCGTCGCCCGCCCTTGACAACCTTGGTAACACGGTTGAGGTAGATGACTTGCTCGCGAAGGTCGAGGCTCTGCGGGTCAATCCGTTCCTCTCCAAGCGGGCTCTGGACTTGCTCGAGGATTTCGCTGGCTTCCCCGGCGCTTCCCTTCTCTCTATTCGGGCCGTTCATCCTTCTCTCCTTTTCGTGGGCAAGATGCCCATCCAACCCATTGCGTCAGAATTCCAGTCCGGCCTCTCGCGCCGCCTCGGCAAAACCTCGGACGCAACCGTGATAGAGATAGCCGCCTCGGTCAAAAACCACTCGGCGAATTCCCTTCTGGACAGCCAATTCGCCGATTTCCTTGCCCAATCGCTTGGCCCACTCGATGTTTCGGAACGATTGCTTCTTCGAGCTTTCCTTGATCGCTTTACGATTCGTTGTCACGGCCAGCAATGTCCGCTGCGATCCATCATCCACCAACTGTGCATACAAATGACGAAGGCTCTTATGGATGCACAGGCGCGGCCGCTCGGCCGTCCCAAGGACTTTCTTCCGGACCCGGCGATGGCGCCGCCGCAAGGCCTCTCTGCGATCCAAGACCATGATTCCATTTCCTTCTTAGACCTGCTGTTTGACTCCCGTCTTTCCGACCTTGCGCCTGACATACTCGCCCAGATATCGGACACCTTTGCCCTTGTAAGGCTCGGGAGGACGAAACGCGCGCAATTCGGCAGCCACCTGGCCCACTTTCTGTTTGTCAATACCGCTCACGATGATCGAGGTCGGCGAGGGAGTCTCCACCCGAATCCCCTCGGGTACGCGATAGACAATAGGGTGGCTGAAGCCTAACGCCAGCTCCACCTTGTCGCTCTGCGCTTGAGCACGGTAGCCAACGCCTTGGATTTCCAGTTGCTTCTTGAATCCTTGCGTCACGCCACGAATCATGTTCGCCACGAGTCTCCAAACCAGCCCGTGCAATGCCCGGCTTTCTTTCTCATCGTCGGGACGCTCAACACGAAGGGTCGAGTCGGCCTTGGTCACCCGGATGCGGGCAGGGATCGGAAGTTCCAACTGGCCTTTTGGCCCTTTGACTTGGACCCGACCGCCTTGCACCTCAACCGTTACGTCCTTGGGAATCGGAATGGGAACTTTGGCAAAGCGTGACATGTTTTTCGTCTCCTACCAGACGCGACAGAGAACCTCGCCGCCCAAGCCCATGCGGCGAGCCGCCTGGCCCGTCATAATCCCCTTGGAGGTGGAAAGAATGGTAATGCCCATGCCACCCAGAACGGACGGAATCTCGTCCTTCGAGACATAGTGTCGAAGTCCTGGCCGGCTGACTCGTTCGATCCCCGTGATGACCCGCTCGTGACTGGGACCGTACCGCAGAAAGATTTTGAGAACGCCATGTTTCTGATCGCGGACGGTCTTGAAGTATTTGATGTAGCCTTCTTCTTTGAGGGTTTTGGCAATGGCAACCTTGAGGCGCGACGTCGGCATCTCAGTCACCTCGAAGCGCGCCCGATTGGCGTTGCGAAGGCGCGTCAACATATCCGCTATGGGATCGGTCATTGTCATTGGTTATGTCCTCACCAACTGGCTTTCATGACGCCGGGAATCTGTCCCTTGAGGGCGAGATTTCGGAAACAAATCCGACACATGTCAAACCGACGAAGATACCCCCGCGCCCGTCCGCAAAGAGGACAACGATGATAGCGGCGAACCGCAAATTTCGGCTCCCGTTTGGCCTTCACTTTCAGGCTGAGTCGAGCCACGTTTCCCTCCATTAGATGATGACCGATTCCGAGGCGGTGACAGAGGCTATAGGTCAAGACTCTCGGAATGGGAATCCCAGAAGCCGCAGCAACTCACGCGCTTCTTCATCGGTCTTGGCCGTGGTGATGGTCGTGATATTCATCCCACGGACTGTCGAAACCTTATCATAATCCAGCTCCATGAAGATCAGGTGCTCGCGAATTCCCATGCTGTGGTTGCCACGGCCATCGAAGGATTTCGCCGGCAGCCCTCGAAAGTCGCGCACGCGTGGGATCGCCACATTGATCAACCGGTCCAGGAAATCGTACATGCGCCGGCCCCGCAATGTCACGAAACAACCCACCGGCATGCCGGCGCGGATCTTGAAGGCCGAGATCGCCCGTCGTGCCCGCGTCGGCACCGGCTTCTGGCCGGCGATTAGGGCCAGTTCGCGCTCCGCCGCATCGAGCATCTTGATGTCGCGCGAGGCCTCGCCTATTCCCATATTCAACACAACCTTCTCGAGCCGCGGCACTTGCATGACATTGCGGTAGTTGAACTTTTTCATCATGCCCGGGACCACCTGCTCGCGGTAGGTCTTCTTCAGCCGCGGCTCTTCCCGCTTTACGGGCGCCGGCGGTTCCTGTGGCTCTTGTTTGCTCTCCTGTTTCTTGGCCGTCATAGTCACATCTCGTTTCCTGTCTTCTTGCTCGTGCGCACTTTCGACCCATCGGGCCGAATCGCCATGCGGACTCGCGTCGGTTCACTCGTCTTGGGGTCCACCAACATCAGCTTCGAAAGCGCGATTGGCGCTTCCTGGGTGACCAAGCCACCGGTCCGTTGCATCCCCCGCGCGCGGCGGTGTTTCGTCACCATGTTCACCTTCTCAACGATTGCCTTACCTTTCTTGGGCAGAACGGTCAAAACGCGCCCTCTCATTCCCCGGTCGTCCCCGGAAATGACATGAACAAGATCACCTTTCTTGATACGGCACTTCACGATCGGTCTCTCCCGTCATGGCGACGTCGGCACTCATCACGGGCAAGATGCCCGTGCTGCCACCACCTCAGATCACCTCAGGCGCCAGGGAAATGATTTTCATAAACTGCTTGGCACGAAGTTCGCGCGCGACCACCCCAAAGATGCGTGTCCCTATCGGCTCCTTCTGGTTGTTGATGATCACGGCGGCGTTGTCGTCGAACCGCACATAGGAACCATCCTCGCGTGGAAGTTCCTTGCGTGTGCGGACAATCACCGCCCGGACAATCTGACCTTTCTTAACGGTCGCGTCGGGGGTTGCTTCGCGCACCGACGCGACCACGATGTCGCCAATCCGGGCATAGCGATGTTTCGATCCGCCAAGGATATTGAAGCAGCGCAGTTTCTTTGCGCCCGTGTTATCCGCGACCTGAAGGATCGTGTACGATTGAATCATGTCTTATTCACAGGCTGCAGACCTGTGCCACCCTTCCGTTGGGAAATCGCCCCTACTCGGCTCGGGAAACGATTTCGACAACCCGCCAGCGCTTCAGTTTGCTCAGCGGCCGCGTCTCGATGACCTTGACCGTATCGCCGATGTGACAAGCGTTCTTCTCATCATGGGCGTAGAGTTTGCTTCGCCGACGGATGTGCTTCCTGTATTTCGGATGCTCGACAAACCGCTCGACCATCACGACGACCGTTTTGTCCATCCGGTCGCTGACGACCTGTCCTGTGCGAATCTTGCGCTGACCGCGCCGTGGCGTTTCGCTCACAGCCGAATCCCCCTTTCGCGCAGGATGGTCAGAACCCGCGCCAGTTCCCGCCGCTCCATTTGGATGGCGCTGATGTTGTCAAGGTCCTTCGTCGCCGCGCGAGTGCGCAGGTTGAACAGGCTCTTGCGCAATTCCACGACCCGCGCCTGCAAGTCCGCCTCGGTCATTTCACGCAGCTGTTTTGGCCGTGTCATGCCGCTGCGCCTCCCTCGCCACGAATGACGAACCGGGTCCGCACGGGCAACTTATGCGATGCCCGCGCCATGGCTCCCTGCGCGATCTCCAAAGACACGCCATCCAGCTCAAACAGAATGCGACCCGGCTTCACGACAGCCACCCATTTTTCCGGGTTACCTTTGCCCTTGCCCATACGAGTTTCAGCGGGTTTCACCGTCAGGGGTTTGTCCGGAAAAATATTGGTCCACAGCTTTCCGCCACGTTTGACATGGCGTGTGATCGCCACGCGGGCCGCCTCTATCTGTCGGTTCGTCACCCATCCACACGTTAGCGCCTTCAACCCATAGCGGCCAAAGGCGAGCGTGCAACCGCGGTAGGCCTTGCCTCGGCGGCGACCCTTCTGGACTTTGCGATGTTTGACACGTTTCGGCAGTAACATTGTTTTTCCTCTTCGAGGGGGATCACACGAGGATCGCCCCTCCCGCCCCTCAGGATTCGGGCGGCGCGCCTGTCGTTTCCTCGGGCGCGGCGGCCGGTCGGGCCTGTACTTTTTCGAAAACCTCGCCCTTGAAGATCCAAACCTTAACGCCGATCTGGCCGTACTTGGTCCGTGCTTCCGTGAAGCCGTAGTCAATGTCCGCCCGCAGGGTATGCAAGGGTACGCGCCCTTCGCGATACCACTCCCCGCGCGACATTTCCGAGCCTCCCAGTCGGCCGCGACAGGCGATTCGGATGCCCTGAGCGCCGAATTTCATCGCCGCCAGAACCGTCTTTTTCATGGCGCGTCGGAAGCCGATTCGCCGCAGCAACTGCGAAGCGACGCTTTCGGCAACCAGTTGCGATTCCAGGTCGGGCTTGGCGATTTCTTCGATATTGATCAAAATCTGTCTGCCTGTAGCCTGCTGCAAATCTCTGCGGAGTTGTTCGATTTCCCCACCTTTGCGACCGATGATAATGCCTGGACGGGCCGTATGGATCGTGATCTTTGCCCGGTTGGCCGCCCGCTCAATTTCCACGCGCGAGATGCCGGCATGGTAAAACTTATTCTTGATCTCCCGGCGAATAAACAGGTCCTCGTGCAGGAGCCTGCTGTAGTCCTTACGTGCGTACCAACGCGATTCCCACGGTTTGGTAATCCCCAGGCGAAATCCAATCGGATGGACTTTCTGACCCACTCTTAAGCCTCCTCGCCACCGCGGAGCGGTTCGGTCAGCTCCACCGTCACGTGGCACGTCCGTTTACGAATCGTTGCCGGCCGCCCATACGCCCGGGGGCGCCACCGCTTGGCCATCGGCCCACCGTCTGTCCAAATCCGTCCGATCACGAGGTCATCGGAATCGGGACGTTGGCTGTTGGCGGCTGCCGACTTGAGAAGTGTTTGCAGCAGCGGCACGGCCGAGGGGCGGTGGATCAGCGACAATTGGGTTTGCGCCTCCGCCACGGTCATGCCGCGAATCAAGTCCGCTACGAAGCGAATCTTGCGCGGCCCGACCGGCAGGAAACGCGCCGTCGCCCTGCTCACTACTTCGCCGACTATCCGTTTTTTGCCTGCCATGGCACTTCTCCCTGTCTCGCAGGGGCAGTTCGTGAATTGTCCTTACTTTAGCGCGGTCGGACGAGTGGTCTTTCCGCCGTGTGTCCGAAATGTCCGCGTCGGCGCGAACTCTCCTATCTTATGGCCGACCATGTTCTCATTGATGAACACCGGAATGAACGTCTTGCCGTTATGGATGGCAATCGTGTGGCCCACCATTTGCGGTGTGACCATTGACCGCCGCGACCAGGTCTTGATCACCCGTCGTTCACCACTTGCCTCCAGTTGCTGGATTTTCCTGAGCAACTTGGTGTCAACATAAGGGCCTTTTTTCAGAGATCGCGGCATATCCTCCGACTCCTCTCACTCAATCACAGGCTGGAAGCCTGTTCTACCAGCCATTGAGGGCGATTGGGGGATCGCCCCTACCGGCGCCGCTTGATAATCAAGCGCTTCGACGCCTTTCGCGGACTGCGCGTCTTCAGGCCTTTCGTGATTTTGCCCCATGGCGTGCAGGGGTGGCGCCCGCCGGAGCTCTTCCCTTCGCCGCCACCCATGGGATGGTCCACGGGATTCTTGGCGACAGCGCGGCTGGCGGGTCGGAGACCTTTCCAACGGTTGCGTCCCGCCTTGCCGATGGAGATGCTCTCGTGATCCACATTGCCCACCTGGCCGATTGTGGCCCGACATCCCGCCGGGACCATTCGCACCTCTCCCGAGGGCAGCCGAAGCGTGGCCATCTTGCCTTCGCGGGCAACCAGTTGAACATAGCTTCCGGCGCTCTTGGCCAGCTGGCCTCCTTTGCCCGGTGTCATCTCGACGTTGTGAATGATGGTGCCCATCGGAATCGCCTGAAGGGGCAGCGCGTTGCCCTCGACGATCTCGACATTTTCTCCCGATTGCACCACCTGGCCGACCCGCAGTCGCAACGGAGCCAGAATATAGCGCTTCTCTCCATCGGCATAGTGAAGGAGAGCAATCCGGGCGGAGCGGTTCGGGTCATACTCAATGGTCGCAACCTTGGCGGGGATTCCGTCTTTGTCGCGCCGGAAGTCAATCAACCGGTAGCAACGGAAATGTCGTCCCCCGCGATGGCGACTGGTCATGCGTCCGAGGTTATTTCGTCCCCCCGTGCTGGGAAGCCCTTTTCGCAATCTCTTTTCGCCGTGGTCGCGTGTGATTTCCTCGAACGTTGCGACGGTCATTCCACGTCGCCCCGGCGTCGTTGGCTTGTAAGCTTTAATTCCCATGGCTCAGTTTTCCCCTTGGCCGGTAGGCGGGACAGTCCTGTCCCGCACAGATTGCCGAAAAGGGTGCCCGACAGGGGTGTCGGGCCTACCGACGATCAGACTCCTAGTAAACCTCGATGCGCTCGCCCTTCTGCAATGTAATGTAGGCCTTTTTCCAATCGGGCCGTTTCCCCATGCGGATGCGTACCCGCCTCATCTTGCCTCCGACGCGCAACGTGTTGACGCTCTTGACATGCACCTTGAAGGCTGCCTCGACTGCTTTCCTAATTTGCGCCTTATTCGCGCCGATCCGGACCCGAAACGTGTATTGCGGCTCGTCGGTGCTTTGGAGGTTTGTTGCTTTCTCGGTGATGACCGGCTTGACCAAAACCATATAGGGGTCTATCATCCGTAAACCTCCTCGAGCGACTTCAAAACCACGGTCGGCAAAACCAGGTAGTCGCAACAAAGCAACTCATGAATGTTCAAATTGTTTTTGGGCAATACTCGCGTTGGATAGTCGGAGTCGGGTCCGAGGTTGCTCGCGGCCCTCGTCAAGTCGGGATCTGACGATTCGGTCAGGATGAGAGCTTTCTGGCCGGGTTTGATTCCAAGACGCTCGCGCAAATTCACCACGTGGCGCGTCTTCGGCTCGCGCAACTGAATCTGCTCCAGGACAATCAGGTGTTTTTCGCGTTGGAGCGAGCTCATGACCGAAAGGAAAGCCAACTGCCGAACCTTGTGATTGAGCCGATAGCCATAGTCCCGTGGCTTGGGACCGAAGGTGATACCGCCACCGGGCCACAGCGGCGAGCGGCGCGAACCCGCCCGGGCGTGGCCGGTTCCCTTTTGCTTCCAGGGTTTTCTGCCTCCGCCACGGACCATGCCGCGACTTCGCGTGGCAGCGTCGCCCTGGCGTTGATTGGCCAGATAGCAGTCCAATGCCGCCCGCACTACGTGTGGATTCTCTGGCACGCCAAGCAAGCGGTCACTCACTTCGAGCGTCCCGCTTGACTTGCCCTCGCTATTGAGCACTTCGACGCTGACCGGCATCGCACCTGAATCCTTCCTAACTCCGAACATTCTTGTGAATAATCACAAAGCCATTCACATGCCCCGGCACGGAGCCTTTGACGGCGATCAGATTGTTCTCCGGGTCGGTTTGCACAACCCGCAAATTCTGCGACGTCGAGCGGTGATTGCCCATGTGGCCGGCCAAAGGCTTGCCCGGAAAGGTCCGTGACGGCCACGACGAACCGCCCATGGAACCCGGCCGCCGATGGTACATGGAGCCATGCGTTTCCGGCCCGGGTTTCGAGTGATGTCGCTTGATCGGCCCGGCGAATCCGCGGCCTTTGGACGTCCCGATGATGTCCACTTTTTCGCCGACCTGAAAGATGTCGGCCGCGATACGTTGTCCGACGCGATATTTCTGCGGATCGGAGACCCGGATTTCTCGGATGTAGCGCGGCGGCGCGATCGCTTCGATTCGCTCGGCGCGCTTACTTTTGTGGCCTGCCGCCTCGTCGCCCGTTGACTCGCCAGCCGCGCTTTCGCTCTTGATCAGCTGGTTGACTTTGGCGATCAGACCACTTTCCGGACGATTGGTATGCTTGTCGGTCTTGGATTCAAACCCCAAACGTATCGCATTGTAGCCGTCCGTGGCCATGGTCTTCACCTGCAAGACATAGCAAGGCCCCGCCTGGAGCAGCGTGACCGGCACCAGACGCCCTTTCGGGTCGAACACCCGTGTCATTCCGAGTTTTTTGCCGAGAAGGCCCTCTTTCATGATTATTCCCCCTCAGCCCGATCTCTTCTGTGTCGGGTTTTCCGCCCCAGAAGTTTCAGATCAGTTTGATCTCGACGTGAACACCCGCCGGCAGGTCCAGTTCGGTCAACCCATCGAGCGTTTTCTGAGTCGGCTCTACGATATCCACCAATCTCTTGTGGTAGCGCAGTTCGAACTGCTCGCGCGACTTCTTGTCCACGTGCGGCGAACGCAAAACCGTGTAACAGCTGACCCGGGTTGGCAGGGGGATCGGACCGTGCACCTTGGCGCCCGTTCGGCGCGCTGTTTCCACAATCTCCTGAACCGACTGGTCGAGCAGGCGATAGTCAAATGCCTTCAGGTTAATCCGGATTCTCTGTCCTGCCATTTGTCGCCGTCTCCGAGGCTTCGCCTGGGCCTAAAAATTCCCCTTCTTCCTTCGCTCGGCATTCCGCGAAGAAAGCGGGGCGAGTTAGCACCTTTCCTTTACCTCTCGCACCGTTTGCCTGTCGGGCATCCTATCGGTTGCCCGCAAAGCAAACCTGGCCTGATTCATCCACGAAGAACTCAATTTGACGCCACTTCAGGTCGTGGGGAAGCTCCTCCACCAAGGCGATTTGCGACCACGGGACCCACCGGACCCGTTCTTCGTCACGCTTGGCCTGGCGATCTCCCTTGTGGAAGCTCAGAACTATGCCGCGGACCACCAGGTACTCGGGCGCCTCTCGGACAATCTCGCCCACACAGACTTGGTTTGTGGCCTCGGGATACTGCTTCACCCAGCGGACTCTCACGATTTTCCCTGCATTAGGTGAAGGGGCGCGCGCCCCGACCGCCGAACCCCCCGTCTCCACCGTGCCTGCCCTCCGTTTCGGAGAGTGCCACACCAGCAACGGCGCAGGTCATTTCCCGCCACAATCTACTCCAAGATTTCCGCAACCACTCCCGCGCCGACCGTCTTTCCCCCTTCCCGAATCGCAAACCGCAACTCTTTCTCCATAGCGATGGGGGTGATCAACTGGGCGATCAACTCGACGTTGTCGCCGGGCATGACCATCTCCACCCCTTCCGGAAGATCAATCACCCCCGTCACGTCTGTCGTTCGGAAATAGAACTGCGGCCGATAGCCTTTGAAGAATGGTGTATGACGGCCGCCTTCCTCCTTCGAAAGCACATAGACCGAGGCCTTGAACTTTGTATGTGGCGTAATCGAACCCGCCGCACAGACCACCTGTCCACGCTCGATGTCCTCTTTTTCAATGCCGCGAAGCAGAACGCCAACGTTGTCGCCTGCAACCGCCTCGTCGAGCAGTTTCCGAAACATTTCGATGTCCGTTGCGACGGTCTTCCGCGTCGGCCGGATCCCGACGATCTCCACTTCGGTCATTCGGGTCAGGCGGCCACGCTCCACACGACCCGTGGCTACCGTGCCGCGCCCCGAGATCGAGAAAACGTCTTCAACCGGCATCAGGAACGGCTTGTCAACGTCGCGCGGGGGCAGCGGAATGTATTTGTCAATTGCTTCGAGGAGCTTGTCCACGCAGGCCGTGCCGAGTTCACCCGGCTCGCCCTGCATGGCCTTGAGGGCCGAACCGCGGATGATCGGAATCTCATCGCCTGGAAACTCGTATTTCTTCAGCAAATCTCGGATTTCCAGTTCCACCAGGTCGAGCAATTCCTCATCCTCGACCATATCCACCTTGTTGAGAAAGACAACAATGGCCGGCACACCAACCTGGCGGGCCAGCAGGATGTGCTCGCGGGTTTGGGGCATGGGACCATCATCTGCGCCGACAACAACAACGGCGCCGTCCATTTGGGCAGCGCCTGTGATCATGTTCTTGATATAGTCCGCGTGACCCGGGCAGTCCACGTGGGCATAATGGCGGTTTTCCGTCTCATATTCCACGTGGGCCGTCGCGATGGTAATGCCGCGCGCTTTCTCTTCGGGTGCCTTGTCAATCTGGTCGAAAGGCACATACTGACCGAACCCCTTTTCGGCCTGCCGACGCGTGATGGCCGACGTTAGGGTCGTCTTGCCGTGATCAATGTGTCCAATCGTGCCAACATTCACGTGGGGTTTGGTCCGCAGGAACTTCTCCTTCGCCATGAAAGTCCCTCCGACGTTAGGTTACGAATTTCCACACTCCCAGGCCCGTATCTCGCCCTTTCGGGCGTTACTGCTGCCTGACCGACCTATCTGATGGTCTTGAGTATCTCAAGCGCAGAGACTGCGATGTCTCCCGAAGTAGCCCTCGTCTTCTCTCGCAACATCTTGCCTGGAGGATCGAAATCCCTGGTCTTGCCTCAGCTCCAGGGATCTCGCTGTCTTGAGGTGAGGGAGCCTCAAGACGGAATTCTCTTGCTTTGTTCGGGTCACAAGCCCTGCCCTTGCAACACAGGGAGTTGAACGCTCAGCATTTCGCTTCTGACCGTCAAGCAAAAAATTCGCCTTTTTTGTCTTGGATGGTCCCCTGAATTATCCTGGGCAGGAAGAGGTTTTGCGGTCCGGCTGGCATCCTGCCACATGGAGCCGACAGTGCGGCCGATCTGGAAGAATGGTTTTCCACCCCAGGGCTCTTGAAGCGCCGTCCAAACGGGGTGCACGTCCAAATTCCAGAAGATGTGCCGTTCCGCACATTTGTCGGTTTCCCCGACAGGATAGCCCGTCTTTCTTCCCACGCTCCCCTGAAAGGGGAGGCGAAAATAGCCAGGGGCAACGCCCCTGGAACGC